>MDTG01307357.1_pt1 | contig 26133 bp, 20 predicted proteins | sample 811421 | NCBI WGS metagenome assembly MDTG01 (sample SAMN05326645, study PRJNA326480) | marine metagenome | isolation source: seawater | place: Pacific Ocean: South East | collected 2011
AGCATCGTCATTAAAAAACATGTCCATTTCATTATCGTGCTCATCATCTTGACCTGTTTGTAAGAGAAGCCTTAAGTATAGATGAACAAAAAAAACAGGCCGGAGCCTGTTTAATTTGAAATTGAATAAGGAATCGAATGCGTTATAAGAAAATCTTACGCGCCTCTTCTGGGCTGGCCACGTCACGACCCGCATCGCGGGCAACTTTAGCCATGGCCTCAATTAATTGACCGTTGCTTGTGGCTTTTTCACCACCTGACAGATAAAAGGTATCTTCAAGACCCGTGCGTAAATTACCGCCCAGTTCGGCGACCTTTTTATGCACACTCCATACTTCCTCACGGCCTATCACTGTGGCTTGCCAATGACTGCCCGGTTTAAGGTATTTAAGAATAATGGGTAATAGATCAGGATCCGCCGGCATACCTGAATTCACGCCCATCACTAGGTTGTAGTCCAACCGGTCCCACATGCCCACTTCTTGAAACATGCCCACACTGCGCACAATGCCAAGGTCGAAGCATTCAAATTCAGGGCGACAGCCTTCTTCTTTGCATACTTCTAGTAATTCTTGAATCTTATCCACGGTATTTTGAAATAACATAGGTGGCCACGCCCAAGTGCCGTTAGAGCGGGTTTTTAGATAATTCAAAGAGCCCGCGTTACAGGCTGCAATTTCTGGCTTACCCATTTTAATACAGTCAATTGGGCCTTTTTGATCACGGCCTATGGTGCCCGTGGTGTAATTGATGATCACCCCAGGGCAGGCCTCGCGGATAGCATCACTAATCTCTAAAGCGACTTCTGGTTCCCAGCAAGGTAAATGCCCTTTGCCTTGGGTTTGTTGACGAAAGTGAATGTGCATACAGCTAGCACCTGCGTCGTAGGCTTCTTTGGCGGAAGCCGCCATCTGTTTGGCTGTTACCGGTACCGGATGTTGCTCAGGATTGGTTAATACCCCAGTTAGGGCACAGGTAATTACAACTTTCTCGCTCATGGATCATTCCCCTAAATACTCTATACACATGAAATTGGCAGCTTGGAGTTACCTTATCGCAAAGCCTTAAACCAAGCAAGCGCTTGGTTTAGATTACAAATTAATATAACTTATCAATTAACTAATTTTATAAATTTCACAAATTACGGTTTTTCGCGCAAGATTGTCTACATATCACAATAAAAACACATTGGAGCGCATTATGACCCAGCCTTTATGGTCACCTTCTGCCGGGCGTATAGATCAAAGTAATATGAAAGCCCTGATGAACTTCATCGGCGAAGACGGTCATAACGTTCAGCATTATCAAGACTTGCAGGATTTCTCAGTGCGCTTGCCCCATTTATTCTGGAAATATGTGTGGGAATTTGGGGCTTTCACCCAACAGACGCCCCATACCAGCGTATTGGAGCAAGGGGATAAAATGCCCGGCGCCAAATGGTTTAACGGGGCTAAACTCAATTTCGCCGAAAACCTTTTAAAGTTTCGCGACGATAGCCTGGCCATTGTGGCCTATGACGAGCGCGGCAAGCAGCAACAACTCAGCTACGCACAGCTTTACCAACAAGTGGCTAAGGTCAGTGCTCACCTTAAACAATTAGGCGTTGAACCTGGGGACCGTGTGGCTGGGTTTATGCCTAATGTGCCTGAGGCGATTATCACCATGTTGGCTACCACCAGTTTGGGCGCTGTCTGGTCAAGCTGTTCACCGGACTTTGGTATGCAAGGGGTGCTGGATCGCTTTGGTCAAATCAAACCCAAGGTATTACTCACCACTGATGGTTATTTTTATGCTGGGAAATCGCTCAATAACCTTGAAAAATTAAGCCCCATACTTCAACAATTGCCCAGCATCGAGCACGTGATCGTGGTGCCTTATATGGATTTAAACATTTCGCAAAAACAGGCAAGCATCGAACTGAATTGCCAGCCACCCGTTCAACTGTGGCAAACCTGTTTAGACAATGATGCCCATGAGATTCCCTTCAGCCCACAACCTTTTGATCACCCTTTATATATCTTATATAGCTCAGGTACCACGGGTGCCCCTAAGTGCATTGTGCATGGTGCCGGCGGAACATTATTGCAGCATTACAAGGAGCTAGCATTTCATACCGACGTTAAACAACACGATACTTTATTTTATTACACCACCTGTGGCTGGATGATGTGGAATTGGATGGTCAGCACCTTAATGACAGGCGCCACCTTGGTTATTTATGATGGATCGCCGTTTCACCCGGGCCCCAATGTTTTATGGGATATGGCCGATGCAGAAAATATCAGTATTTTTGGCACCAGTGCAAAATACATTAGTGCATTGGAAAAAGCCCATTATCAACCTAAGCAAGAGCATCGCCTGACTCATCTAAAAACCATTTTATCCACGGGCTCGCCTTTAAGTGATGAAAGTTTTGACTTTGTTTATGAGAATATCAAATCCGATTTATGCCTAAGCAGCATTGCTGGGGGCACTGATATTGTTTCTTGCTTTACATTAGGGAACCCGATTCTGCCTGTGTATAAAGGTGAGATTCAGTGCTTGGGTCTGGGTATGGCAGTAAATGTATTTGATGATTCAGGCAAAGCGATTATTGCTAATTCAGGTGAACGCGGTGAACTGGTTTGTGAAAAGCCATTCCCCAGTATGCCAATTGGTTTTTATAACGATCCAAACAATGAAAAATACATTAACAGCTATTTTAATCGTTTTGAGAACACCTGGGCACATGGTGATTTTGCCGAAAAGATTGAACATACCTATGACAATAATGCATACACCAGCTTAATCATCCATGGACGCAGCGATGCCATATTAAACCCTGGTGGAGTACGCATCGGTACCGCGGAAATCTATCGGCAAGTAGAAAAAATAGAAAGCGTCATTGAAAGTATAGCAGTTGGGCAAACCCTTAAAGATGACCCTTCGGATATTCGCGTCGTTTTATTTGTGATATTACGTGATGGCCAAATGCTTAATACAGAGTTAGAAACCTTGATCCGCGCTACTATTAGACAAAACACAACGCCCCGTCATGTACCGGCAGTTATTATTCAAGTGGCGGATATTCCAAGAACATTAAGCGGAAAAATCGTAGAAGTAGCCGTGCGAGAAACCATTCATGGTCGAACGGTAAAAAACACAGACGCGTTAAAAAATCCTGAAGCGTTAGCGTTATTTAAAAACCTTGAAGCGCTTAAGCAATAACCCGTTATTATTGATAGCGCTGAGGGTTAGGGTGATTCGCAATCTGGGTCGCCGCTGTAATACCCTGATTAAGGTGGCTCAGTATTTGTTTACTGGCATCATCTTCATTATCTTGATAACGCTTAAAAGCTTGATTATAAATGGCAAGAGCCTGCTTGGCCGCAGACTTGTCATTTTTTTTGAGCAGTTCAAAAGCTTGCTTAAACGCAGGCTCATCCTCATGCCAGCTTACCAGCCTAAATTGCATTTTTGAAAATACCACTTGAATATCTGCAAGGTACCGCCCCTTTAGTTTTTCCCAAATACTCTCTAATAAGGCTTGCCTTGCCTTGTTACGCTGTTGGTAAAACACATCCAGCAACACCTTTTTAGTTTCATCTTTAATCGGCTTTGGTGGCGCATCAATCGGATAATTGCCATTCCCCTGAGTTTGGAAGACTAATACATCATTTAAAGCATCAACCAATTCAATACTATATGGCGTACGAATAAAACCACGATTGGTGATGATATAACCTAATGTGCCTTTATTGTTTTCATCAAACTCAATTACTTGCCTAGAGACAGGCGGGCGCTGAACTAAAAATGAAGGCTGTATATGCACATATACTCTTATTTGAGCAAGAGACGAAATAGACGAATAATCTAATTTTAAAGATTCATACTTTAGAACCGGTTCCGGGCGTTGCAATGCTTTGTCATCAATAGTGACATGTATACGTTTATGCTGGTCAGATAAAGCATATTTAGATGGCAAGTAAAAATCATAATCCAGCGATGAGGTAACCGCTTTTGGCCCTGCACACGCTGTTAGAAATATACAAATAATAATACAGGCTAACTTATCCATTTTTTTATTATTTTTTTAAGCTCATTTAAGTTGATCGGTTTTGATAAGTAGTCATTCATACCGCATTCCAAGCATTTCTCTTTATCGCCTACCATGGCATTGGCCGTCATAGCAACAATAGGTAAATACTTGTGCTGTTCAATTTTTCTAATTTCCTTGGTGGCTTCATAACCATCTAATACTGGCATTTGGCAATCCATAAAAACGATACTGTAATCTGGGTATTGTTTTATTTTATCTAAACTTTCTTGCCCATTGTTCGCAATGTCAACATCTAGGCCTAACTCTTCTAAAATCGTTAATGCCACTTCCTGATTAATAATATTATCTTCAACTAATAACACTCGTCCGTTTGATTGCTGTACGTCCTCAATCACTCCCTCTTCAGGGACTCGTAACATTTGAATATGCTGCTGGGTTAATAGCGGTTTTGCTTGTTGATAGTTCTGACCTTTATCAATGCAAATTACTAATGCATCATGAATATCTTCAGGCATAACCGGTTTTATCAAGTACGCAGAAAAACCTATAGTGGCAAATTTTTCAGCGTCCTCAATTTCACCCGTAGAGCTCATCATAATCAAAGGTAAGTTATCATACTGTCCTTGCATCCGAATTTTTCGCCCAAGCTCAGCCCCATCCATTTTTGGCATCTGCATATCTAAGATGGCCGCATCAAAAAAATCTTGATGATCCGCAAGCTCATCCAATGCTTCTTGAGCACTTTTACATTCAACAACATTTACATGCCACATATTAAGCAGTTCATTGAGCACTAAACGATTACTTTGGTTATCGTCTACAATTAAAACATTATAATCAGCCAAATCTGTATTGATCTGAGGCCTAGTTTCATACTCACTATTCTCAAGCACCACGGTAAATTCAAAACGACTGCCCTTGCCAATTTCACTACTGACACTGATTGATCCATTCATCAGTTCACATAATTGTTTACAAATTGCCAGGCCTAAACCTGTTCCTCCGTATTGCCGTGTGTTAGAGATATCAGCCTGAGAGAAAGATTTAAACAGATCATCAAGGTGTGACTTAGAAATACCAATTCCCGTATCGGTCACTGAGCCATATAAAATTAAGCCAGTATCCGGTACCTGCTTTAAGGCAACCTTAATCACCACTTCTCCAGTGTCAGTAAATTTCAAACCATTGGCAATTAAGTTAGTAAAGATTTGTCGTATACGGGCTGGATCCCCTCTTACCCAATCACGCTCTAGGTCATTCATATCCAAAATAATTTCAACTTCATTACTCGTATGAGTATGTTGCAGCGTTGCGATGATTTCAGATAAAAGGGTGCGCAGGTTGAAATCAATATATTGAATATCGAGCTTACCCGCTTCAATTTTTGAAAAGTCTAAAATGTCATTAATTAAAACCAGTAAACTTTGAGCGCTGCCTCTTGCCACATTCAGGAAATGTTTTTGTTTTTTCGCCATCTCTGTTCTTAGTACGATATCTAACATACCAAGCACACCATTCATGGGGGTTCGAATTTCATGGCTCATGTTCGCTAGAAACTGACTTTTTGCTAGCGTCGCCTGCTGTGCCTGATGGACCGATTCAGCAAGGGAGGTGTTTAAATCCAGCAGCTGTTTATTTCTTAGGTTAAACTGATTTGCCAAGTCAGATAACTCACCGGATTTAATACCGCTAATCGCTTTTGAGTGGTCATACGTCATTACTTGATGACGCATACTTCTCAGCGGTGAAATCAATACCCACTCTAAATAAGCAAGCCCTAATATCAGGCCCGCCAAAATGGCCCAGGTAAAGCCCCATAAAACACTTTGAATAATGGATTCACTTTTTTTATTTAACAGGGAACTTGGTACCACCAAGGCTAATTTGCCATAGCTTTCTGGAATATGAAAAATTTGTACCGCCACCGCTTCATTGAGTAATGGATCATTATTCATATCAATTTGTTTAATGAAGGTATTGCCCACATTTTTTTTGCTCAACGGGTTTGCCATCACAGTGGCAATACGAAACCCTTCATCTAACGAAATTTGGTAGCTGCTTTGTTCCAAAGCTTGAGCTTGTTGAGACAGTTCGCGATTGGAGCGCGAAATTCCTTCAAGGGCTTCTAGTTCATCATGAACATTGGGTAAATAAGGGGTTGATTCCGCGGCTTGTTGAATCGTAATGTATTGCAGCTTTTGCATATTATCTGCACTAATCACTTTTCGCTTGCTGATTTGGTCATCCGGAAACGATAAAAATGTACCATTGCGATCCAGCACATAGGCATAGCCACCCAGGCGTTTGGTTTTTCGTTCTAAGAGGTTTTTAAGAGCGGATAATTGCAGGTCAACCGTAGACACGCCAAAAAAGCGCCCCTTTCTATAAATAGGCGCCGTGGCTGTAATCATGGGTTCAAGTGTATGTGGGTCGACATAGGAGCGGGACCAGTACACCTTACCAGGCTCTAGAAATTGCCCCGGTACATACCACTCCTCGTTATGATAGCCCAGACCTTTGGGGTCGTTATAGTCTTCAAATGCTTGCAGCTGACCATCACTTGCACGGCCCCAAAAAAAACTTGCCCGTTGCCTACCCTTATCAAATACAAAGGGTTCTGGCCAAATCCCCCCCCCTGCCACAAAGCCTTTGATACTGGGTTCATCGAGGGCGTGGCGAAACACCTTGCTGAAGGTGGATTTTGACAGGGGCAGGCTTTCAGCGATATTTGCCATGGACAAAGCAAGGGAGGCGGATTTTTCTAGGTAGTTACTCAACTCGGCAACGGTGGCCTCTCCCGTTTGACGGATACGCTGACGCTCACTGCTCTCTATGGCAGGGCGCCCTTCTGTTTCCATCACCCACAAAAACGCCCCTATCATCAGCAATAGCATAATGACAAACAATAAAGGGACTCTGAAGGCCAGAGAACCTAAAAGGGGTTTGATTTTAGATCCGATTCTCAATGTAAATCCATCGGTGAAGGCGTCCTAATATAACTGTAGCCTAGATCTAAGATTGAGCAGCTCATCTGGCCCGGTTTTCACCCGGAAAATACACGCCCTGTTTCAGTATTTATTATCCTTTGGTTACATTAGATCCCTTGACAAAATCAGATAAGCCACTGAAATATTGGCTATTTTTAACAATTTCCCTAATGCAGAAAAAAACTAAAAATCAAGCCTACACATTTAAATATTCCTCATTACAATGCGCGACCTTTGGTAATTTCTCCTTATTCATCTTTTGCCAAATTGTTGTACAGAGGTAAGCATGCTTGTATACACCCTAACCAATAACATCACCGGCGACGTCTGGGTTGGCACCTGCAAAGACAGCAGTGATGAGCGCTTTATGCAGTTTCAAGAAGCCATGGCCTTAGGGGTCAAAGAAAAGATCTACAAAGACCTTCGAGATTTTGGTGTACAAAACTTTACCGTTGAAGATTACGCTCTGGCTTACGATCGTGAAGAGCTAAAAGATATCTTTGATGAAGCCATGGATACCTATAACGGTAAAAGCCTAATTGGCGTGAAAACGAGCTTAGGAAAAACCAGCATCGCAAAATCAGCACCGCTTAAATCTAGTGTGGGTACTGCAAAGCGTAAAACCCTAGGAAGCACGACCAAAACCGCCAGCACGGTTAAAAAAGCAGCGGCTCCAGCTAAGCTTGCAACAGGCCGCACCGGTAGCGCGAAAAAAGAGAAGCTAATCAAGGAGAAATTAGCGGAAGAAAAAGCCATGCGCGAATCACAAAAGAGTAAGCAGATCATGGAACAAGCGGATGAAATGGCCGCCATCATGGCTCGCCTTGATTCTCGTGGCTCTACTGTTAATAAGCGTCGATAATTCTTTAAGCACATCCATGTAACGAAGGGTCTAGCTACTAGACTCTTCTCCCCTTCCTTGTAAGCGCCATCTCCTGTGTCATCCATTGTGCCGATGAAGGTCAACTCACAAGAATATTGGCCCATTGATGGCTTAATTCCCTATTTTTCGCCTAATTTTGCCGGCAATGAAAACAAAATCCACTGCTAAAATCCCTCTATAATAGCCGCCACTGTTTACACCTTTGAAGGAAGTCACCATGACCATTGAACGATTAGAAACAGCACAGCGCATGAGCCGCATCGTCAAACACAACGGCACCATCTATTTATGTGGCCAAGTAGCAGCCGATGCCAGCAAAGACATCACCGAACAAACCCAAACCATGCTCGACAAGGTAGACACCCTCTTAGAACAAGCTGGGTCAGATAAAGCACATATGTTAAGCGCCACCATCTATGTGCGCGATATGAAAGATTTTGCTGCCATGAATGCCGTATGGGATGCCTGGGTACCACAAGGGCACGCCCCGGCACGTGCTTGTGTTGAAGCCCGTATGGCCCGTGCTGAGTTATTAGTAGAAATTTCAGTGATCGCGGCCGAAAAATAAACCCAGCGTTACTCTCTGTGTGACATTTTTTAGTGACACCTATAAACAAAGAGGCGCGTCTAAGTAGCGCCTTCTTTGTTTAAACACGTTTAATGTGAATTTCGCTGAAATTGCTCACCTTAATTTGGTAAATAATGGCGCTGCACAAACTGTTGAACGCGCTCAGCGATATTATCATCACGGATAATCTTTCGATGCCCCAGGTCATCGGTTATGTGGGCTTGGGCTTGTGGCCAGGCTTTGCATATTTTTTTAAGGGCCGTCACGGAAATCTCCTGATCATCCTTGGCGTGTATTAATAAGGTTTTCATTTTCTTGTGCGCTAAAATTTGCCCCATCTCAAGCGCTTCTACCGGCACACCTGTTTCTTGTTCAATGTTTTTTACAAACCGTGTTTGTGCGTTCTTTGGTAACCCAACGAATTGACTAAAGCCTTGTAAGACATCCAAAATACACGCAGGAGATGAGATCAATACACAGCAATTAATCCGCACCCCCAGTGTTAGGGCATGAGCCAGTGCCGCGCCCCCCAATGAATGGCCAACCGCCGCATCAAATGGACCAAACGCTAACTCTGCTGCCAAAATGGCTTCAGAAAAGGCCACTAGGTTGGCTTTATTCCCCTTAGAATATCCGTGCATAGGGGCATCAATGGCCACCACTTGAAAGCCACTTTCTAGCAAAGGCCCCACCAAACTATGCATATGCGTTGCACGCGACTCCCAGCCGTGCATAAGCAAAACCTTCTTGTCTCCATTACCCCAAATAGCCGCGCTCAGATCATCCCCAAAAGTTACACGATGAAAGCTGGACTCTAAATCTCGCTCCCAGGATTTAATCGGCGGCGTGCGTGGGGTCAGAAAAAATTTAGCCATTTTATTGGCCGTGGTTTGTGGTGCAATGCGTCCCATTATTTGATGGTTTAAACGCACTAAAGTCATTGCATTCATCTCTATACTCCTTCCTTAATCCATATATGCATGCATATACATATATTATTTTAATGAAAAAGCAGTCGCTGACTGCTTGGGATTTATTCAATTATTCACGCATTTTTACAATTTTTTCAGACGTCTCCATTAGTTGCGCCAATGTTGCTTCGCCAAGAACGGATTCAATTTTCTTTTGTGCTGCTTGCCAACGTTTTTCCGCTTGCTTAAACAAGGCATATCCTTCATCGGTGAGGGAGATTAACCAGACACGCCCATCTTGAGTGCTCGGTTCCCGTTTGACCCATCCATCGCGAAGTAACGGTTGCAGGTTACGAGTGAGTGTCGCCTGTTCTAATAACAATACTTTTTCCAGCTCTTTTTGTGAGCACGCCTTTAGAAAACGTAAAGCTCTTAACACACTAAATTGCGTAATCTTCAGGTCCATTTCATTTAAATAAGCGTTATAAACACCGGTTAGCACACGATCCGCTTGGCGCATAGCTAAGTTATAACAAGGTTGAATCGGCATACCCTACCTACTTAATCACTTTTCTTTAATATAGTTGCATATGCATGTACTTACAATCATTTTCTGTTTTCAAATAAAACAAAGCAGAACTTACGTACCAGTCCTTTATTTTCATAACGATGCTCAAGTTTGCTTCATCACCTCAATGACTGCTACATTAGCTAAAGCGGTTAAAATATGAGGCGATAGCGCAATCCATCGAAGCTGTTTGAATTGCTCTACTCATTATCTATAGGCAAAGATAAGTGACTAATAAATAAAGATAAAATCCGTCTTATTTCTATCATATAGAAAAGGGCGATGCATGAACCGTCCATTACGAGACACACTCGGTGCAACTGAGAGTGACAAGAAGAGGACGCCGAATGCTCAACCAGAAAGATATATCTGCACAATACCTTTCCTCCCATGACCGCTTAACGGAGCCATTGGATGAGCTCTGGCAAAACATTTCACCTCTTTATTGTATTCGCGAATCCATCTGGCTCAAACAACTCTTGAGGCTTGCCCAACCCACTGAAGTTGAAGCGCAACAAGCCATAACCCTAACCACACAATTCATTGAACGTGTGCGAGCTGATAAAAAAGCCGTTCATATGATTGATGCCCTGTTATTAGAATACAGCTTAGATACACGTGAAGGTGTCTTGCTTATGTGTTTAGCTGAAGCATTAATGCGTGTCCCCGATAAGGCCACCGCCGATGCATTGATCCGTGACAAACTCAGTGTTGCCGATTGGCAGTCTCACCTGAAAAGTTCTGATTCATTATTCGTTAATGCCTCCACTTGGGGATTGATGCTGACCGGTAAAGTCATCAATTATGATCAACGTGAAAACACATCCCCAACTAAAGCACTGAACTCTTTAGTCACAAAATTTTCTGAGCCGGTGATTCGTCAGGCCATGCATCAAGCGATGAAAATAATGGGACATCAATTTGTACTGGGGCGCGATATTAATGAAGCGCTTAAAAATGCAGAAACACCGCGCAGTCAGGGCTTTAGTTACTCTTTCGATATGCTAGGTGAAGCGGCTCTGACATCGACAGATGCACAAAAATACTATGATGATTATTTTAACGCCATTAGTGAGCTTGCAAAATTCAAGTCTAAAAAGGCAACCGGCCCTGAGCCCTCTATTTCCATTAAACTGTCGGCCTTGCACCCCCGATATGAAGCAGCCAATGAAGAACGTGTATTGACTGAATTGTTTGAAACCGTATTGGCATTATTACAACACGCACGGGAGCAAAACGTCGCGATTACAATCGATGCTGAAGAAGCCGACCGTTTAGAAATTTCACTTAAATTATTTGCCAAGCTCTATCAAGATGACAGCATAAAGGGCTGGGGAAAGTTTGGGTTAGTGGTGCAGGCCTATTCTAAGCGAGCATTGCCTGTCATCACCTGGTTGGCTGCGCTTGCGAAACAGCAAGGTAATTGCATTCCTATGCGTTTAGTAAAAGGCGCATATTGGGACACCGAATTGAAACTGGCACAACAACATGGTCATGAAGATTACCCCGTTTATACGCGCAAAGAAGCCACCGATGTCAGTTACCTTGCTTGCGCCCGCTTACTATTAAGTGATCATATTCGTGGTTGTATTTTCCCACAATTTGCCAGCCATAATGCTCAAACGATTGCGGCCATTGCATCCATGGCAAGCCATCAAGATTTTGAGTTTCAACGCTTACATGGCATGGGGGACGCACTGTATCATCACGCAAAAAAAATACTCAATTCCGATGTTCGCATTTATGCCCCTGTGGGCAGCCATAAAGATCTCTTACCTTATCTGGTCAGACGACTACTAGAGAACGGCGCAAACAGTTCATTTGTTCATCGCTTAGTGGATGCCCGATGCCCAGTTGACGAACTCACAGAACACCCTGTGGATACATTGCGCTCACGCTCAAGCTTACCCAATCCTCGCATCATGAGTCCGCCAAAAATCTTTGGCAAACAACGTAAAAATTCAAAAGGTCTTGCCTGTGATATTGAAAGTGAATGGCTGCCTTTCAAACAGCAAGTGGATTGCTTTTTAAAAGATCATGTTTGGCATGCTCACTCTATTATTGGTGGCGCACAACAACCTGGTCAGTCACACCCTGTCATAGCCCCTTATGATCATAAGATAACCGTTGGCTAGCAAGAATGGGCAAATGAAACACAAGCACAACAAGCCATTGAACATGCCATATGGCCTTTTCGAATTGGTGCGATACCCCAGTAAAAGAACGCGCCACCTACTTGCTTAAGCTGGCAGACAAGTTAGAAGAAAACCTACCCGAGCTGGTTGCCCTATGCCATCGCGAAGCGGGGAAAACCGTGATGGACAGTATTGATGAAGTACGCGAAGCTGTGGATTTTTTACGCTATTACCCCACCCAAGCTGAACTCGCTTTCACTGATCCTATTGAACAAGCGCATTTCAATGGTGGTATGCAGCAAACTCAATATGAAGGCGTTGGTGTGTTTGTTTGCATCAGCCCATGGAATTTCCCGCTGGCTATTTTTATTGGACAAGTATCCGCCGCACTGGTGGCCGGTAATACCGTGGTGGCAAAACCTGCCGAACAAACTTCACTCATTGCACATCGCTGCATAGAGTTACTATTGGAAACGGGATTACCAAATAATGTGGTGCAATTACTGATTGGCAGTGGCGCACAACTGGGTAGCACTTTAACGAGTGACCCGCGTGTTGCAGGCGTGGTGTTTACTGGCTCAACCCCCACCGCACAAACCATTAACCGTCAGTTAGCCAAGCGTCATACGTTGCCCGTTCCCTTTATTGCCGAAACCGGTGGGCAAAATGCAATGATTGTAGATAGCACCGCATTACCTGAACAAGTGGTACGTGATGTATTGCGTTCGGCATTTGCATCAGCAGGCCAACGCTGCTCTGCATTGCGAGTGTTATATGTACAGCAAGATATTGCTGCACGTATCATCGAATTAATACAAGGTGCCATGGCACAAATGCAGGTGGGCAACCCAGAATATTTGAGCACAGATGTTGGCCCTGTTATTGATGAAAAAGCACAAAATCGTTTACTCGATCACATCCAATGGTTAGATCAAAAGGCCAAATTTCTCGCTCGAGTATCCTTACCCAAATCACAAAAAAACAGCACCTTTGTAGCACCCTGCGCCTATGAGATTCAAAGTATTGAACAATTAACCGAAGAACATTTTGGGCCTATTTTACATGTCATTCAATACAAGGCTCGTGACCTAGATGACGTCATCAAACAAATTAATGACAGTGGGTTTGGACTTACCCTAGGGGTACACAGTAGGAATGAAAGAACCTATCGTCACATAGAAGCCCATGCACAAGTGGGCAACTGCTACATCAACCGAGATCAAGTCGGCGCTGTGGTAGGTGTTCAGCCTTTTGGTGGCCAAGGTCTATCTGGCACGGGGCCAAAAGCTGGTGGCCCTCACTACTTATATCGTTTTGCTAAGGCCTGTGTATCGGTGAATAAGGATAAGGAGGCAACCTCATGAGTAAAGAAAATGTGGATCTACAACTTAGCCTTGCAGCACAAATACTCTGGCAACAAACGCCTATCCAGCAGCGTGTAGAAATATTGCAACAATGGGCAGACCAACTTAGCCAACATGATGAGACTTACCAAGGCGCGGCGAAAATGATCGAGTTTCAATGCCAACAAGCGCTCATGTTTGTTGAGCCGGTCCACCTATTACCGGGGCCAACCGGGGAGTCCAATGAGCTTTACTGTGTAGGGCGTGGCAGTTTTTTAATCATAGGTGACGATCATGCGGACACCATCGGTATTGTTGGAATGATCAGTGCCGCGTTAGTAGCGGGCAATAGCGTCATTTGTTGTGTTGATCAAAATGCCCATTGTGATCTTTCTCAGCTAATGACACCGCTCATACAGGCAGGCTGCCCAGAACATGTAACCATATTGGCATCTCACACAGAAAGTGAATCCTTGGCCGTGCAACCTTTGCTAGCAGGTGTGGCGTTGGTGGGCAGTGAGGCCAGCTGTATTCACTACAATCAATTACTGGCAAACAGGGACGGTCGTTTAGCTCAATTAATTTACGAAACAGACCTCAAACAATATTCTCATTTAAGCCAGGCCAGTTTGTGTTTAAGGTTCATCACAGAACGGACACGCACGATTAATGTCACCGCCATAGGCGGTAATGCCACGCTACTTGAATTAGGCAGTGGCGATTAATGCTCCATAACCCAACTCGCTTTACCCACAATAAAAAAGGAACAAGGAATGATCGAAAATAGCGTCGCAATCAGCTTCACATTTATCGCCTATTTGGTGGTGATGTTGTCTATAGGACTTTGGGCCTATAAACGCACCACCAGCTCAGAGGATTACTTTTTAGGCGGCCGCTCACTGGGGCCTTGGCCAGCTGCTTTATCCGCAGGGGCATCTGATATGAGTGGTTGGTTATTACTGGGCTTACCCGGTTATGCCTACGCATCGGGCATGGAATCCATTTGGTTAGCCGGCGGTTTATTAGTGGGTACATGGTTGAACTGGCTGATCTGTGCAAAACGCCTGCGTACCTATTCGATTGTCGCCAATAATTCCTTAACCATACCTGCCTACCTGGCTCAGCGTTTTGAAGACAAATCGAAATTGTTACAATCTATTTCCGCTGTCTTTATTTTATTGTTCTTCTTGTTTTACACAAGCTCGGGACTAGTGGCTGGCGGAAAATTATTTGAAACTGTATTTGGTTTTGATTATTCAACCGCCGTAGTTATTGGCACCATATGTGTGGTGTCTTATACCTTGTTTGGTGGTTTTTTAGCGGTGTCTTGGACCGATTTGATTCAAGGCTTATTAATGGTAGCTGCCTTAATGATCGTACCAATTGTGGCAATGGAAGGCTCCTTCGGCGAACTTGGGCAAACTCTTAACGCAAAAAACCCTGAATTACTCACCCTATGGAACGATGCGAAGGGCGAGCCACTGACGGCCATTGCGATTATCTCATTAGTTGCTTGGGGTTTAGGTTACTTTGGTCAACCGCATATTTTGGCCCGTTTTAAAGCCACTCGCAGCAATGGCGACATCGCTACCGCACGCCGTATCGCGGTGAGCTGGACGGCGTTATCCATGACCGGAGCGTTACTCATTGGTGTGGTGGGCATTGCTTATGTGGACACCCACCTAGGTGGCAGTATTAAAGATGGCGAAACCATTTTCATGCTACTGGTGAATGCCGTGTTCCACCCAGTGATTGCTGGTATTTTATTAGCCGCTATTTTAGCTGCGATTATGAGTACCGCCGATTCTCAGTTATTAGTGTCATCATCAGCCTTAGCGGAGGATTTTTACAAACAAGTCTTTCGCCCACAAGCCAGCCAAGAAGAGATTGTTAAGGTAGGTCGCTTAGCGGTAATTGCCCTATCTTTAGTAGCATTATTACTTGCCATGAATCCTGAAAGCACGGTGTTGGGTTTGGTATCTTATGCGTGGGCTGGTTTTGGAGCGGCCTTTGGTCCTGCACTCTTGCTGAGTTTATTCTGGAAAGACATGAACCGAAATGGTGCCCTAGCCGGTGTGGTGATTGGTGGTGTGACCGTGGTTGTTTGGAAGCAATTAACCGGCGGCATTTTTGACTTATACGAAATTGTGCCTGGTTTTATTTTTGCTAGCGTGGCGATTATTTTAGTGAGTAAGTTCACCGGTGGTGCTAGTCCATCCGTACTAAAAACCCATGAAGAATATGAAAGTAAACTGATTAGTTTAGATTAACATAGCGCTTGCTTGCCCGACTGACGAACATCGTCAGTCGTGCTTTTTTATTTATCCTCCTTCCCTAAAAAGCACTTTAAGAAATTCAACGTTTATCAAAGCCCATATCTTTATAGAAACGTTTTTTGTAAGTTTTCCCAACAACAAATAAAGCTAAACCTGCATGCTATTTACGTAGACTAAGAATTCATCCCGCTCCGTTAAACAAAAAAACCCAACACTCTTTGCAGAGTATTGGGTAGGAAAGACAAGTCGGCAAGGCGCCGTACTTGTAGGGACTCAATAATTCTTATGGCTTACGCCACTTCTTGCTGGTTGGTTTGTGGTGCCGGCGTACGAATCAAGTGATCAAATGCACCTAGGCTTGCTTTAGAGCCTTCACCCATTGCGATGATGATTTGCTTGTAAGGTACGGTAGTCACATCACCTGCAGCAAAAATGCCCGGTACCGATGTTTCACCTTTCGCACTCACCTCAATCTCACCGCGCTCAGATAACGCTACACCACTGTCTTTTAAGAATTCGCTATTGGGTACCAAACCAATTTGAACGAATATGCCAGCTAGCTCTATTTGTTTTTCATCGCCTGTTGCGCGGTCAGTATAATTAAGAGCAGTAACACGTGTACCATCGCCAATCACCTCTGTACTTTGTGCTTGCTTAATAATAGTGACATTACTCATTGAGTTGGCTTTATCCACTAACACCTTGTCAGCGCGAAGTGTATCGGCAAATTCCAATACGGTAACGTGCTCAACAAGACCGGCTAGGTCTATGGCTGCTTCGATACCTGAGTTACCACCACCGATAACCGCTACTTTTTTACCCTTGAACAAAGGACCATCACAGTGCGGGCAGTAAGCCACGCCCTTGTTACGGTATTCTTGTTCACCGGGTACGTTCATTTCTCTCCAGCGTGCACCGGTAGATAAAATTACGCTGCGGCTTTTTAACGTTGCACCGCTGTCTAGCTCAACATGAATGTAACCGTCTTCGGTTTTCTCAGCACGCACAATGTTAGCGGCTTTTTGCTCAGCCATGATATCCACATCGTAATCTTTAACGTGCTCTTCAAGGGCCATAGCCAGCTTAGGGCCTTCTGTCTCTTTCACTGAGATAAAGTTCTCAATACCCATGGTATCCATCACTTGGCCACCAAAGCGCTCTGCAACCACTCCGGTGCGAATGCCTTTACGCGCTGCATAAATTGCAGCTGATGCGCCTGCTGGGCCACCGCCAACCACAAGTACTTCATAGGGCGCTTTGTCTTTCAGTGCAGCGGCTTGTTTTGCTTCTGCGCCGCTGTCTACTTTTTTCAAAATCTCACTTAGGCTGATACGCCCTGATGCAAAGTGCTCACCGTTTAGATACACACTTGGCACTGCCATGATATTGCGTTCAGTCACTTCGTCTTGGAAAGCCGCACCATCAATCATGGTCATTTTCACGTTCGGGTTAATGGCTGCCATCATATTTAAGGCCTGCACCACATCCGGACAGTTTTGGCAGCTCAAAGAAATGAATACTTCAAAGTTCATTTCGCCTTCTAGATTGGCAATTTGCTCAATCACTTCAGGTTCAAGTTTTATTGGGTGGCCGCCGCTGTGCAACAAGGCCAACACTAAAGATGTGAACTCGTGACCCATTGGCAAGCCGGCAAAACCCAATGCCGTTTGTTTCTCAGGGTTCACCACCTGCATAATCGGTTTACGTGAAGAGGCTGCTGCGTCTTCAAAAACTTTAACCTTCTCATTCAGTGACGCGATATCCGTCGCTAAACCATGTAATTTTTGGGCAGTATCACTGTCATCTAAGCTAAGTACTAGATGTACATCACTTTTTAAATTATCTAAGTACGCTTTTAATTGAGTTTTCATATTTTGGTCTAACATAGTGATACCTTCTATCTATAAAAAATACTGATTCGGGAGACATGCTGCTTGCTCCCACTTTATTTTCTCTCCTAAATTGGAGGCCAAAAGTGTTTGCTAATTCTACTGGCTAATCGTCATTAGCAACCGTGTTTAATCAAATTTTGGTGGCCTCAGCTAGTTGGGTAGTTAAGCTGAGGCCGAATTTTTAAGAAGCAAATCGCTTCTTTTAGCGCTGGCCAAACCGATCGGGAATGGCCATGACCTTTAGACTAGGTACTGGGTGTCAGCACCTAGTTTCATTGGTTTACTCTTTAAGGCCTAATTCAAATTTAGAATTAGATTTTACCTACTAGGTCTAGAGATGGCGCAAGAGTCGCTTCACCTTCTTTCCATTTAGCAGGGCATACTTCACCTGGGTTGTTACGTACGTATTGCGCTGCTTTTACTTTACGCATTAGATCTTCAGCATCACGGCCAATGCCTTCTGCTGTGATTTCCATGGCTTGAATCACACCATCTGGATCCACAAGGAAAGTAGCACGGTCTGCAAGGCCTTGACCTTCACGCATCACACCGAAGTTGTTAGTGATGTTGCCAGTTTGGTCACCTACCATGAAGTAGTTGATCTTACCGATGGTTTCAGAGCTGTCGTGCCATGCTTTGTGAGTGAAGTGAGTGTCTGTAGAGACAGAGAATACTTCAACGCCTAGCTTTTGTAGCTCTTCATATTTATCAGCAACATCACCAAGTTCAGTAGGACATACAAATGTGAAGTCAGCTGGGTAGAAGAAGAATACTGACCACTTGCCCAATGCATCTTTTTCAGAAACGTCTACAAACTCGCCTTGTTTAAAAGCAGTTGCGTTAAATGGCTTAATTTCAGTGTTAATCATTTTGTCATCCTATTGATGGTTGGTTACTCAATTAGATTCTGACTGCGAATCCATGAAATGTATTGTGGGGCAAAAGCCAAAATAGTTGAAATTGATAGTTTTAATGAGAGCAATAGGTATTAGCTATCGTGACATTTAATAGATAGTAGGAAGAAGTAAAGCCTACCACCCAGACAACTCTTCAGCTCATCCGCCGCAAAACAATTGATATATTAGACAAGATTTACAGCACCGCAGCTCAAATCGGCTAAAAACCTGTGATTATTAGGGATTGCTTGATCCGCTTACAACGCCTTCTCTGCGCGGGTTCATAGCGAAGGTCGAGCTTTGGGCTTTGGGCTTGATGATTGATGGTTGTGCTGGTGATTAAAAAGCACGCAATACGCTATGAAAACTGAGGGGGGAATAACGTAAAAAACACCTTTCACACAATGAAAGGTGTTCAATTAGAGAGAAACGCCGTTTTGAAGACGTTTATAGAAACCGAGCTATGGGTTCAAGCGCTTACGGGCTTGTTTTGATAGCGCCTTGTCATGGGTCTTTTCAGCAATATCTAATTTATGGTGCAACGCGGTTTTCGCCAACATATGAGCGGTTACCGGGGCGGTGATCAATAAAAATAAGGTAATGAGCAATTCATGCAAACTCAAAAAACCGTTTTGATTTGTCACCAGTGTCATGGAGGCAACCAATAAACAGCCCATACCCAGGGTGGTGGCTTTAGTCGGGCCATGCAAACGGGTATAGAAATCCGGTAATTTGACTAACCCTAAAGAGCCAACGAATACAAACACCGCACCGGCGACGATTAAAACGGATATGAGCAGTTCAATCCAAAATTCCATTATTTACTCCTACCTATATTTGTATTAAGCGTTTGGCCAGCGCTATTCAATCAAGTCACCACGAAGAATGTATTTACACATGGCTGCCGTACTAACAAAACCCAGCATGGCGATCAGCAAGGCCGCTTCAAAATAAAGCGTGGTACTGGATGCAATACCAAACAGAATAATTAAGGCAATACTGTTTATATACATAGTATCCAAGGCCAAAATACGATCTGGACGACTAGGGCCAATAAATACGCGCCACAAATTCAAAAACATGGATATGCAAACCAATACTGTGGCAATTAAAATTGCAGTCTTTAACATTGGAAAATCTCCATTAATGGGCGCTCATAACGGGATTTGATTTGTGCAATCAATTCATCTTTATCCGTTAAATTCAGTACATGAACATACAACCACTTTTTATCTTCCGATATCTCAGCGCTCACAGTACCAGGGGTCAAGGATACGGTGCTGGCTAAAATGGTGATGGGCAGTTCAAATTCAATCTCCAAAGGAATGGCAACAAAAGCAGGATTTAATTTTTTGTTTGGCCCAAGAATTAAAAACGCCACCTCAAAATTCGCCACGACAATGTCACCAAGCACCATAAAAACATAACGAATAATGGTGAAAGGCTTATGAAAACTTGGTTGTGGGTTTTGCATACCCGAGGTTAATAACGGAATGGTAATGGCCAGAAAAGAGCCTAACACCAAGTGACCCGGTGCCATTGTATTATTAAGTAGTAACCATACCGTGAGCAGCAACAGGGAATGCAGCGGCATGGGAAGCCAACGAAAACGTGGGTTAGCCCTCATTATTGTTTACCTCCTTCGTGCGCACTGTTTAATGCCGCATCTAACATGGCAGGACCTGCGTGTAATTCGGCTGCGGCTAGGTCGGTAAATTCAGTGATTGGACCACCAAACACAACTAATAAAGGCGATGCAATAAGTAACATACTAACCGCAATTAATTTCAATTTTGAAAGAGGCTCAACTGCACCAGCATCTCCTGAAGATCGCCAGAAAAGAGTGGTACCCGCACGGGATATGACCACCAAGCAGGCCAGACCTGCAATCAAAACAACTGGCCACACCCACATAATTTCAACTAAGCCGTGAGCTGATTGCAAAATAAGAATCTTGCCTACAAAGCCTGAGAACGGAGGTAAACCCACGACAGTCAGAGCCGCCATAAAAAAGGCGATACCAATCACTTTAGAATGACCCATTTTACGCGCCATCACATAGCGGTCTTCAGCTTTGCCGCGTTGTTCACTAATTAAATCTGCGATTAAAAATAATGCGCCAGTGACCAAGGTTGTGTGCAGAATATAATATAGGGCTGCTGAGGTTGCAGCCTCACGTTCCATGGCAATGGCCAACATAAGTGTACCGGCCGATACAACCACCAAGTTAGCGGTAGTAAGCCTTAAGTTAGGACTTGCAAGCACACCAATGGCACCGAAGGTAATCGTTAACAAAGACAAAGGCCATAACCAAGGAATCACGATGCTGGCTAGCGCTCCCGCGTCTTCACCAAAGATTGTCGTGTGAACACGCAAGATACTGTAAACACCAACCTTCGTCATAATGGCAAAGAGTGCTGCCACTGGTGCACTGGCCGCGGCATAGGTTTTTGGCAGCCAAAAGTGCAATGGCAATAACGCCGCTTTAAGTGCAAACACCACAAACAATAACAAACCACCGGCTTTGGCTAAGGCTTGTTCATGCTCATCAAGTAAGGGCACCTTAGTGGCCATATCAATAATATTCAGAGATCCGATGGTGCCGTACAAAATACCCAGAGCAAATAAGAAAATACTAGAACCCACTAGATTCAAAATCACGTAATGCACATTGGCTTTGGTTTTTTGTTTGCCACCGCCGTGAATCAATAATGCGTAAGACGCTATCAGCAAAACTTCGAAAAACACGAACAGATTAAAGACGTCACCCGTTAAAAACGCGCCGTTAATACCCATGATTTGAAACATGAACAAAGGATGAAAATACATGCCATCTTTATCATCTCCGGCACAAGCATAAAGCTGCGCACCCAACCCTAATACACAGGTTAACAGCACCATTAAGGTAGATAGTCGATCCGCAACAAGTGTAATACCAAATGGCGGCTGCCATCCGCCCAGAACATACACTTGTGTACCTTGTTCATGACTTGTTAACAGCAAGCTGGCACTGGCAATGATCAATAAAAACATCACGCCCATAGAAAAAAAGCGGTGTCGGCTGATCGAGTTATTCAACGGCGGCAGTAACATTAAAACCGCCGCCAACATCGGCAATAAGATAGGCAGTATTGGTAAATGAGACATTAACCCGCCCTCTTATCTGATGCGCTGAGTCTGGCTGAAGGCTGCTCAGGAATCTGGCCATCAACATGATCATTGCCTTGGTCCGCACGGGAACGCATAGCAAGGATCACCACAAATGCCGTCATGGCAAAGCCAATTACAATAGCGGTTAATACTAAAGCTTGAGGCAAGGGATCACTGTATTCAACGGATTGCCCAAGTACTGCGGCGCCATCAAGTTTTAAACGGCCGCTGGCAAACAAGAATAAGTTAACCGCATAAGATAACAAAGTTAGACCAATCACAACGGTGAATGTGCGCCCTCTTAGTACCAGAAAAAAGCCACATGTTGTCAGTATGCCGACACAGAATGCGTAAATCGCTTCCATTAATCGTTCTCCTTAATAGAAATGCGCTCACTGGTGGTCAACTTACCTAAATTAGCCAGTATCAACATGACTGCACCCACCACGGTTAAATAAACGCCTAAATCAAATATCATGGCACTGGCCAGTTCAAACTCGCCAACCCAAGGTAAATCAAAATAATCAAACCAGGTACTCATAAACGGTTTCTCAAAGACCCAGCTACCGATACCCGTCAGCGTGGCGATTAAGATACCGCCAGCTATTAGCCATTGATAATCCACCTTCACCCGAGGTTTAATCCACTGAACACCATGGGCAATATATTGTTGAATAATGGCCACAGCCGTAATCAAGCCCGCAATAAAGCCGCCACCAGGGAGGTTATGACCGCGTAAGAAAATATAAGCCGACACCAATAAGGCTAATGGCAATAAACTTTGTGAAACCATTTCAAACATCATTGGGTGAGGGTCGTTGCTCCAAGCACGGCCTTTGTCATCACGGGTTGGCATAAAGATGCGCATTTTCGCAATTAATTTATAAATACCCAGTGCAGCAATACCTAAAACGGTGATTTCACCCAAGGTATCAAACCCCCTAAAGTCCACCAGAATCACGTTCACCACATTAGTGCCGCCGCCGCCGGTTTTACTGTTCGCAAGGAAGAAGTCAGAAATACTATGAAGTGGCATGGTTAGAATGGCGAAACAAATGGTACCGATAACACAGCCGATCAAACTGGATACTAATAAGTCGCTGCTTAAGCGACGGTTAGTGGATTCTTTTGACGTGTTCTGCGGTAAGAAAAATAGCGCTAGCAGTAATAAGATAATGGTCACAATTTCAACAGAAAGCTGAGTTAAGGCTAAATCTGGTGCTGAGAACTGGGCAAATGCCAAGGACACCATCAATCCCACTACCGATAAAAAGGTGAGCGCCAGAAAGCGTCGACGGTGCCAAATCACTGTTGCAATGGCGCTTAGTATCATCAATACCGCACCGGTAATGGTGACCCCATCCACAGGTATTTGCTCACGGGTACCAATGTTTTCAGTCAGCGAAAACAATGGATAAGCCCCCATCACCAAGGTGAGCATGAGCAATAAGAAAATGTAGCGCTGCAATGAGCCGTTCTCAAATGTTTCAACCACACGCTCAGTGGCTTTAACGATCCATTGAATCACCCCTTCGAAAACATGCTTAGCATCTTGCTCATCAAAATGCGACTGAAATTGAAATAGATGACGACGGTTATGATAAATAGTGATGCCACCCACCATGGCCAAAATACTCATAAACAAAGGAATATTTAACCCATGCCACACCGCAAGGCTATAACTCGGTAAGTCACCATTTAAGACCGCAGAGGAAGCCACACTTAACAAATCACCCACTATATAGGCAGGGAAAATACCCACCAATAAACACAGTGCCACTAGCACCTCAACAGGCACTTTCATATAACGTGGAGGCTCTTTTGGTGTCTTGGGTAAATCAATGGGCTCACCATTGAAGAAAACATCGTGAATAAAGCGCAATGAATAGGCCACTGAGAAGGCCGCACCTACGGTCGCTAGCAATGGAATCATCCAAGACAGAGAACCAAACATACTCAGGTCTAAAGTTTCCGCAAAAAACATTTCTTTAGATAGGAAACCGTTTAATAAAGGAACACCCGCCATGGATAGCGCCGCCACAATGGCCAATGTAGCCGTATAAGGCATGTACTTCATCAAGCCATTTAGCTTGCGCATATCTCGAGAGCCTGACTCATGGTCAATAATACCCGCCGCCATAAACAAGGACGCTTTAAAAATCGCGTGGTTAATTACATGGAATACCGCCGCCACTGTCGCAAGATCAGAATTAAGACCCAGTAACAAGGTAATCAAACCTAAATGACTGATGGTTGAATACGCTAACAGGCCTTTTAAATCGTGTTTAAAGAGCGCGATATAGGCACCCAGTAATAAGGTGATAAGACCTGTAATACTGACCAGCACAAACCACAAATCCGTACCGGCAAGGGCAGGATAAAAACGGGCCATTAAGAAGATACCCGCTTTTACCATAGTCGCCGAGTGTAAGTAAGCACTAACGGGCGTTGGTGCCGACATGGCGTGTGGCAACCAGAAGTGAAATGGGAATTGCGCCGATTTCGTGAACGCCCCCAGTAACACCAGCACTAAGGCGATTGGGTAGTGGGCATGAGCACGAATCACATCGCCGCTGGCCAATACCGTGTCGAGATCATAGCTATCGACAATATTGGCAATCATTAATAGACCGGCCAACAGAGCCAAACCACCGGCGCCAGTGACAGTTAATGCCATTCTTGCGCCTTTGCGCGCATCGCTCTTATTAGACCAAAAACTGATCAGCAAAAACGAACTGATACTGGTCAACTCCCAGAACATCCAAAGTTGAATCAAGTTATTGGAAATAACAATACCAACCATGGCGCTCATAAAGAGAATCAAATAAGCATAAAACTGCCCCATAGAGTCTTTAGATGATAAATAGTAACGGGCATACAAGATCACTAATAAGCCGATACCCAGTATCAGTAATAAAAATAAAAGAGAAAGGCCATCAAGGCGAAAGGAAAGATCCAGACCAATAGCAGGAATCCACTCAATGGTCTGCCGAAGGGATTGACCACTAAATATATCACCAGCATATAAGAGAACTAAGATGAGCGAGCAAGCTGGCAGGATTGCGACAGACAAAGCACAGAGGTTTCGGCCAAAACGCTCAGTAAAAAAGGGAACTAACGTGCCAATTAGTGGCAATAATACAACCCATAGCAGGTTCATATGAGGGAAAGTCTCCGAAAAATATGGCTATATAACAAATAATAGACTGATTTATTAGTCATGCCTTGGTGATGCTCACTATACACATTGTTCAATCTTGGTCAAAAAAGCTGGGCCAACACGCAAAGCGTTAACATTTTGTTTTTCATTGATTATTTTTAAAAACTGATTAAGTTTTGATCCTTTTTTTATCGGGCAGACCAAAAACGCCACAAAGAATAAATAAGACGAGCAAACAAGACAATCATCTTACGAATAATTTTTTATGATCATTTTTAGTGCATAAAATAATGCCCTAAATATCAACCGATAATAGGACTATTTAAGACGAATTTAGTTGCAGGTTATATACGATTTACACGATAGAAAATATAAATACAGATAAGCGACTTCATCAAAAAAATCACATAAAGAGAATAGTGCTTAGCAAGGGTTCCATGTATTTAACCTTGCAAATTGAAAGGATTAACTAAAAAAGATTGTTCACTTAAATAAAAAGCCAGCACCATTGAACAGCGCTTACTCAGTGTTTCATATTGGCGAATCATAAGCATACCATTGCTGTAACCGAAAAATGTTACGTGAAGGACGACTTGAATAGCATTTCAACCAAACGAATCGTCCTATTTCATGTGCCCATACTCAAATTAAATCAATATGTGGTGTGTATTATTTCTCCTGTTTGCTCATCATGGTGCTCCACTTTCACTGTATTAAAATTTAGATCCACAAATAGATGACAATAATACTCGCCATGTCGCCATGCCATAGAAACACTTGAATCGTTAGAGTAATTTAATTCAAAATGACCATCAAAAGCAGGATACTGACTGCGAAACGTCATAAGCTTTAGCAAGCGTTTAACCACGGGCTTCTCAATATCACGCTCTACTTCATCCAATGTATAATAATGACGATTAATATCCCGAAGCTCACCGCTTTGTTCCATTAATGTTTGATCATTACAACCGGCGAGCAAACCCACGTAATAAACTTGTGGAATACCCGGTGTGAAAAACTGTATTGCCCGAGCAGCAATATAAGCATCATCATTTTGCATAAGCGCATCATAGAATGTACAGGTCAGCTGATAGATGGCTCCTACACTATGAATATTGGCAGCACTTCGGCGCATAATCGGGTCGGCACTGCGAGCATCGATATTATCAATGAGTACTTTAATCTTTTCATTCGGCAGCACCCCTTCTACATCAGGAATACAAATACCATCATGGGTATCCAGTACGGTTACCATGTTACGTGGACACATGCGCAACCAATTTTTTAAATACACGCTATTGGCATCCAACAATGAATAAAGTAACA
>MDTG01045272.1_pt1 | contig 26132 bp, 26 predicted proteins | sample 811421 | NCBI WGS metagenome assembly MDTG01 (sample SAMN05326645, study PRJNA326480) | marine metagenome | isolation source: seawater | place: Pacific Ocean: South East | collected 2011
GAGACTGAAGAATGCATACAATGATTTTTTATTAATTTCAAATAAATTTAAAGGAAGCAAATATGCTAAAGATTCTAGCAATAGGTTAATCTTTCTCAGGAACAGTATGGCAAATCATGAAGTATATGTTGCTGAGTACTATTTAAAGCGGGGTGCTTACGTGGCATCTAGTCAACGAGCAAGATTTATGCTGGAAAATTATCCGGGGGCGCCAGCATCAGAAAAAGCCTTAATTGTTTTAATAGAAAGTTATAATAATTTACAAATGTATGAGTTAGCAAAAGATTCTGCAGATATTCTAGTTGCTACATATCCTAATTATACTTATAGCCTTGATACAAATAATTCAATCAAGATAAATAATATAAATAATCCTGATGTTAATACACAAAAGAATTCTTTTTTTGGGCTGGGACTTTTTTAGTCTAGCATTTAGGTAGCTTACACACAGGAATCGGCTTCATTTTATGGAAGTTCGCTTTTCTTATTGCGTCATAAGTTTTTCTATAATCTGATGATGAGTTATTCATGGCATCTTCAAGTTGATCATATGAAAGACCTAATTGATTCTCATCAGTTCTTTTGTCATCCCATAGACCATCTGTTGGATCTGCATCTATTATTCTTTTATCAATTTCTAAAGTCTCTGAGATACTTCTTACCTCTGACTTCATTAAGTCTGCAATCGGTGAAATATCAACCCCGCCATCACCGTACTTTGTATAAAATCCAACACCAAAATCTTCAACTTTATTTCCAGTACCAACGACAATTCCATGTTGAGAAGCTGCAACTTGGTACAGCGTTATCATTCTCAACCTAGCTTTTGAGTTAGCAAATCCCAAATCAGACTTTTGATCATATGAAGTAAGTGATGAGTAAAATGCTTTATATGTTTCTGTAAGATTAATTTTTAGGTAATGAAGATTTTTGAATTTTGAAGACAACCATTGACCATGAACATCACTCAGTTCGGTTATATTCGATCCAGTCTCTATAGGCATGGATATAACAATGGTTTTAATTCCAGTCAGGCATGACAGAGTACTCGTAAGCGAAGAGTCTATACCACCTGAGATGCCGACAATAAGAGATTTAGCAGGATTAGGCATACTCTCAGCATAATCCTTTATCCATTCTGTTATAAAATCTATCTTTTCTTTATTATTCATATTTATCTTATTTAATATATTCAATTACTATGAAATAATTTCAAGGAACATATTATGAAATTTCTAGTTATTATAATAATATTGATATTGATCTATTTTATCATAAAACCAAAAAGGCATTCAAAAGAAAAGACAAATGATGCAGATAATATGATACTGTGTAAAAAGTGTGGTTTTCATGTTCTGCAACATAAGATACGTAATACCAAAGAGAGTATTTGTGAGGAGTGTGTTAAAAAACAATGAGAGATAGACAGCCTTTGCTTATTACCTTGGTGATAATTATGTTCATTGGAATTATATTAACAGCCTTTTTAAAATAATGAATTATATTATTACGGGATTAATTTCTTCAGGTAAAAGTACGTTTTTAAATATAGCCTCTAAAAGAGGTTTCAATATTATCAGATCCGATGACTTAGTTTCAAATTATTATAAAGACAAAGTTGTACTTGAGAATTTGAAAAGGAAGTTAGATATTGAAGAGTTTAGAGATTCTCCTAAAGTTGAGATAAAAGAGTTATTTTTAAAATCAAGGAAATATAAAGAATTGATAGAGAGTGTAATTCATCCTATCGTTCATGATGAAATAAAAAGAGAGCTAGAGCATAATAATAATTTAATGGTGGAATTACCGCCAATTTCTAATAATATTAATTTAGTAAAAGATAATCCATCTATTTTTATAGAATGTAGTAGTGAAAATAGGTTGTTAAGATTTGAAAAAAGTATGAACATAGATAGAGAGTACTTTGAGAGGATGAATGAGTATCAAAATGACTATTCATTAATTAAATCTTCTTGCGACATAATATTTAATAATGATCAAAATCTGGAAGTCCTCGAGGATAATTTTAATAAATATATCAATAAATCATGAATATTTTATCAGATACACATGCTGCAATTTATGAGGAACCGATAGATGAAAGAATACGAAAATTTCTCAAGTTAGAAAGCTACTTTTTAAAACTTAAGTATCATAAAAATATTGATACTATATATGATTCATATGTTTCACTTCATAATTTAATAATGATTTATAATACTTTATCAAGGGTAGAGGTCAAAAGTGAACTTATAAGAGAAATTGATTTTCAAAAAACAAGATACACAGAGTACATTAAAATAGATGGATCAGACAAAACAAAGCTTAGCTCTATAATGGAAAAACAAAAAGTAATATTAAATGAATTGCATTCATTAAAAGCAAATTATTTAGTTGATTTACAAAATGATGAATTTTTTCAATTTTGTGTAAAACATCATGAAAATATAAGTACAGAGACAGATTTCTGGCTTACAAGGGATCATGCTATGCGACTTAATCAAATCAACTTATGGCTAGAAATTGTAAAACCAATAGAATACTCTGTTCATTTTTGTTTAGACATTTTGAGAAAGAGCTCTGAAACAACTGAAGTCTCCACTGATAATGGATTTTATCTTGTGAAGCTAGGACTAGAAAAAAAAGTCAGGTTATTAAGAGTCACTATGCAATCAGATAATTATTATTTCCCCAGAATAAGTCTTGGGCCACAGAGAGCAACCATTTCGTTCATGGTATTAAATGAACAAAATAAATTTGAACAATATAGAGAAAATATTACATTTGTTCTCGATCTTTGTCATATTTAATTAGAATTTACTTATACCAGCAATACCAAATCCATTGTATTTAGTACATTTAATAAGACTCCCGTCATGTGTTGACAATCCCCCTAAGGCCAAAACGGGGCAATAAGATTTTCTACTTAGCTTTTCAAATTTAGACCAGCCAATTGAGGGATATGAGTTATGAGAATGTAGAATGGGTGAAAGAAGTATAAAATCGAAATATTTTTCATTACATAATTTTATATCCTTTTCAAGATGACATGAAGCAGAGAAAATATATGCGGGATCTTTTATATTATTAGTATGTCTGTCAATTAATGTGCTGTTAAAATGAATACCATCGAAATTATCTCTCCATGAGTCATAATAAGGATAGTCGATTATAATTTTCCCGTTAAAGCCATGTGACATAAGTTGGTTTTTCATATGTTTTTTATAAAAGTCATATGGGATATCTTTAAGCCTTATATTTCTATAAATAGAAAAATCAACGCCTTCACTAACTGAGAAGTTCTCCATTGTAATAATTTTCAACATTCGTGGAACTTTTAAAATATTCAATATTCTTTGATGGGTAGGTAACAAGTAATAATCTACATTGTTCTTATAAAGTATAATATTTCTTTTTTCTTTTGAAACTAGATCACCTTGATACTCAAATATTTTGAAAATATTTATTTTAACTAATTTATCATCATACAAATGTTTGATATATCCTACATATTTATACTTTATAATATTAATATTGAGTTCTTCTCTTATTTCTCTAGAAAGACATTGATGGATAGATTCATTTTTTAATCTTTTGCCGCCAGGAAACTCTATAGCATTTTTAAAGGGACTTTGATTTCTTTCAAGACAAATGTAAGATGAGTTATGTTTTATAAGAGCAATTGATATTTCAATTTCTTTTGAATGCATCAAGTAGTATATTCTGAATTAATGCTTACATATTCATGTGACAAGTCGGTAAAATTTATACTTTCGCTGTATTTTCCATCTTTCAAATCAATAGTAATGTCTATATTTTTTTTCTTCATAGATGTTTTAAGCTTATTTGAACCATTATCTTTAGATATTCCATTATCAAAACAAGTTATATGATTGATCATAAGTTTAACTTTTTTGATATCAATGTGAGATGATTGAACTGAGCCAAGACTAGCAATTATTCTTCCCCAATTGGGGTCTTCTCCATACATTGCAGTTTTCACTAATAAAGAGTTAGAGATTTTTCTAGCTATTTTATTAGCTAAGATTTTAGTCTTTGAGCCGACGATATTTAATTTTATAATTTTCGTTGCTCCCTCTCCATCTTTTACAATTAAAGATGATAGTTGGTTAAAGAAATCAGAAGCATATTTGAGAAATTTTTCTTTGTTTGAATTATTCATTAAATTAATTTCAATCTGATTTGTCGATGTGAGAACAAGACAATCATTTGTTGACATGTCTCCGTCGACCGAAATTGAATTAAAAGATTTTTGAGCGCAATGCTTCAAGTACTTATTTAAATTCTTCTTATCAATAATTACATTTGTTTCAATGAAAGCTAACATTGTTGCCATGTTAGGTTCTATCATTCCAGCTCCTTTGCAAATTCCCTTAAATTTAATTTTCTTTGACCCAATATTATATGATTTTGATATATATTTAGGAAATTTATCTGTCGTCATTATAGACTTAGCTGCATCTTTTAGTGATGAGTATTTATCAAAACTATTTGATGATATTGATCTTAATATTCTTGTCATAGGTAACTGTCTACCTATTATGCCTGTGGACATTATAATTATTTCAGAAGCATTACAATCGAGTTTTTTTGCAAGTTCATTTAAAATGGCATGTACATTTTTAGTTCCTTTTATGCCAGTGCATGCGTTAGCGTTCCCAGAATTAATAAATATATACTTTGAATTAGTTTTCGAAATATTTTTTTTTGATATTAATACAGGAGCAGCAGCAAACTTATTTAACGTCGAAATCATGCTTGTAGTTGAATTATTTGAGAGCCTGATTAATAGCCCATCATTACCTTCTTTTTTAATGCCTAAATGAAGAGTTATATATCTAGAATTAATCATAGTTTACCACAACATCTCTTATATTTTTTTCCAGAACCACATGGACATAATGCATTTCTTGAAATATTCTTATTTGAAAGTTCATTATTAGAATTCTCAGAAGCTAATTCATTTTTTTTAGGATTACTATTATAGTTATCTATCTTTATTCTACAACATATCTTCAAGATCTCTTTGCTAATATCCATCAACATTAAATTAAATATTTCAAATGATTCTCTTTTATATTCATTTTTTGGATTTTTCTGTGCGTAACCTCTTAAGCCGATTGATTGCCTTAGATATTCCATTGAATTTAAGTGATTTCTATACTCCTCATCTATTACAGCAAGAGATATATTTTTAATTAATTCATTTTTTTCATTTGATGATAAATCTTTTATATTAAATTCTATTTTATTTAGTAAATGCTTAGAAATATTAGCTTTAAGATTGTCAGTATCTAGAGTATCTTCATCCAGACTTTCTTCAACTTTTATATCTGTCAAGAAATCCGAGTTTAAGGATTCATCAAAGTTAGATAGTTTTACATCATGAGAATGTAAGTCATGATAATTAGTTTCAATAAAATCAGTAATATAGTTTGAAATTACCGATGATAATAATGTATTCGCACTACTATCAATAATGAAGTCTCTCTGATTGTAAATTAGTTTTCTTTGTTCGTTAGAGATATCATCATATTCAAGAAGCGTTTTTCTAATATCAAAATTATGTGCTTCAACTCTTTTTTGAGCATTTTCGATAGATTTAGAGACCCATTTATGTTCAATTGCCTCTCCCTCTTCCATGCCAAGTTTTTTCATTATCTCTGAAACTTTATCTGATGCAAATATTCTCATCAAATTATCCTCCAGAGAAAGAAAGAATCTTGATACACCTGGGTCGCCTTGCCTTCCAGACCTTCCTCGTAATTGATTATCAATCCTTCTAGATTCATGACGTTCAGTACCTAAAACATAAAGCCCACCTAAAGATTTAATTTTCTTATTGTTCTCCAACCATTCTTCTGAATCAGTTTTCAACCCTCCTAAGACAATATCAGTTCCTCTTCCAGCCATATTAGTTGCTATTGTAATGGCGTTCAGAGCACCAGCATTTTCAATTATTTCAGCTTCTTTTTGATGATATTTAGCATTTAAAACATTGTGCTTAATTTTATTTTTTTTTAGTTTGTTAGAAATACGCTCTGATACCTCTACTGATGTCGTCCCAACTAATATCGGTTGTCCTGATTTGTTTATTTTTACAATTTCATTATAAATATGCTCATACTTTTCATTTTCGGTAAGAAAAACTAAATCAATCATATCGTTCCTTATCATTTTTCTATGAGGAGGAATTTGAACAACCTCTAGATTATAGATTTGATGGAACTCCTCGGCCTCAGTATCTGCAGTCCCAGTCATTCCACTAATCTTCTTAAACATTCTGAAATAGTTCTGAAATGTAATGGAAGCATACGTTTGATTTTCTTGTTTGATAGAAACATTTTCTTTTGCTTCTATTGCCTGATGAAGGCCCTCAGACCAGCGTCTACCGGACATTTTTCTTCCAGTGAATTCGTCGATAATTATTATTTCATTATTCTCAACAACATAGTCTACGTCTTTTTTATAAATTAGATGGGCTCTTAGTGCAGAGTCAATATGACTGAATAATTGAATATTATTTGTATTATATATGTCAGTAGATTCTTTAATTAGTCCATTCTTCAATAAAAGTTCTTCAATAATCGATTGTCCTTTTTCAGTTAATGATACAGATTTTTGCTTTTCTTCTATGGTGTATAATTCATTATTATTTTTTTGTAAGAATTGTTTTAATATTTTATTTATATCTAAATACGTATTATTAATTTTGTTATTTGAGCCTGAAATAATCAATGGTGTTCTTGCTTCATCAATAAGAACAGAGTCAACCTCATCAATGATGGCATAATTAAGAATTTTCTGATTTTTCTCATCAGTATTATATGCCATATTGTCTCTTAGGTAGTCAAAACCAAATTCATTGTTAGTTCCATAGATAATATTAGATCTATAAACATCTTTACGTTGTTCTGGTGGAACAAGACTATTTATAAAGCCTACAGATAATCCTAAAAATTCAAATATTTTACCCATCCATTTAGAATCCCTTTCTGCCAAATAATCGTTTACTGTAACAATGTATACTGGATGTCCTGAAAATGAGTTTAGATACGCAGCTAGTGTACTCACAAGGGTCTTGCCCTCTCCAGTTTTCATCTCACTTATTTTTCCTTGATGAAGTGCTATTCCACCTAATAATTGTTCATCATAATGTCTTAAACCTAAGGTCCTTTTAGATGTTTCTCTAACAACTGCAAATGCCTCTACTAAAATATCGTCTAGATTTCTAGATTTATCATACTTTTCTTGGAGATAACTTGTGCAGGATTTTAGGTCATTATCAGATTTACTTGCATATTCTTTTTCGAGAACATTAATATTATCGACGATTTTACTGAGTTCTTTAATTATTCGTGAATTTCTGCTACCAAATATTTTTTTTAAAAAATTACCGATCATATTTTTCACTCATTAGAATATGGTTTATCATACAATAAATGAGTGTTATATGAAAAAGATATCCGATTTTATACCAAATAAAGTACTAGAAAAGAAACAGAAAATCGAAGAACTAAATTCTATTTTCAAAAGTACTGTGGATATAAATATTCAAACGGAAATTAATGTCATAAATTATAACGAAAATACTATAACAATAGAATGCACAAATAGCTCAGTGGCCAGTATTGTCAAGTTTGATAGGGATAAATATATAAAGATACTAAAAAACTGTGGAATGTATAATATTGACGATATTAAAATTAAGCTTATGTAGATTCCGCAGCTTGAGTAAATAAAATTGGTGCCTTAGATTCATCTTCTATTATGACCTCTTCCCAAGCGGTTTCATTGTTTATTAATTCTCGTAAAAGAAGGTTGTTTAAATGATGTCCAGATTTATATGCTGAGAATGATCCAATTAAACTGTGTCCAAGCAGGTATAAATCTCCTATAGCATCTAATATTTTATGTTTTACAAATTCATCTTTATATCTTAAACCGTCTTCATTAACTATCTTGTAATCATCAATAACAATCGCATTATTAACACTGCCACCAAGTGTTAAATTATTCTTGCGCAAGTTCTCAATATCTTTTGCGAATCCAAATGTTCTTGCTCTGCTGACTTGACTTAAATATGAAACTGTAGAGAAATCTATAGTTGACTGTTGCGTTTCCTTAGGGATTGACGGATGATCAAAATCTATAGTAAAGGATACTTTAAAGCCGTTATAAGGCTGAATTTTTGCCCATTTGTCGTTTTGTTTTACTTCTATATCTTTTTTTATTTTTATAAATCTTTTTGGATGGCTTTGCTCAGTTATACCAGCTGATTGAATTAAAAATACAAAAGGTCGTGAACTTCCATCCATAATAGGGACTTCTGGCCCATCCAATTCTATCTCGGCATTATCTATCCCTAAACCAGCAAATGCTGATAATAAATGTTCCACTGTAGATACGGAAGTATTACCTTTTGAAATAGTAGTTGAAAGCCTTGTATCATGGACGTTGAAAAGAGAAGCAGATATTGGCTCACTAGAGATGTCTTTTCTAATGAAAACGATCCCTTTATCTGGGTCTCCAGGGTTGATTTTAAGATTTATTTTTTTCCCTGTGTGCAAGCCTACGCCTGTGGCTGTAATACTACTTGATAATGTTCTTTGTTTTAACATAGGCGCATTTTACCAAAAAGTCATAGTTTTAGCTAATATATCAGGTTAGACCAAATCTTCTTCTTAAAGTTCCTTATGGAAGTAATTTGAGAGTGTTTTTGAGAATTTACTGAATAAATTAGTGATTTTTGAAGAATACCTGCTGGTTGCAGTAATACTCTTTAATTCACTTTCTCGGTAGAGTAGAAGTCCTACAGCAGTTGAATACCTCGTTTTGCCTCTTAAATCCTCAAGGCCCTTTATGGCCATTGGTGAACCTATTCTTGATGGAGTATTAAAATAAGATTCAGCATAGCTGTCTAGGCCCTCGAGCTTTGCACCGCCGCCTGTGAATACTATTCCAGCTCTGATTAATGATGAATAGCCGCTATCACTGATTTCTTTTTGAATTGCCTTAAAAATTTCATCCACCCTAGCAGATATTATTTGAGACAGTATAGTCTTATTTGTTTCAGCGTCCGGTTTATCTGAAACTGATGGAACGGGTATTTTAAGATCCATATCATTAGATGAAGACACGCAACCAAACTGGATCTTGATCTCCTCGGCAGCTTCTAGAGATGTACAAAGTATTATTCTTATATCATTCGTGATCATCTGACTACCTATAGGTATTACAGCTGTATGCTTAATAGTACCATCTGTAAATATTGCAACATCTGTAGTGCCACATCCAATGTCTATGAGACATACACCAAGATCTCTCTCTTCTTTTGATAATACAGCTCTGCTTGATGCTACTGGTTGAAGGACATAGTCATCAATATCTAGCAAGCTATTATTTATGCATTTAGTCAAATTTCTTTTTGCCGTTGACGATGTGGTTATGATGTGAACATTTGCCTCTAATCGAGCCCCAGCCATTCCAATTGGCTCTCGAATTCCTGTCTGTCCGTCAATCGTGTAATACTGCTCTATAACATGAAGTATTTCTTGATCTTTAGGAATCTGTATATTTTGTGCATTGCTTAGAACTTTATCCTTATCTTCTTGTGTTACTTCATCATTAAGAATATTAACTGCGCCGTTACCATTGTAACTTTGTATATGACTACCAGCTATTCCAGTAGTCACAGACTCAATGTTACAGCTAGCCATACTACTTGCTTTTTCTTTTGCTCTTCTCACACTAGATACTGTTGAATCTATTTCTGAAATTATACCTTTATTAAGACCTGAACAAGGTTCATTACCTATGCCAATTATCCTCAATTCTCCTTTATCATCAATATCGGCTACTAGACAAAGAACTTTTGATGTCCCAATATCTAATGCAACAAGGGTGTCAGTAATCTTAATATTGTTCATGATATTGTATTATATCTCATTTACGTTACTATTTGATAGCAAAACCATTAGAATATCTCATATCAATTGAACTAATTTTATTGTCAAAGATTTTATAAATATTATCAAATACAGGTATTAATCTGTTCAGATTAGCTTTATATTTTTTTTTATCAGATATTAATACAATATTAGATGTATGAATTTTGATTAATGAGTGGAAAATTTCTATTTTTTTTATGTTTAGATTGATTTTTCGGATATTATTTTGAGAAAAAGTCAAAGCATCATATGCAAAAGTACTATCCGCACTATAATCTAAAATAATAGGTAAATTATTATAATTTGTTGATCGTATTATATGTCCATTAGATGTCATAATATTAGAGTTATAGAGTGCGATGGGCGTATATTGTATAATTTTGATAGTGAGTTTTGATGGGAAGGATTTAATGATTTGTGCATCTTTGATCCAAACATCTGAAATTACTTCATTTTTTATTTCATCAATATCAATACTTAATAGATCTTGTTCATAGATAGAATTTAAATATTTATCTAAGTTATTCTCATTATATTTTTTTTCAGTACTTATTATTTCAATTTCATTTATTGGATAAAAGAAATAGTTTGATTTGTAAATAACAAGAACGAGTAATAATGAAATTAATATGAAATAAATTCTAGGCATTATTTAAAATCTTTATAATCAAATCATAATAGCTAAGTCCAAATTTTTTAGCAGCTTTTGGAACTAGACTGTGGTCGGTCATTCCTGGTATTGTATTAATTTCTAAGAGGATTATCTCTTTTTTATCTAGAAAGAAATCAACACGTGACCATGTTTCACAACCGATTGAATTATTAGCTTTAATAATTGTTGATTTAATTTTCTCAATTAATGATAAACCTAATTCGGGAAAAATAAATTGCGTCGCATCTGATTTGTATTTAGAATCATAGTCATAATATGTGTTACTCGGTATGATCTTTATGATGGGAAGTAAAGTATTTTGAATTAACGCGCCAGTATACTCATCAGCATTAATCTTCTCCTCAATGATATATTCTCTGTCCGCAGACGCATACTCAATGAATGACTTATATTCATCTCCTTTTTTTATTAAGAAAATATCCTTACTAGAGCCAGAGCATGTATCTTTTATAAAAAAAGCGCTCCCAAATTTTGAAAAAAGGTCGCTATAGCCCTGACCATTATATATCTCATGTTTTGGAGTATTAAGACCATTTTCGATCCATATTTTTTTGGTTAGATTTTTATTAAATGATTTATGAGATGCAAGTGCATTTGATCCAGTATAGTCTACTCCTATTCTATCCAGATAGCTTTGTAACTTTCCATCTTCTCCACCTTCTCCATGAATAAGATTAAAAACTATATCGATAGAATTTCTTTGTAGATAATTTTTAAGATCTTGTTCACAATCAGTTTGCATATCATAATGAACAACATCGTGGCCGTGTTCTTTTAAACACTTAAAGACATCATTCGAACTCTTGAGAGATATTTCTCTCTCATTAGACCATCCACCACCTAAAATACATATTCTTCTTAATTTGATATTCATTCAACTAAAATAACTTCCTCTTCAAGAGTAATATTAAGTTTTGTCGAAACTTCTTTTTTTACAAAATAAAGGAGTTTTACAAAATCATGAAAAGTTCCTGATCCGTCATTTATAAAATAATTAGCATGCTTTTTTGAAACATATATACCTCCTACGCGTTTGCCTTTTAGATTGAGACCATCTATAAGTTTCGATGCAGAATACTTATCAGGATTTTTAAAGATACAGCCGCATGATAACTGATTTACTGGTTGAGATGATATTCTCTTATTGTTTAAATCAGTTAGGAGTTTTTTATTAAATTTCTTTTGATGATTTTTGAAAACTATAAATAGTATTAGAGATTTATTATCGATTCCAGATCTTCTATAAGAATAATTTATTTCATTACTATTTAATGAGTAAATTTTTCCACATGAACTTATTAAATCAATTCTATGAACATATGAAAGTATCTCACTACCAAATGCACCAGCATTCATATAAACAGCCCCACCTACTGTGCCTGGAATTCCATAAAGGAACTCAAATCCAGAGATATTATTTGTGTGTAAATATCTTGCAAGCTTTGTACATGATATATTACCAGAGCATTCAATAAACTCATCGTCATGAGAAATTTTTTTTACCATTCTTTTTGTACTTATTACAACTCCATCATAATGATCAGTAACAAAACAAACGTTTGATCCATTCCCTATAAATAATTTATTTTTTTTATTCATAATGATTTCAATATCTTCTATATTTTGAGGACAAATATACTCACTGCACTTTCCACCCAAACCAATAGTAGTTATTTTTTTTAATGGATAATCGTATTTAATCATTATCTTTTTTTATTATGCTTATAATATCTCTAATATCACCTGCGCCTTGAAGTAATAGAATGGTGTTATTATTTAAATGAAAACTTATTTTTTTTGATATTCCATTTAATGAAGTTAATAGAACTTTATTTTTATTTTTAATTTTATTGAAAAGAAATTTAGAATTATATGAATTTCTTTTTTCTCCTGCAGAGTAAGTAGGTAAAAGCAATAAACTATTAGTTTTCATTAACACTTTTACCAAACTCCTCCATGATGATTTTGTTCTAGAAAACCTATGAGGCTGGAAAACCATCATAATCTTATCAGTGGGAAATATTTCATTGATCGTTTTTATAGTTGAAAGTATTTCGGTAGGGTGATGTCCATAGTCATCAATAATTTTAATAGTTTTATTATTAATCTTAATATCTCTATATATATCAAATCTTCTTCTTGCACCAAAAAAAGAAGAAACTGATTTAATAATATTACTAATTTTTATGTCTAAATGTATGCAAACAGAAATTGCAGCCAGAATATTATAGACATTGTGTTCACCGTAAAGATTGGTATTAACAATATAGGATTTATTATCATAACTTAATTCAAAGGTCATTTTTTGATTTTTATATTTTATTTTAGAAGCTTTTAAAGCATTGTCTTTATTGAATCCATATGTAAATGTATTTCTATTTAGTTTTTTTATAATTTTCCTTGTATGAGGATCGTCCCCATTTATAAAAGCACTTCCATAAAATGGTATTGAGTTAATGAAGTTAATCATAGACCTTTCAAGATTTATGTATGAATTGCGATAGTTCTCGAGATGTTCATGATCTAAATTAGTTAAAACTATAAGATGTGGTTTGAGATTAATGAAACTAGGGTCACTTTCATCTGTTTCAGCAATCAAATAATTGCTCTCTCCTAGTTTTACATGAGGATCATCAGTCTTGAGCTTTCCTCCTATTAAATATGTAGGATCAAGATTATTTTTATAGAGAATATGACTAAGTAGACTTGTTGTTGTTGTTTTCCCATGAGAACCTGTGACTGAAATACCATAGCTAAGTCTCATGAGTTCTGAGAGTATCTCCATTCGAGACAGAATTGTTAGAGCATTGGCTTTGGCGAACTGAAATTCAATATTATTTTTTTTTATAGCATTTGAATATATCACGATATCTGCTTGCTTCAAATTTGTTGTCTTATGTCCTATGTATATTTTTATCTTTAATTTTCTTAATCTTTTTATCGTTGAACTTTCAACTATATCAGAGCCGGTGACACTGAAGCCTAGGTTATGTAGAAGCTCAGCAATACCCATCATTCCAGCACCGCCGATGCCAATTAAATGAAATGTCTTATTCTTTAAGTGTTGAGTTATTGTGTTTTTCATTAAGTTCTATAATATTTTCTAAGATTATATCATCAGAATCATGTGGAAAAAGAGATTTAATATTTAATGCCATATCACACATTTCTGCCTTATCCTGAACTAAATGATTTATTATTGAAATCATACTGTCGTTGAATATTTCATTCTGCTCTATAATTACAGCGGCATCATTCTTCTCAAGATATTTGGCATTAGAGTATTGATGATTATCAGTAGCGTATAAATATGGAACAAGTATTGATGCACGACCCGAAGCAGAAATCTCACTTAATGTCATCGATCCAGATCTAGATATTATTAAGTCAGACCAATCATATAACTTGTTCATCTCGTATGAAAATTCTAAAACCTCTGATTTAATGCCGCATGAGTCATATACTGCCTTGACTGGTTCTTTATTATCTTTACCGCATATATGAATTACACTAAGATCTGCATTTATTTTAGATAAACAATATGGGATATTCTCATTAAAAAATTTTGCACCCTGGCTTCCTCCAAAGATAAGCATATTAACTTTACCATGATTATGGTTGTACTTTACTAATGGGCCTTCAATATTATTAAATGATTTTTTTATAGGGTTCCCTGTAAGAATTACTTTCTTACTTTGTTCAAATGTATGAGGAAATGTTTGAAATGATTTCTTTGATAATAAATGATTAATTCTGTTTGCTGTGCCAGGTATTGAATTTGATTCATGTAAGTATACTGGTATCCGACAAAGGTAAGAGGACAAACTTACAGACGTGCTTATATAACCACCAAATCCAATCACAAACAGAGGTTTCTCCTTTCTAAGGATTAATAAACTATTTATTAATGAAGATAAAAAATTAAAAGCACCTTTAATTTTCAAAAATATATTTTTGCCTCTGATACCTGAAGAGTTGATATGTACTAATTTTATATCAGCGTTCTTTATAAGTTTATTTTCTATACCAGTTTTAGTACCAATCCATGTTATTTTATATTTTTTCTTAAGAAGAGTTTCAGAGATATTTATTGCTGGCACAACGTGTCCACCGGTGCCACTTGAAACAATAATTATTTTTTTATTCATACGAATCCTCTGTGAACAGCTTGACTATGTTTTTGTTTATTTTCAATTTGTATTCTTATAAGCATGCCAATGTACGTGAACATGAGTAATAAATTTGTCCCGCCATAACTTATAAAAGGTAATCCCATTCCTTTTGTTGGGAATAAACCAATATTCACTAGGATATGAATAATTGTTTGAATCAACATAAGTAAGAATATAGACAGTATTATATTAGATGAGAACTTTGATACCTGAATGGTTCTCTTATAAAATATGAATATCCTAGAATATAAAATGAAGTATAAAAGTAACAAGAATAGAATAAATATAAAACCTAGCTCTTCTCCGATTATTGCTAAAATGAAATCATTATATTGCTCTGGTAGATAAAATAGTTTTTGCATGCTAGAGCCGAGTCCTTGACCAAACAAACCGCCAGAAGATAGCGCAATTTGTGATGCTATAATTTGATAACCACTTCCCTGAGGATCGCTCCAGGGATTTACAAAAGCTAAAAGTCTTTCAACTCTATAAGGATATAAAATTATTAATAATATTATTGGAACAACTGCTAACGATATAATCCTTAAGAGATTAGATAAATTAATATTCGATAAAAAAGAAAAAATTATAAAGGTAATAAACAATAACAACATGCTACCAAAATCTCTTTGAAATACTATGATGATCATTAAGAATGTAAGGAATGCAAAAATTTTATAATAATCCTTATTAAAATTATTCCTCACAATATAACCAGATAACCATATAAAAAAAAATAATCTTGATACTTCAGATACTTGAAGAGTAAAAAATCCAAGATCTATCCATCGGGTTGCTCCGTTTATAGTTATACCCAATCCTGGGATATGGACAAGCAAAGATAAAGCAAGAGATATTAATAAGAAATATTTTCCATAATCATAATATAGCTCCATTCTAATATGAGAAATAATATATAAGACGACTAAACCAAGAAAAATAAATATAACCTGTTTGTTAAAAAAAAATAATGGATTAGAAAATTTTTGAGCAGCAAAATCAACCGTCGATGAAGTTACCATAACTAGACCAATAATTATTAAACTTGTTATACATGCCAGAAAAAGAGAATCTAATCCTCTATTATCAAAAAAATCTATTATATTTCTAATCTTCTTTAATAGCATAGTTATTCACAAGTTTTTTAAAATGATTTCCTCTTTCTTGATAATTTTTATACATACAGAAGCTGGATGTCCCAGGTGATAGCAAAACTATATCTCCTGATTTCATTATATTAAAAATTAGTTTTGTTGCATCTTCTAAGTTTGTAAATAATTCTTTATCTACATCAACTGATAAATCTTTATCAAGGAATTCTTGATTATCTCCGATGAGAATGAGTAGTTTTACTTTTTCAGATATTATACTTTGGAGCTCTTTATATGAAATTTTTTTATTATCACCTCCCATGATAAGTATAATATTTTTTTGAAAAGAATTTAATGCATTTAGTGTTGAGCTAACATTTGTTGACTTTGAGTCATTTATGAATGTGACGTTATGGATTTTATTAATTTTTTCTAATCTATGAGGAAGTATTTCTCTTTTTGCAAATGCCTTTATAATATCATTAATATTTAACTCTAATATGTTGAATATTGGTATGCATGCACATAAATTTAATGCTTCATGTCTCCCAGTGATAGAATATTTTTCTTTCTTATACTCGATATACTCATCATTAACCAATTTTAAATCAGGTATATTTTTTTTATTTATTAGAAATTTATTACTTCTTATTTCAAATACATTATTATTCTTTATATCATAATGAATGTTTGTAATAGAATAATGAGCTTTATTTAAGATCCTCGATTTAATATTAAAATAATTTTCAAAAGTGTGATGCCTATCTAAGTGATCATGTGAAATATTTAAAATAACTGAGATATATGAGTTTAGATTATTGATATATTCTAGTTGATAACTTGATATCTCCAGAATAACATAATCATATTTCTTGTCTAATGCATTGAATACAGAAACACCATTGTTGCCGCATGCAATGGCTTTTATATCATTCATATTCAATACGTTAGCTATTAAATTCACAGTGGATGTTTTGCCATTTGTACCTGTTACACAAATGAATTTTGATTTTAAGATACTCTGAATAATATCGATATCTGTAATCAGTTTCTTTTTATATTCTAGCAGACTTTTTATATGAGGATTTTCTCTGGAAATTCCTGGGCTTACTACTACATAGTCAATACTATTTAAATCAATTTTCTCGAAGCCTGATTTAGCAAGATTCGATGAAGTAATCAACATATAATCTTTATGTATTTCTAATATGTCTTTTGTGTCACATGACTTATATGATATTGAATTACGGTCAAAAAATATTTTGCAATTATTGTAAGTAACGCCTTTTCCAATAATGAGAAAAGAGGATTTATACGGATTCATCTTATTTTAAGTGACGATAAAGCTATTAAAACTAAAATAAATGTTATTATCCAAAATCTCATTATAATTTTAGGCTCTGAAAGACCTGATAGCTCATAGTGATGATGTAGTGGTGCCATTTTGAATATTCTTTTTCCTTTGCGAAGCTTAAATGAAGCTACTTGAAGCATGACCGAGAACACTTCTGCAATAAAAATACCGCTCATTACAGCAAAAGCTAATTCTTGTTTAAGAATTATCGCAAGCAAGCCAAGTGAGCTTCCTAGTGATAGAGACCCACAGTCACCCATAAATATTTCTGCTGGATATGAGTTAAACCATAAAAAACCTAGCCCAGCACCTACTAAACTGGCAGAAAATACTGCAACTTCTCCAGAGTTTTCTATATATGGTATTAGAAGATAATTTGAAATATTTATATTTCCGTGTACATAAGCAAAAATTACAAATGCTGATGCAATTAGTATACAAGGCAATATGGCTAAACCATCTAATCCATCAGTAAGATTTACTGCATTTGATGAGCCTACTAGTATGAATATCGACCAGGGAATAAACAGTAATCCAAAGTATATGCTGTGATCTTTAAGAAATGGTACAACCGATTCTAACTGTCCAGTCTCCATAAAATTAAATAAATACAGTGTTATAAGTGATGCGAATATTATTTGCAAGACTAATTTAATCTTTCCTTTTATTCCATCACTATTATTATGAGTGAGTTTTTTATAGTCATCGTAAAATCCGATAATACCAAAACTCACTATTCCAAATAATAGGGTCAATATATAACTATTTTGAAGATTCGCCCATAAGATAGTAGATATTAGTACTGATGAAATTATGATCACACCACCCATGGTAGGAGTTGAATTTTTTTCATCAATATGACTTTTAGGGCCATCTTCTCTGATAGATTGATAGAATTGTTTTTTACTAAGGTAAGATATTATGTAGGGACCAAATAATAATGAGAGAATCAATGATGTTAAGGCACCCATTACGATTCTCAGTGTTAAATATTGAAAAACATTAAATCCAGAATAATATTGAGATAAATATTCAAATACTGGTAATAACATTATTTAAGCTCCCTAGCTATGATGTCAAAATTCATATATCTTGATGCTTTTATTAAGACACTGGTATCTTGTATTGCTATTTTACGTAAACTATCTATCAAAATAAAAATATCATCAAAAGTATAGCAATTTTTACCAAATATTGTTCTGGCTTCTTCTTTATAGTTACCCATATAAAATAAATACTCTATTCCTAATTCTTTTACAAGTTTGAATATACTTGTATGGTGTTTATAAGCATTATCACCCAACTCTCCCATATCTCCCATCACAAATATTCTTGTATTTTTGAAAGTTGCTAAACGCTCAATTGCTGACTTCATAGATTGCGGATTTGCATTGTATGAATCATCAATAATTTTTGATTTATCCTTCGAGTAAAATTCATAAAATCTACCTTCAATGCCAGAAAAGGATTCAATTCCTGAAATAACAGCATCAATGCTAGATCCTGCTTCAATAGATAGAGCTATGCTAAATAAGATGTTTATATGTAAAATATTTTTAATTTTATTTTTTCTTAGGCAGAACTCGCCTAATGTTGATGAAATATATAGATGGTTATCATCTTCTGATTTTATATAATAGTCAGCAGAATTTTTAATTGAGATAGTAGATATCTTTCTATGATTATTAATTTTTTTCCATTTACTAAACAGCTCATCATCCTTGTTTAAAACAATATGTGAAGTTTTAGGGTGAGAGAATATTTCTTCTTTAGCCTTAATAAGATTTTCCATATTTCCAAATGATTCTATATGTGCTTCTGAGACATTGAGTAGTGTTACACAATCAGGTTTACAAATACGGGTAAGATATTTTATATCATTTAGTTTACTAGCTCCTAGCTCATATATACATTTTTCAATATTTTCATTTATTTTAGTATTTAGTATAGACAAAGGAAGTCCAATCTGATTATTAAAATTTCCAAGAGTTGTACTGATTTTATAATTTTCTTTCAATATGGATGCTGTCAATTTAGTGACAGTTGTTTTCCCATTCGTTCCTGTGATTCCAATTGTGTATGGGTCTCCTAATTTCATCTTATAGTTTTCTGCTATGTCTCCCAAAGACAGAACTGAATCATTTATCAGAATGTAAGGAATTTCATGACCTGACAAATTGTCTAATCTTTCACATATTATTGCTACTGCTCCATTATTTATAGAATCTTCTATATAGTCATGCCCGTCATATTTTTGGCCCGATATAGCTATAAACAAATTACCTTTTTTTATTTCTCTACTATCAGTTACTATTTTATCTATATATACATCCTTACCGACAAAGTCTGCAGATAAATATTTTGCTATCTCGGATAATTTAATTTTCATCTTTATCAATAAGCTCTCTTATGTAATTTATATCATTATGTACTATTTTATTATTATTCCTTATAATATAATTTTCATTACCTTTTCCGAGTATAAAGTTCATATCATTTTTTTTAGATTTCTCATACAATTTTTTTAAAGCTTGTTTTCTAGATCTTATTATCGTTAGTTTAGATTTATCACTAATTCCAGCTTTTATATTTGATATAATAGATTCAAATTTTTCTGTGCGACTATTATCTTCTGTAATGATAATATGCGATGAATATTTGTCCACAATCCTACCTGTTATTTTTCTTTTACTCTTATCTCTGTCACCACCACAGCCAAAAAGTGTTGTTATTGTCTCATCCGAATTAAAACTTTTAAAAATATCTTCATATGATTGAGCTGAATGAGCGTAATCTATAATATAGTTTCCTTTATTCTTTGTATTTATAATTTGTCTTCTCCCTCTTAATGGTTTTAGTTTTAATATTGATTTTTTAATTGTTGACTCTTTATAGTTATCTAGCTTCATTATAGCTTCAATCATTAGAAGAGAACATGGATGAAAGCTTTTTGATTTATCAATATTTTCAATTGAATTAAAAATACTCTTATCTTTTATATTCTTTGAAGAAATTGAATATATATTTGTATTTGGATATTTATTTTTTTTTATATTTCTCAAATTAGGTGAATCATAATTAAGTATCACTGTCCTACTCTTATTGATAATCAATAGTTTCGATTTGATATATTTTTCAAGAGTTTTATGATAATCAATGTGATCACTATAAATATTGGTGATTAGTGAATAATCAAATTGGATAGAACCTAATCTTTCTTGTTGCAAGCCTTGAGAGGAACACTCTATTATTAGATATTCACACTTTTTAGAAATAAGCTCTATATAATTTTTATAAATAACATCAATGGGTGGAGTTGTATATTCACTATCATCAAGAAACGGATAAACACCTATGCCCTCTGATGTTATTACTCCTACTTTCTTATTACAATATGATAATGCTTGAGCAAGAAGTAAACATGTTGATGTTTTGCCATTTGTACCTGTGACACCAATTAGTTTTTTCTTAGAATAATCTATCTCTACATCATGAAAAAATAATTCCTTATACAGCTCTTCTATATTATTAACTATTAAATATGGTATTGTTGTGTCAAGTTCCTTTCTTGAGAGTTCACAAATAGTTATAAAAGACGAGGCATTATTCTGAATTGCATTCCTTATATTTATCAAATTTTTTGATTTATTATGATCTAATGATAAAAAAACTTGTCCTGATGATATCTTCCTTGAATCAATTTCAAATCTTTTAAAAAATTTTTTTGTTTTCTTTGAATTGCTTCGAATAAAGTTAATTATTACTTTAAGTTTATTTTGATTTTGCATAATTCAAATCATTTACTATTCTCATGGAGTGCTGTATGAATTTACTGAAAACAGGTGCCGCATGTATACCCCCGGAACCCTCCTTATTCTTAGGATTTCGTATGATTACTCCAGCAACATATCTCGGTGATGGGTCTCCTACTATTCCAATAAACAATGCGTTATGTTTGTTTTTAGAATAATTACCCTTAACAAATTGTCTTACTGTTCCTGTTTTTCCATAAACTGTATATCCCTCTACCTTTGCTTTTTTACCTGTACCATCGCTGGAATGAACAACATCCTTCATCATGTCCAGCACAATCATAGAATTTTTCTTATTTAATATCATTTCATTATTGCTTTCATTATTTTCGCTATCTATTAGATAATTTAATTGAATCCTAGATCCATTATTAGCTATGGTTGAATAAGCGCTTATAAGATGCATCAATGATGTTGATAGGCCATAACCATAACCTAACGTGAAATGTTCAGACTCTGACAAATCTGACGATGTAGGTAACGTTCCATTTTTTGTACCAGGTAAATTTATAAACAAAGATTGTCCAATACCGAAACTATTTAGATGATTAATTAATTCTTTCTTAGAGAGTTTTTTTGATATTTTCGCTGCTCCAATGTTACTGGATAATCTAATTATGTCTCGGGGTGTAACTTTTCCTAAATATTTCCAATCTTTAATTTGACTGTCTTCAAGTTCAATAACACCTGGAGCAGTATTTATAATAGAGGATTCATCTATTATATTGCTCTCTAGTCCTGCATATACTATCAATGGCTTAATAGTTGAACCCGGCTCTATTAAATCATAGACCGCTCTATTTTTAATTTTGTTTCCTTTATAAGTACTTCTATTTTCTGGATCAAAAGATGGATAATTTACCATTGTAAGTATGTTACCAGTTTTTGATTCAACTAAAACTATTGAGCCACTATCTGCTTTGAATTCAGATATATATTCACGAAGAACATCATAACCAATAATTTGAAGTCTTTTATCTAACGTTAACTTGATACTTTCACCAGGGTTTGGCTTTTTAACTATTCCAATTGTCTCAATAGGTCTTCCTATATTATCTTTTTTTACTCGTTTGATGCCATTTATTGGCGATAGTCTAATATCATTAATATACTCGATGCCTTCCTGTCCTTTATCATCAATATCTGTAAATCCGAGAACATTTGAAAATGGTTTTCCGCCAAGATAAATTCTTTTATTTTCATTAATAAAGTATATATCTTTATTTTTTGATTCTTTGATTTTCAAGAAAAACTTTTTTGAAACATGTCTTTTCAGATAATATTCTTTTTTATCTTTATTCTGCTGAATAATCTTAATTAATTTACTCTTCGATATTCCCACTAGGGAAGAAATTTTTATGATATTTTCATCACTTGATTTATATAGCTTACTAGGGTTTATACATAGAGTTTTAACAGGCAGTGACATTGCCAGTATATTATCATTTCTATCATAAATAAGGCCCCTTTGTGCTCTTATCGATTGTAAGTGAATTTGTCTTTTGGCAGCTTCACTAACAATATTTTCTTTACACGATCCTAAATTAAAATAAAAACAATCCGTAGATTTAATTTGGATATAATAAAGTCTTACGATGATTATAATAAATAATATAAAGGCTACTGTTAAGAATAACAGCAGCCTCCATTTTTCATTATTTTTTATATTATCAATCAGCTTGTTGTCTTAGAAAAGCTGGAATATCAATAGATGTCTGATCTTCCGTTTGATTTACATTCACTTGCTGAACTTCCTCTTTATCAAGCCCGTTACCAATTGTGAACGATGAACCGGTATGAATATCTTTTTGGTCATCCTTAGCTTCAATGCTGTTTTCATTCATTGGAGTATCTTGCGAGAACCCAGTGGCTATAATAGTGACTCGTAAATCACCGATATTATCGTCCTCTTTGATACAACCCGTGATAATCTTGGCATCCTCATTAGCAATTTCTCTTATTTTGCTACCAATTACTTCAAATTCATCAGTAGTCAAATCAGATCCAGATGTGATATTCACTAATACGCCACTTGCTCCATGAAGATCAATGTTATCTAACAATGGACTACTTAGGGCTGTGGTAACTGCATCAACTGCTCTATTTTCACCTGATGATACACCACTTCCCATCATTGCTTTTCCCATTCCTGACATTACTGTTTTTACATCAGCAAAATCAACATTCATAAAGCCTCTTATTGTAATTATTTCAGTTATTCCTTTGACAGCACCTCTAAGCACGTCATTGGCATTCTCAAATGAGGAAAATATTGATTCGCCTCCTCCATAGACTTCTTTAAGTTTCGAATTAGGTATAACAATAAGTGAATCTACCCACTGTTCAAGATTGTTGATACCTTCTTGTGCATTAGACATCCGTTCCGGTCCCTCAAACTCAAAAGGCTTTGTTACAACTGCAACTGTAAGGATGCCCAAGTCTCGGGCTATTTGCGCAATAACAGGTGCTGCACCAGTACCTGTGCCACCACCCATACCAGCAGCAATGAATAACATATCTGCACCTTCTATAGATTCCTTAAGCGTCTCGCTTGCCTCTAAAGCCGCTTGCTTTCCTTTTTCAGGGTCAGCACCTGCTCCTAAGCCTTTTGTGATTTCCGAACCAATTTGTACTGTAGCAGCTCCATTTACATCTCTTAATGCTTGCACATCAGTATTTGCAATTAAGAAGTCTGCTCCATGTATTTGTGATTTCAGCATTGATATAATTGCATTACCGCCGCCACCTCCAACTCCAATAACTTTAATTACTGCATTTTGATTATAATTATCTACTATTTCAAACATGGTGGACCTCCTAATATTTTGTGTTCATGATTAAAATTCTTTCTTTGTTTGGCAATTGCATCCCTAGTGATTCTCCTAGACTACTTTTCTGTAACTTTTTATCTGTTAGTATATTTTTTTGTTTCAAGAGATTTCTATATTCCTCTGAAAAAAGGAATAGTTTTTTTTCATTTTTTGAAATTTCAATATTAAGGAATCTGTTTTGATACTTAATGTATATGACACCGAATGCAGATGCAGTAATCAGAGTTATTAATATTATGGTCGCGCCTAAATTCATTGCTGCTTTTCCAAAACATTTATTTTAGCTGACCGAGATCTTGGATTATTAGATATTTCCTCTGTAGTAGGTTTAATCTTTTTAATCAAGCTAAACATTTTTCTCATAAAATCATGTTTTATTGGCATTTTTCTAGGAGCTGAAAGATAATGATCTGTATAGATTAAAAAATCTTTAATTATCCTTTCTTCCAATGAATGATAAGTAATCAACACTAGCCTACCCTTTGGAGCTAACACATCGTATGACTTCTCTAAAGTTTCTTTTAAAACATCAAGTTCTTGATTAACAAAAATCCTCAATGCTTGAAATGATCTTGTCGCATTATGTTTATTTTTATCATTTACTAAAACTGATTTATTTATTATATCAACAAGTTCAAATGTATTATTAATTTTTTTATTTTCTCTAAACTTTATTATATTTTTAGCAATTCTTTTTGAAAATCTTTCTTGACCATATACTCTTAATATTTTTTCAATTTCTTTTTCAGATAATTCATTGAGATGTTCAGAAACTTTTTTCCCATGTGTTTGATTGAACCTCATATCTAAAGGTGCATCTTTATTAAAACTAAATCCTCTATCTGAACTATCAAGATGGACAGAAGAAACACCTAGATCAAAAAGTATTCCATTTACAGAGCCAAAAATATTCCATGTCTTTGCATACTCATCGAGAGAAGAAAAACATCCGTGTTTTAGGGTAAATCTCTTCTCTTGAGAAAATTCATCTTTGTTGAAATTTATGGCATCTAAATCTTTATCTATTCCGAAAACTCTTGCTTTACTAGTTGTCATGTTTAAAATTTTTTTTGTATGACCGCCATAACCGAGGGTTGCATCTATATAAACTCCATCAGTTTTTGTTATGAGTTGCTTGACTGAATCGTTTTTTAAAACCGGTAAATGAAATTCTGTATTATCCATCTTTTCTCATCTCCATAATTTGCTTATATGCATCTTGAATTTTAATAAAATGATTTTTTGATTCGTTAGCATCTTGATTCTTATCAGGATGATACTTTGATAAAAGTCTTCGATAAGTCAATTTAATTGTATTGATATCAACATTCGATTCTAAACCAAGGATTCTATACAAATTTTGTTTAATCATATACTTATATCGCTTAATGCTTCCTCGTCATCGTTAGAAGTGACTTCCTCTCTCCATTTTTCTACGTTTTCACTCCAGGTTTTTTGATCCCATATTTCAAACTTTTCTCCTTGGCCAATCAAAATCAGTTTTTTCGATAATGATGCATAATCTCTTAGAGGTCTGGAAATAAGTATTCTTCCGCTATTATCAACCTCAATATCCTCAGCATGACCGATCAGTAGTCTTTGTATTCTTCTAGCATTCTTGTTAAATGATGGTAAAGCATTGATTTTATTTTGTATCTTGGACCAGATTGCCGATGGATATAGCAATAAACACTTCTCTTCTGTGTCAATTGTAATAACCATCGAACCTTTTAGAAGACCAATAATATGGTCACGATACGTTGAAGGTATACCTATTCTACCTTTCGAATCTAAATTAAGATTATGTATGCCTTTAAAAAAATTATCCATTATTCTCCACAAATAAACAATAATTACCATTTATCAACACTATATGACTTATTTTTACCATATGCAAGTAAATATGACTGTAAATTAATGATTCTGTAAAAAAACATGATTAATATTTACTGATAAATATCAATAGTTTATAGATTGTTTATAGAATTAAGAGTTAGTCGATAAGCCGGGTTCTGTCTAGTACAGCCATTTATCTAGAGTTATTGTCACCAATAACTTCATTAGCAGCGACCATGTGATTATATTGGGAAGAATCACAAATTTGCCTTGCTCCAAGCGGGGTTTGCTTATGCCTGCTTTGTTACCTCAGCAGCGGTAGGCTCTTACTCTACCTTTTCACCCTTACCCTCATTGCTGAAGGCGGTTATTCTCTGTAGCACTTTCCAAAA
>MDTG01156814.1_pt1 | contig 26132 bp, 21 predicted proteins | sample 811421 | NCBI WGS metagenome assembly MDTG01 (sample SAMN05326645, study PRJNA326480) | marine metagenome | isolation source: seawater | place: Pacific Ocean: South East | collected 2011
ATATACACATGAAGAACCAAGTGTTGAACGTTCAAAACAACGTATTCAAGATAAACAGAACTTGGATAATCTTCATGAAGATGTGGTATCCAATACAAATAAAATAAATATGTCTGAATCAACAAGGAAAGTATTGAGTTTGAAACCAGAACAAGGACCTGGTATTGAATATATTAAAGAATTTTTGGGAGGAAAAAAAGGAAAAAAAACACGTACTAAAAAACAAAACGCAGGTAAAAAAGGAAAAAAGACACACAAAAATAATAAAAGACTAAAGAAAACAAAACCCAAAAAAATAAAAAGGAAATAGTAAATTTTGTAAGTAAAGAAAGAGACCCAGTTGAAATTATGTATAAATCTAATAAAAACAAAACACAAAAGAAAACCCGCGGAAGAAGAGGAAAAGGAAAAAAGGATTAAATGATTAACCCTTCCTGATACTCTGTGATTCTGAGCATACTTTTGAGATATAACAAATAAATATGATGTTGAGATATTGTGCTATCATTTATCACATTACCTCAAACGATTGCACCTTTATAAAATTGGTATTAGTAATGTAAAGAGTGTACTCATTGTGAAGGTATCTCTCGAAATACCTTTTACTAGCGACGTACTTGCATTTATGATTCTTACTGTAAAACGCATACAATTCTGAAATAGGGACACTATCTATTATAAAGTCATCCTCCTCATCTTTGTTTCCTCCCTTGCTTTTGTTCCTGTCCTGATACTGTTTAAGAATTTGAGATATATCCTTCTTCTTATCCCACATTTTTGACCGGCAATTTACTAGGTACTTATTTTCTTCTATTGTCACCGAAGGCCAGTAGTGCTTTATGAGGCTTATCATGGTTTTATCTGTGAAGTGTATTTTAGTAGAAGAATGAAAAAGTAAACATAATTCATCTATTTCCAATTCTTCTTCAATCATTTCTGGTAAATCCACTTCTATAAGGTCTTTCCAAAATATCAAGAATCTACTTACATTAGGTAACAACTTACTCGTGACACCAGTGAACGAGTCCTCTACCTCATCATAATTCATGACACTACGAAATTTGTTCTTGAGATTGTGGGTAAATATTACATTTGGTAACCTCTCTGTTTCTATAAATTGTTTCCATAAATACATCATGTTCTTTGAAGATATTCTGTGATAGTGCATGTTGTAATCTTCACTTTTTTCAGGTTTATCAATGAACCTATCCATAAATAATTCGATGATACTATCTTCCGTATTATTTTTCAAGAAGAATGTGTAATTATTCAATTCAATATCATTGCTGTGACTAATTATAAACTCATCAGCTGATCCGAAACGATTAGAGTAATGAGCTGAAACGCAAAACAGGTCTATTGCCTGTTCGTGTTGAAAGTAGTTAACCCAAGCATCAGTCAAAGGGAGAGATTTCGCTGGATTCGAAAGAACATATTCAGATACGTCCACTATCCTGCAATCCGAGAGCTTGTGATCATAAAATTTATACTTGAAAACGTTGGAGAAGCTATTCGTGTTAAACAACCTACATGCTAACTGGCTCAGCTCATTCAATATAAGCTTCATCTTAGGAGTAACAAAATAAACTGAAACTGATTTCTTCAGAATAATGTCACCTATTATTGTCAGGAAATACTTCGCTCTTTCCTTACTAGCAACTATGGTAGGGTAAAGTCTCTCTATGACGTTCTGTATGGTAGACGATTCAGGTATAGCGGTAAGAACGTCATTCTCTCGAATTTTTTTCATAATTGAGGACTTTATTTTATATTTCCAATCAATCAACATTTTATTTTGGTATCCGCTTATTGAAGTTAAAATGTTATGAAGAATATCATCCTCTTTACATAACGAGAATTTGTCGTTGTTATAAACAAAAAATAATTCGGTAGAAGTATTATAATAGTATTTATTTTTCTCCAAATAATTTGATATAAATATCATACTCTCTTTGTTGAGCATGTCTTTCCTTTCTTCTCTAGCTTTGTTAGCATTGTTCAAATTGCTCAATATCTCAGGTAGTTGATTTAATATATAATTCTGAAGTTTACTGTAAATATTAGGGTTATCTTCGTATTTCTGTATCAGCTCATCCAACTTTGATATCATGAGACTATTCGTGTTTACTATTTCACTGTTACTATAGTTATAATCCTTCTCATTATTATCCTCTTTATTATCAATTATCATATCCATTTTCTCTAAAGTGAGCAGTAGTCAGCTAACCTACTCTTCACTTCACTATATTTGTAAATTGTATATAATATCTGAATCATTACGTTTATATACAATTTTTATTCAATTTATTTTAATATTCCGGTGTATGCTTCCTGAAAAGGCATCCATGATTATCGACTCCACTATCAGTGTTTATGTCATTTGGATTTTGATAATCGCATGTTTTCATCCATACTTTCAAAATGCAAAAGTTTTTCTTTGGTGAGATTGTAACTCCGTTTATGCTTGTTTGTAATTTTATATTATTGGACAGGAACTCTCCCGTAACAGCGTACACTATGTTTTTCCATATACTATAAACTTGCTTATTGGACAACTTATAAGAAAAGCATCCCCCTTGTCTATTCTTTACATCTTCCCACAAAGGTGTAATTCCTTTCCGCATTACAAAGAGCATACAGTTCTTCACGAAATTCGGAGACATCGCAGCACATATTTCTACCACTTCCTCTATGCTTTTACAAGTGTGAATGATTTTGTAACTTTTCAACGTCCAGTCCGTATCATGTGGTAAATGTGCCCAGATACACCACTCGTCGTTGAGCAAATGCTTTTCTGCTACGTTAGTAAATTCCATTATATCTGAATCTACTCTTTGCCTACTATCATATAATGAATTATATTTATATTCATTATATTAATATTTATTAACGTTATCTTACAACTACCTGAAACACATAAGTCTAAATCTGAGAATGACATATGTCATATAAGAGAGTTTGTTGTTTTGCTTTCTTTAATCTTATTAATGAAATGATCAAAAGAGAGGTGAGCTTGATAACTTGATAACTCGAACTAAGATACACATCATTATCAATCTAATATTTTGTATGCACTTATGTACATAGCTCCTAGAATAATTACCATTCCTACGTAGTCGTCTAAGGTAACAGGCTTCTTGAGCCAGAGAAGGTTACTTAATATCTGACCAACAAAATTAAATACGTAGGAACTTAATGATAATTGAGGTGCAGAGAAGAAAGCGTTTCCAAGACGATTTACTGGAATAATGAACATCCACTCTAAGGTAGCCCAAAATTCAGCACTTAATAGCTTTTTCCAATACGGGGCATTCTCCATGCTTGGTGTCGTCTGCTGAAACATGGCTAAATCCATTAATGCAACAACGCATAAGTTAAGGAAAACCCAAAACAGTATGGTACGAATAGGTACTTTAGTTTTCATTTTTAATGTCTATACAATGTTAAAGTGTATTATACAAAGATGATTCCTAATATATTCCTTATAATTCTGCAAATATTAAAATAAGTAGATAGAGTATATACTATTAGGCAGTATTTTAAAATTTTTTATCTTGAATATCTATTGTCATTATGGGAGAAAGTAAATTATTTCTCTATGTTAAATTTCTAGCAGCGTTTATACTAGCCCAGAGCATGTCTATGTGGGGAGCATTCTATACTTTAAAGTATCCTAATTTGAGCATGGTGAAGGCATATGCTATGGCCATACCATTCGCGTGGATGGATTGGTTCTTCATGACCTACGCCATTAACCTTAGCAATGAGAATAAATTGGTTACAGAGGTACAAGATATCTTCATTTTGACTATTACCCAATTTGCAGCAGTTCTTACTCTCAACCATTTTTTCTTAAAGCAACCCCTTAGCAATAGTGATATAATCGCATTCTTCATAATTTTAGGGGCAATACTTGTAAGTTACAATAACATGGTCAGCAAACTCTTAGGGAGGAAAATCACAAAAGAAGAAGATGAGCAGGCTGATGATATTAAGCTTGAATAAGAAGTTAGTAAATTTAAAATATGTCATAATAGTATATAATTAAGTAGATAAATACCATTATGACTGTTCGAGTAAAGAATGGAATAAGGTACCCTACAAAAAACGGGTGGCATCAAATTTCTGTATGGGGCGAACCATATGAGAGAGGCTATGCTCATGGTCTTCTTTTGGCAGAAGAAATAAAGGAGTGTTTCGATACTATGAAATACGCTTTGTACGATTCCCACGGTTTGCCAATCGACTTTTTTGTAGAAGCAAGTAATTTTCTATTTAAAAGTGCAATAAAGAACAATTTCCCGAAAATATTCGAGGAGTTGGAAGGTATAACAGATGGTGCACGTAAGAATGGTTCAGGGGTCTCATTAGATGAGATGGTCTTACTTAACAACTTGTTGTCAATAGATTATGCTCTTTCATATTTAGAGAATAATGCTAGTAAAGTTCACACAATGAGTCCTGAAAACAAAAGTTTAATAAAGAGTATAGGTAAATCCACACTGGAAGGAGGAGCTGATGACAGGTGCTCAGCATTTATGGCAGTAGGAGATTACACTAAGGATGGCAATATATGCTGTGGACACAATACCTTTACAAATTTCGTCGTGGGTCAATTCGTTAATTGCATCATCACCGTGAATCCGAGTAAAGGAGATGGTCACAAAGTAATGTACCAATCATCAGCAGGAAGCATATGCAGCGGGACGGACTTTTTTGTGACTAGCAACGGTTTCGTTGGAACAGAGACTACCATTGGTGGTTTCTTCGCTTACGATAATCTTGATCCTATTTGCTGTCGTATACGTACGTGTATGCAGTACGCAAGGACGATGGAGGACTACATACGTTTCCTAGAAAAGAACAATAGTGGAGATTACGCTAATTCATGGTTAATAGGGGATACAAAAAATAACGAAATAATGAGAATAGAATTAGGTTTGAAATATTCAAATATAGAGAGAACAAAGAACGGCTGCTTTATTGGCTTCAACGCTCCTTATGATGCAAGGATTCGTAATTTGGAATGTGTGAACACCGGTTTCGACGATATACGCAGACATCAAGGAGCAAGGAAGGTCCGTCTTGAAGAATTGACTGAGAAATATAAAGGTAAAATAGATACAGATATAGCAAAGGAAATAATAGGTGATCACTATGATGTATATTTGCATAAAGAGAATCCTTGTTCCCGTACATGCTGCTCTCATTATGATTTGGATGACCGTGCCTTTATGAGCCAAGCAGACCGACCTTTACCATACCAACCGCGAGGAGCTGTTGATGGTATCGTCGCTGACACTCAAATGATCAAGCAGGGAAAATTCCTAGCAAAGTGGGGATCTTCATGTAACATTCCTTTTTATGTAGACAAGTTCATGAAAAATAATATTCAGTGGAAACGTTTCGCTCCGTACCTCAAAGACAGACCGAATATGCCTTGGACCGTGTTTACTGGTTTCGAAAATGAAAAGAAGTACGGAGAAACAAAAAAGAAAACTCAAAAGTATTCCACAAGGAGAACTATAAAGAATAGGAAATAACACTGAGGTTTTATTTTATTTTATGTCCTTCGGGAGTAAGGTAAGCATAAGTTAGTTACATAAATTTATTATTGCTGTAACTAATTGGCGAGGAAAATAATACTTTGCATTAGGATATCGATATTGACAGACATTTCCATTATCTATAAGACTCATCTCACGATATTATTTAACTTATACTCATACTAGGCAAAGGAGACAAGCACAACTTAATTTCTCCTAATGAGGCTACGTAGTATTTTACAACAAGAGGCAAATCATTTTCGAGATACATCTCTATTTGACTACATAGATTTGTACATTTTATGAAATACCCAAGGTTCTTCAAAGAAAATTCTCCTTGTATTACTTTCGTAGAATCTTGTTTTTGCAAAAACTCCATGCTTCCGTCTGACTCTGCTCTTTTGATTTCAGCAGTAGCAAACTGACCATTGCACCGGAATATTAATTCATTACCGACAGACTTAATTTCAAGTCGTTCTGATATGCAAGATAAATCCCTAATAATCTTTTGGAAATCGCTAGAAGGTAAATTTATAACAGAAGAGAACTCTACGTGAGGTTCCTCAAACTCATCGTGATCAGGCTCAATTAAACGTAATTTCTGAGTTTTGCATTGTTTTATGTCTCCATTCTCAAACTTCAAACCTAGAAAAGAAACTATACCATCATGGAAATCTTTATTCTCAATATACATTGTCAATGTGTCATCGTTATCAATTGTATTTATCAATTTAAATAAATGAAACATGTTCACTCCTATTGTAATTTTCTCTTTCTTGCATTCGTAGTGCTCGAAATTATCAGCTCCCAGGAACAAATGGGCAAGCATGGTATGTGATTTATCCATGTTTATAATGCGTATACCGTCTTTTCTAAATGTTATGTTGGTTTCAAGTAGAATATCTTTCAATGCTACCATCAAAGTTCTAAATGGTGCTATTTGAACAGTCTTTATAGTTAACACATTTCCTTCTATCATACTTGCTTTACTTCACAATATTATAAACAAATTTTATTGCTAATAATATTATTTATATACACAATCCTTTTAAGTTACTTTATGACATTCCATTTATAGAATTTCAAATGTCCAAGCTGATGGTGTTTTTCTCAGATCTCTTCCTTTTAGTTTTTGTAGGTACATTGTCATTCTGCATTTCCTTAAGCTCTGAAATGCTTATGGTACTTCCTTTATCATTATCTAATTCAGTTATACTTGGAGCCATAGTAGTGTGTTTATACACCTCCTCTTGACTTTGATTAATAGGATCTTTCTTATTTACCTTCAACCCAGAAAGAATAGAGGATATGTCACTAGGGCCCTTCATTTCTGGTCTCTTCGCAGAGGACTTTGCGGCAGGTTCAACTCCTCGACTAGCATTAATATCCGGTCTTCCTTGTAATGGAACATAACCTGATCTGATAGGTGGAGGTGCTGAATTAGGTCCTTGCGTTGCTATAGGGGCAGGAGGACCACCGGAGGAGGAATCTGGGAACAAATCTGAGTGATCATTACCCATCATTCTAGATTGTTGACGATTCGTGTTCTGAGGTGGAGGTTGTCTCTGCTGCTGTTGCTGAGGCATCATGTTGGGCATAAAGCTGTTAAATCCTGGATTATTTGATCCCATAGTATTTACAGCAGCTTGGGTAAACTGTTGTACCAAATCTGGGTTTTGCCTCATAATATCATCCATCCCTGGCATAGCAGATTTGAACATGCTGTTTGTCATATGCACCATGATAGCACTTCCACCCAGCTGAAAAAGCAATTTCAACTCAGGAGCCATGGATGCTTTCGATTTGTACTTCTCATGCAGTTCAGCAAAAATGTCATCATAATCATTTATGTTCTCGTTCACTTGTTCTGACCATCCATCTAACTTCAAATCAAAAGGATCTACTTTATTATTTAAGAACTCTAAACCGGTTATAGCAGCCATAAGCATTTTACCTTGGAATTTTACCGAGTTATCCTTCTCTTTCAAGGAAACGTGAGTCTCGTACTCTCCTTTCATCTCCAGCAAGGATGACTCCATATCATACCTTTTTGTCAATGTAATACCTTTCTTCTCCAAATCCTCTAGTTTCTTAAGTAGGGTAAACTTTTCTTTTAGTAATTCTTCTTTGGTCTGTACTGGTTCCATTTCCTTAGGTTTTATCTCTGGATTTACAGGAATATTGTTAAATTTTCCGTATCCGTCCCACGTTTTGTTGTCCTCTACTTGATTTTTAGTAGAAGCTCCCAAATTCAGAGATATAGGCGTAGATTCCGTATCTATTGGATCAGAATCTATTTCACTTGATCTATTGAGTTTTATGGAAGGCAAACTAGAGAACCCCCCTCCACTTCTTCCAGAAGCTTCATTGAGCTCGTCTTCTAAATTATCCAAATCCTCTATTCCTATGGAATCATCACTTTTTACTCCTGATTTTTGCTTCACCTTATCGTTCATAAGAAACTCTATACCTGGACCAAAAGAACTCGATCCATTTCCTCCACTTTCACTTAAATTATCAGAAATATCTATTATAGAATCCATTTCTTTATAGCGGTATTAATCCAATAAATTGAATGATTGTTTCTTATTAAGATTATGTACTTTATGCTTTAAATAGAAAATATTAAGATGAATATATCGCACTATCCATTTGAAAATGACCGTATTTTCTGAGGTACCATAAACCCTGAAGGAATGAATCAGCCATGTCGTCTTTCTTTTTGCTTATTTCAAGAATATCAGCTTTATTTGAGAACGAATCATTTGTCATAACAATATCCTTGCATATACTTACTCCTTTCTTCTTTCTGCTGCTATAATCTCCAGAGTCTTGTACAAAGTCCTTTAATTTGTTAATAGAGGACACGAATATTACATCATGTACTAGGTTCATTATGAAGTACTGTGTAATCATTCCTTGTATTGTTTTCATTCTATTTGCTAAAGGGCTTATTTGGTTCTCTATTAAAACCGTCGTGTTCCTCATGTTCATCATGTGTTTCACTTTGTCGAATGCTATAACTAAACGTGACCCTATTTCTACAAGACTTATATCTTTTGCATTAACTTTTTTCTTAGTTACTAAGTTAAGATACGCAAATTTGCAGTGCCCATGTATTTTGTTTAATAACTGGGATTTACTTAACTTTTTATTGTTTACCTTCTCCACATTTATGTTCTCCTCTTCACACAAGGTTATTAGATCATTGTATTTTAACTTCTTCACTACATTGGGTTCTAAACTCTTCGGAACCGGTGGTTTACCAGCGACTTCCAATAATTTCGAATGACGTTTACAGAAGTACTCATACTCTTCTTTATCATCATCTATTTCTTCATCCTCACTATTCTCAGACAATGTAGATAAAGATAGTTCCTCATCTACTTGAGCTAATTCGATACTGGACATGCTGCTAGCAGAAGACGTAGGTTTTACCTTTTCATAAACAGCCTGGAATTTGCAATGATCGCAATACCTCACTTTCTCTTCATCGCATAAGTTTATAACATCCCAGTGAATTATGCTACACTTATTGGAAGGTTTACTTGATGTAGTGAAATTATCCTTATCTTTAACACAGAAAATACACAATGCCAAATTTCTAATTCCCACATCTATGCTTGCAACGTATTTGTCTTGGGAAACATGAGGGAGGTCACTTACTATAGGTAAATTAAGCAACTTTTCTCCTATTTCGGAAACGTTCGTTTTAGAACCACTTTCTTTTACCATATTTATACCAGCTATACTAACAATGCGTTACCGCTTTACTTGTACTCTTAACATAAAATAAATAACATTCTATTTTATGATATATTTTTTCTATGTTGTATTATTTATACCTTTTCAATTTGCATTAGGGTATCCTTGCTTCAAGTACTGATCTTGTGTCAAAATTGGAGCAACTAAACGAGATTGTAATTGCTGTCTAGAAAGGTACACTTCCTTCAAGTCGCTGTCAGCATATCCATAAGGTTGGGAAGTCTCTAAACAAGATGTATACAAGAAAGGAGAGGAAGGAGTTGATTGATTTTCGCAGCTACCGTCTAAAGGACAGTAACCACAGCTATCGCAGGCGTTCACCTGATTTTGCGATATAATTTTATCTGCGTTCTCTATCATGTACTTCCTGTATTCGAAATTGCTATTTATACCCTGGTCCTTCTTAATCTCTTCATTTATTTCCGAACCAGGACGCCATGAGGCGAAATTGCGACCGTCTGACATTAACGGAGGATAATTGAAGTGGATATTATTTGATCCAGAATTGCATTGTGCCCAACTCATCTTTTATTTTTGATAAATTATTCTTACCTATACTAACACACGAGAAAATCTTTTGTTGTTCATTTCTTATTTCTCTAAGAGTTCTACTTCGAAGGATTCTACATCTTCATAAGGGGTGTCCATTTTTTGGTTGTCTATCGTATCATCTGACGGTAGACTAGGAGTAATCTGAATCTTCGTGGAAAGACTCTCTGTACTTTGATCTTTTCTGTCTAACTCTACCTCATCGAGTTCTTTCTCAACAAGTAGATTAATTTCTGCGTCATGTCTATCTGATCCTACCTTATTCACTTTAAGATTCTCTGCACCTCTATGAATATTAGCCTCTATTACATGGTCCACTAAGTCCTTCTTCTTCATTTTATCTCCCTTCCGAATTATGTCATTATGCATTGCGTAATCCCTAATCTGAGATACAGTGTACCCTTTAAAGTCATCATGTGATAAGAGAATGCTCATTTGATCAAAATGCTCAAATTTATCTTGCTGCTGTGAGGCATCTGTGCTTAAGTTAAGAGAACTTTTATTATGAGTATCGAATTCGTCATGAGAGTGAATAAAAGAAGTGGTGTCTAGTCTCTTCATATCTATTTCGCAATCTTTCTCCATTCTATCTAAGTCAGTAGAAAACATATCATCACAAGACGTGGATACTGTATCCTCATCAATGTCATTTATGTCTCCATCCATTTTATCTGAACCATGACGCTTATCTTTGTATTCCGAGAAAGTTTTATTTAAATCTTCTAAATCCTCTACGTTTATCACTTTGATATTGCTTTCTTTCTTGCCATGTAATGGAGAAGCAATACTATGTTCCGACTCTATATCTATCTCAGACTCAGAGTCGCTCTCTTCTGTTTCATAGGCGTTATTCTCAGAGTAAGCATCATCTTCTTCTTCACTGGAAGTCTCGTTATCAGATACATCAATTAAAGATGTTTGATCTTGATGGGACGATGTGGAATTTACAATATTAAAGTTAGAGTTTTCTCCACCAGAGTAGTTGTGCATATGCTCCTCATTAGTAGGCATTTGCAAGTTATCAAACTTTCTCATTTCCATAGAAGCAATGAATTTCCTGAGAACAGTAGCTTGCTCTACTTGTGCATTCTCGATAACCATCATAGATCTCTTGAAATAGAAAAATAGCAATGCACACAAAATGAAAATTACTCCTAAACATAAAAGGGTAATTGGGTGAGTTATCACTTCTATCATTTTTACTTCTAGCTATACAGAAATTCTACTATAAACCTATACAAATTTTATGTATTACTTTTTATTACAAATTTGTGACATCTTTTTTATTTAAAACAAACGTAGTATACTTGAAGGATAGTTTAGATCTTTCAATACTTTCAGTCCTCCTTTCACTTTTGATATCCCTTCTTTCATTTTGTATGTGTACTTGAAATCAACCACAGAATCACTTCTTACTTCTTGGATCTTATCATCATCGGACGTTACATCGTGTGTTTCCATCTTCATATTTTTAATTTTTTTCACTTTCTTCTTATCCATAATTTCGCACAACTTACTTAAATGAGTTGTTAAAGCGAAGTCTATTCTATTCGTGTTTATTAGGTACTTTATGAAACCATAGGAACTTGTAATTGCTTCATCAGGATTAGTTCCTGAAAATAATTCGTCGAATATGCAGAAATGACGTGGGTTGCTACATTGATCATTGTCTACATCTTTTATATTGTCTAGTATTTCTTTGCATCTTCGTGCTTCTGCCTGAAAGAGACTGTCACGTCCAGATGCATCAGGTATATTCAAGTAACAATGTATTTCTGTATAAATTGGCATCTTCGTTTTCTTCTTAAAGTAGCCTATACCGAATTGATGTGACAATATCACGTTCAGCAGTATTCCTTTGAGAATAGTTGTTTTACCGGATGCATTTGGTCCTGTAATAATCATGTTCTTTCTCATATCAATGTTGTTCGTTACAATGTCCGTCTCCTCCATATTAGAATTTGTTGGATGACCCATATCTTCAATAGTTAAGTTTGAACAATCAAGTTCGCACTTATTCATTTTACTTTCAACCAATTTGCACGAGAGAGCAAGCATATTCTCAAAGTAACAATTGAACTGAAAACTGTACTCCAGTATATCCAAAACAGATTCATTTAAGTGTATGTCATGAAAAAGTTTCATTATTTTCCCTATCTCGTACGCCTTGTTCTTGACTTTTGTGAAACTAGAAAATGTCAAAGGTTCTATGCTACTCAAATTCATATTTAATTCTGTACATTTTCCATAAACACTGGTCAAATCTTTATCGAATAATTTGTATGCGTAAGAAATGTTATCGTCCTCCTTTATTTTGTTTTGTAAAGTGTCCATATTCTTTAAAGTTACATTAAGGTAGTCCTTTATGCTTAATAAAACTGTATGTATGTACTCGAAATTTTTGTGGAATCTGTAGCATATCATCGTGTTCTGATACATAGAGAAAATGTAAAAAAGTATACTTACAATGCTATACACCTTCGTTTCGGTGGGAACTTCCTTGAAAATGTTGAATACATTACCTAAGGGATGCTTGGATAATGTGTCTGATACCAATTTCATATAATTTGTAAGAGACAATTCAATTCCATTGTACTTGATGATAAAGAAAGGAATAATTAATAATATGACTGGCATTAAGAAAGAAAGTACAGGGCTTGTCAAATTATAAATGCTAAGGATTTGAAGGAAAACAGGCGATTGGTTCAAGAACTTGAAATATTCTACGTCAATATAGCAATACTTTTCCAAAAATTCTTCATCGTGTCTTATATTTTCCCATGTATGGTGGACTGTGTCGTACACGCTTACTCTACTTCTCTTTTCCTCATACTCCTCCTCGCCACCCATGTTATCCAGGAGAAGTTGGGAACTTTCTAAATATTTCTTGTTTGATGTGGTATATAAACTGTGCATTTTCATATACTTTCTTTCTATTTCACTTTCAGGGTTGAAAATGGACGAAAACAACGATAAGTCGCTGTCTCCTTCTTGATTGTCTTTGTCGTTCTCATTCTCATTCTCTTCTTCCTTCATCCCTTCTAATTCTGTATCATCTTCTTCTCCTTTACTATTGAGATCATCAATTTCCTTATAGGTATAGGATGTCTTGTGCTCTGTCAGTTCTAAATCGTCTACTATACTTTCCCTTAATTTGTGTAATTCTACAGAATCAATATATTCAATAGGTAATTTAAAGAGCATTATAGAATTCTTCCTGTATGATAAGTACACTACAAAATCATTATACTTTTATATGTAGCATTAAACGATTGATTCATACATCTGTTGTTTCCTTTTCATTATATCATTATCAATATCCTTAATAATATAATAAACTTCATTTATGCTTTATGTTAGGTGAAGTAATAGAAAATTTCATTTTCTCCTTCACTCACCTCACCTTTTTGTTATATGTTTGCGATAGCGTGGAATCTATCTTATCTAACCTATCTGTATTTACTTGGATAATAGAGAATTAGTTAATTCGTTAATCTGTGTGCTATAGTATTCTTCTATTTCCTTCAGTTTTTTCACGTCTCTTCGCGTTATAAGGTTAATCCCCATCCCTTTTCTTCCCCAGCGACCGGATCTCCCAATCCTATGAATGTAATTATGAATGTCACCTGGAATGTCGAAATTAATTACGGTGCTTACCTGTTGTACGTCAATCCCTCTAGATGTGACATTAGTGGAAATGAGTACTCGACTTGAACCACTCTTGAATTCTTTGTAAGATGACATCCTCTCCTCTTTTGATTGTCCACCATGGATACAGCTTACCGGGTAATCCTCTTCCAACATAGCGTTATACAAATCCACTACGCGTTTAATGCTATTACAATAAACAATGCATTGCTGGCTTGATATATACTCAAATAAGTCCTTCAGTACGCTGAACTTCTCCATGTCGTTATTTATTGCCACATAATATTGGGAAATCCCCTCTAGTGTTACCATTTCCGTTTTCATTAAGATATTCACAGGGTCTCTCATGAACTTATTGGTAATTTCGTGCACGGACTCAGGTAAGGTTGCACTAAATAATACAACCTGCACTGACTCATTTAGATTTGTGAATATTTGATGAATCTGCGATCTGAAACCGTCAGAAAGTAACTCATCAGCCTCGTCTAGTATCAACAACCTTATGTGTTTAGTAGAAATTAATTTCCTATTTATCATGTCGTATATTCTACCAGGTGTGCCTACTATCACTTGCTCCTCGTTGCGTGAAGAGCTATTTCTATTACTGTCACTGCTTTTCCGTCTCCATATTTCGTTTTCTTCAGAAATCATGGATCCTCCTCCTACAGCCAATTTTACTTTCAAATTTTCCATGTTGCTTCCTATACTCTTTATTACGTCCCTACTTTGTATTGCTAATTCTCTGGTTGGACTTAAAAGAATAGCTTGATGGCAATTAGAAGTTTCGTCAATTACTTCCAGTGTTGATATAGCGAAAGCTCCTGTCTTCCCGGTCCCTGATTGAGCTTGAGCTATAACGTCCTTTCCGGAGACTATAGGTGAAACAGACTTACTCTGAATAGGAGATGGGTGCTCGTAGCCATAAGAAAAGATGCCACGTACTATGTCGTCTTTCAAATTTGCATCAGTCCACTCCAATATTTCATCCGGCACGGGTTCACCTGATCTTGCCATTGGAGTTATTTCTTCTTCTTCCGGTTCCATTCTTTCCTTTTCCTTCATACGGAATGATCCTCCCTGATATGATTTCATACTACTGTATTGTTTATAATTTTCGGCTTGAAATATGTTGGTCCTTAAACCAGAATCCATTTTTCGATTGCTTTTATTTTTGTATCCTCTCTGGTTTACTCTGGAATTATTCCCTGATGACAATTGATCAGAGTCATCCTCATATTTCCATCTTGAATTCGAGCTTAGTATATCACTTTTTTTTTGTAAAGGCATTATTCTTTTATCTTCCATTGTTAGATAGATGTATTACTCTTATATATTTAAGTAATATTTTAGAACTATATAAACATTATATATTCATATAGTACATAGTTGACTGAACTGAATTAGTATATAGAATCATACGTAATAATCAAAGATTCTAAGTAACATCGATTCTGTTTACTATTTTTATTTTTTTATTTTAATTATCTTTACATTAGAGCATAATGACCACAATAGTATACACGAAGAATGATTTTGAAAAGGTTGAGTACAGTAATTTTGATGATATGAAGTACATATCCTCTGATACTTTATCTATGATAAATGATTTAACCGACCAAGTATCAGCTCCTACATACTCAAAGACACCTTCCTTTCCACTGAGTACTCCTCAATCGTCATCTCAAAGCAAAGAATCAAATGGTTCAAATATTAGCTCTACATCTGGAGGAACATATTCCTCTAAGTATAGGACTAACACTGCATGTACTAGTGCTGATGGTAGTCATTTACCATATAAAAGTAAATCAGGACACTACACGAAATCTTCTCACTTCAAGAAGAGTTCATGTACGTCGAGTACAGCATCGTCGGACTCTCAATCAAAAAGCGACGAAAAATGGAGGGGCACGAAAACTTCATTTCAAGTAACGAAAATAAAAAGAAATAAAGAAGGTGATAAAGGAATAGTAGATGAGATTAGGTTATTACTTAATAAATTAACAGACAAAACTTATAAAAAGATAAGCGAACAAATAGAGAATATAATTAGCGAGATAGTTTCTTCAGAATTAAAGAATGAGATTATTCAACAGATCATAAATTTCGCTTGTATAAATAACATAAATGGTAAATCATATGCAGACCTGCTTAGTCAATTGGACAATTCGTTAGGTGTAAGTGAAGGGGACTGTATCAAGACATTGATGACTACCTATTCAGATTCATTCTCAGAATTGCTAGGTAAGTCTACCTCTCCCGAGGAAGACTATGATACCTTCTGCGAGATGAATGTCAAGAATAACAAAAGGAAGGGGACACTACAGTTTATCTGCTTCTTATCTGAGAGTAGTATGGTAGATCATAATATTATAGGGAGCGTATTCGAGGACCTAACCTCATTACTTTTGAAAAATATGGATGATCAGTCTGCCACCTCTTACAACGAAGAAGTAGCAGAGAATATATACATAATAACGAAGAACTCGCTTTCAAATATGAAAGGACAAAAAATTAGCAATGTACAAAGCCTTATATTATCTCATGACTTTTCTGTGTATACAGCGAGGAAGTATCAAGGTATCACACAGAAAGCAAAATTTAAAATTATGGACATTAAAGATATGATTAAGAAGATAAAATAATAAATAGTGAAGTCAACAGAATAAAATGAAAATAATGATTCAGTGTCAATACCATAAATCATTATTTTGTTAGTAATATATAGTAGAACCTTAAGATATTAGTTATTTTTGTTATCATGGCACATTCAGTAAATGCCATAAAAGAGGAGTTGGAGCAGAACTTCATATCAAAAAGTTCAGAATCAAGTGAATTAGCACTAAAAGAATGCGTCGATCTAAAATCTACTACGGTATCATTCTTAAATTATATCTTTGATTTATTGGCATTGCATATGTATACGCATTCGTACACTTGTGAAGTGATTGACAAAGAGTTTCGTCCTGATCAATTACATACGAGTATAAGCCACAGGGACCATTTCTTCCCGGCTCATATTCAAGATTTCATCACTAATTCAAACAGCGTAACCTACAAGTACACGCTATCATTACGAGAAAGAGTCGCTACAGTGTATTTAGTATGCTTCGATGGAGATTGCGATTGTGAACAAGTCATTAGGTTGATACACACATGGTTGCTAATTGCAACTCATAATATATCTCCTACCTGCTCTAGGTTTCTTCAGGTGTACCTGTATATGACAGATTTTAAGAAGTTATTACCTGACACGAAAGGTGATAGAAGTTCACAAGATCAGGAATTATCTGTTAATAATGTGAACTCTGCATATACTACTTCATGTGACACAAACACTAGTATTGTTATCTACAGGAAAGAAGAGTGGTTCAAAGTATTCATCCACGAAACATTCCATTGTTTAGGTTTGGATTTCTCTCACCTAAGATTCGATTGTACACCTTACTTGAGATCCCAATTCCATTTCCGTAACGTAGACTACAAAGTATTTGAATCGTATTGTGAAACGTGGGCACGTATTATAAATGTATGCTTCTCCTCTTTTACTTCCATTCGTAAACTACCTCATGTAAGTAAAGATAAAGAGGTAGAATTCATGGAGTTCTGTACGACCTTTTCATATTTTATGTTCTATGAGATCATGTTTTCTGCCATGCAGATGCACAAAGTCCTTTGCTATAATTCTTTCGTGTACGAGGAAATAGTTAAAGGACCAGGACCTAGTAATATTAATAACAACAAAGTGAACAAATACAAAGAAGACACTGCAGTTTTATCTTACTATGTGTTCACCAATTTGTTAATGAACAATTTCCAGAAGTTCATCATGTGGAGTGGGACAAACCATAAACGAGGACGCAGCATATTCCAATTTGAGGATACAGTTAAAAACGTAGCTTCCTTCTGCAAACTAATAACCACAGTATCCTTAAGTGAAATTGTCTTGAAAATACAGAAGTCATACGAAGAAAGAGATAAAGAGAAATACAATTCAGAATACGGTCCTGTTTGTCCTAACAGTAGCAACTCTCTCATGATGAGCTATATTCCAGTATATATTGACGGATCGTTCGATGTAATAATTTAAGTGTATAGTATCATTGCTAATGTAAATTATTAGAATGTTGATAATTTATTCTAATAATTTTTTAAGGTATGCTATCGATCAACCATTTTATATTTTTTCTGAATTCACTATGTATTTTATATTTTTTATTTTCCTATTATTTTTATATTCGATTGTATAAATATATATATATATTATCCTCTTTTCTTGTACTGCAAATTTTTATTTTGTTTTAACATTTTGTATTTGTTTTTGTCATTTTTAAATTGATATTTAACATGGTTCTTTGAAGGTAATGAGGTACTGCTTAGGCAGCTGCGGAGGCCTTGTCACCAGCCTTGGCAAAATGAGGAGACATGTACTTCTGTAAGTTGAAATAAGTCAACTCTTCTCCCTTCTTAATCTTAAGGAGCTTGTTGAGCTTAGTATCAGGGATGATCTTGCGACCATTGTCCTTATCCTGAAGTTTGTGGTTACGAATGTACGAATTGATCTCACGAGTGACTTCTGTGCGAGCCATCTCGGTTCCCTTGGGCTTACCTAGAAAGTCGGCTAGCTCATTGGAGATCAAAGTGGGCTTGACGAAACCAGAGGGAGCACGGTTACCGGTCTTTCTCTTGTGCTTCAAGCTAGCCTTCACAGCAGCTCTCATCTCGCGTCCTACTTGACGCTCCAAGACACGGAATTCAGTCTTCAAAGAAGAAATTTGAGAAGTTACAGCTTGTAACTTAGACATGAAAACACCGAAGCTTTCTAGGACAGTTGTGACTGGGTTTGCTTCCTCTGTGGCTGCAGCGGCTTCATCACCAGCGGCAGGAGCGGGGGGAGCAGCTGCGACCTTAGGAGTTGCGGCCTTCTTTGCTGCGGACTTGGAAGGAGCAGCTGATTTTGCGGGAGTGGCAGGAGTAGTAGTCTTTGCGTTCTTAGTCATTTTTGATAGTCAGTTATGTATCTGTTATACACTTATCTGGTATAATCTTTTTAAGTGTTTTTACGCATTATGTCTATTATGACAATTGTAGCCATAATTAAACGAAGTATTTCTAAACTTTACCTCCTAAATTTCCTTAACTTTTCTTTTCCTCCGTGATTATTCCTTAAATTTTGCTCCGTTCTGTTATCTTATTCAATATATTCTCAATATTATTACATCCATAGTATATTGAGAATTCCCATAATATATGTGATTCGTGATTCTATGTGCGACTCATGACTCATGCGAAACTTTAAATCTTCTTTACTTTCCGGTTTACTACATTACGGATTGGTACAACCACGGTATCGCTACCTGTGCGGGAGAGCTCACAAGTGTTAGAGCAGATAAAACATACAACGCCCCCAGCGAGCAATGCTCTCTATCGATACCTTTCGTGATGAAATTAGTCATTATGTTCATCGCATTTTTCTTTATTATTTCATACTCTTGGAGAGAGGAAGAACTTATAGGTAGCTGTTCAAATGGATTGCCACGAGGATGAACTATCTCTCTTTTAGTTTGTTCACTAATTTGAGCTCTATAATTCCAAATATCGTACAGTTCTCTAAGGAAGCGTAATAAATCGTGTTTATCCAGTGCTTCAAACCAGCTACTGTCAGCATAATTTCCTAGATCGTTTATTATTTGGAATATAGCTATGCAGTCCATTTCTACTTTTTTGCTATCCTCTATGTTTTCCTGTTTTGGTTTCACATTCACTGGAATTTTCAGCAAAGCAGATAAACGTATCCTTATATTCACCATCAGCACATCTGCAATAGGCAGAGCCTCCCTTGTATATGGATTCAACACTGGTTTTGCATTATAACTGTCGCAGCTGCAACTTTGAATCAGCTGATAAATAGACATCATGTCGAAACCGAAAACGTTCCCTTGATTATCCGATATACTGTAGAATTGAGCACTTGGAATTTTTGTGATATCTTCAAGAGAGTAAAAGTCAGTTTCATTCCTACAAAGGTCACGTTTTCTTAATCCTGGTCCTGCGGATGACACGTAGATTTTACGTAAGTGTTTTCTAAAGCAACTCTGGATCATCAAAACTTTATTCGATTTCTCTAGAAATGTAAACAACCTCATTATCAAATCACTCTTTTTTCCTGTCTTTTTCACTTTGTAGTACGTGCACAAATCCTTAAGGTGTTCCACTTTCAGCTTAACAGTTTTCAATTTTTCATAATCTTTTATCGATATGAACCATGGAGAATGAAGCAGTATTTGTCTATCCTTACGACGATTCTTCATATTCTGTGGAGATACTTCGATGGCCTCCTCTATACTATTTTTTGGAGAATAATTATCTTCGTTTAATTTTGACGTCATCATAACTATATGTAATTTCTGAATTCACTACTATATCTATCTATTTAGCTCTAAGTTACTTCTTTTCATTATATTAGTGAAACATACGATTACAGAATCCTTGTATCTATTCTTTTCTAAAAATAAGACAAACTGCTATTATTGGATATCATCCCACCTCCAAACATGAATAAAACATAAAGCAAATTGTACACTATGAAACACGCAAAGAAAGATACTATAAATGTGACCATATACAAAATATCTTTGTTTATTTGCTTTCCAGGAATTACTTCATTTAAAAGTATATACAAATAATCTTTGTCATTGCTTAAGCGTATTCTTATCTCTATTGCAAAAGAAGCTATAAACGCAGCAGCGAGAGCATTCAGAAGGTAGGCCTTGAATAAATTAGTGGCCCGAACATTCTTAAATAATGGTATCATCGTAACGTAGAAAAGTCAAAAAAATTAGAAAATCACTTACTATATACATATATTACAATTTAGCGATACATATCCACATGCGAAGTCTTTAAAATTGATACTTAATTGATTTAAAGGGTAGTGACCATTATATATCAATTAATACATTAATTCTCTATAATAATGTCCAGTTTCGATATTGCTGTTATTCAAGGAAGCCGATTTAATCCTTCCAATGATATAAAATATTCTAAACCCAAGGTGGATAGTCACGGAAGTAAATCTGTTGGAATTTTAAATGCTGCCTCTAATACAGCTACTTTCATTTCTACACCTCTCATGTTGACATGGGGAGTAAATGAATTTGTTGATGAGAAGTCAGGCAAAGTCAGTTATGATCTATCTCTTCAATTCTCCAACGATGGTTATGGGAAAGCTGATGAGAATAGTTTCTTGGAAGCTATGACTTCGTTCGAAAATAAAATCAAGGAGGATGCAATTACTAACGCAAAGGAATGGTTTGGTAAAACTAAGATGAGCCCTGACGCTATCGATGCTTTGTGGACTCCTATCTTGAAGTACCCCAAAGATAAGGCTACTGGAGAACCTGATACTTCTAGAGCTCCTCCATTGAAAGTAAAGGTTCCCTTCTGGGATGGACAATTCAAAATCGATGGCATCTTCAATAGTGATCAGAAGCTTCTCTACCCAAATACAGAAAATCCTGACGCTGAATTAAAGGACCTTATTACAAAAGGATCTAATGTTGCACTGGTTATTCTATGCGGAGGTATCTGGTTTGCCAATGGTAAATTTGGTGTGACCTGGAAGTTGAAGCAAGGAATTGTGAAACCGAGAGCCTCTTTCAGTGGTAAATGTCATGTGATTCTTTCTGATGAAGATAAAGTAAGACTGAATACTAGCACAAATAATTTCGATAAAGACTGCGATGATGAAAATGAAGACGATGTTGATGACGAAGAAGAGGACATCAAAGTAGATGACTCCGATGAAGAAGCTGATGACATTGTAGAAGAAGTCAAGAAAGCGGTGGAAGTTGCTCCAGTCATCGAAGAGGAGCCACCAAAGAAAAAGATTGTCAAAAAGAAGGTCGTGAAGAAAACAGCTTAAGAATCCAAATAACCTAATACCAATATATCCAAAAATATCTTATCAATAACCAATCAAAACAATTATAAATTATTTAATCAATCAAAAATATAAAACTAACAACATTCATTTAATTTACAAAAATAACTATCTTTTTTTTGTAAATTCTTAAAATTGATATACTTTTCATAGAATCAATACATTGCTAGTATCAATATCAATATCAATATTTATTAATAAAATACAATCAGTCTAATCATCATGTCATCTAGAACTCCCGAAACTCCTGATTCTTCCTTGTATCTACCTCCTTTGTTTGACAAAGAAGAAGTAGATCATGAGAACACTATATTCTATAATGATATCTGGAGGAAAAGTATAGAGGAAAGGCAGAATAGACCTCTCACTATTTCCGAGTATGAGAAATGGTATGAAAAAGCAGCCAATTGCGAAATGCATTCTGAATTGGAATATGTTAAATACATCAGCGAATACAATGAAAGAAATGAATATAACAAATCACGATTAGTAGATCATGGAAATGTTTATCCTGAGGATGATGAAAAGTCTCTTTCTATGCCTACGTTACTCTGCACAGGAGAGCAAATTATTTCTAAATTAGCTGCTATTACAGCCCATTGCAGAACCCTAGAGGAGGAGAACAAACGATTCAAAAAGTTGCTGAACAATTACAAAAGCAGTTACGCATATTCCCCTGAAAGACAGAAACCTACTTCTGTACTGAAGTGTCCTGACAGACCAGTAAAAGCAAAAAGATTCTGCAAGGTACAATTTCTTCCAGGTACACAGAAGAACTTATTCCCTGTTAAAACAGAACAAAATTACCAAAAGAAAACTCCTAGTACCCATGAAGCACATCTTCCTAGAAGGCAAAATTCATTTCGTTATGTTGAGACACTGTACGGAAATAATATGAACACTCCAGCAGCACCCTTATTCTATAAAGCATCAGAGCTAATTAAGAAATTGGACAACCCTATGGAAGACATTATGTCAGAAGGTTTCGACCAAAGTGAGAACAGGTAAAGAAACTGAGATAACTTACCAATAAAAACATGTAATATAATAGAGGAAGCAAGGAGAGCATCCACTTTGATAGTAGCATTTACAAAAAAACTATATAAAATAATTCAACTAAGTCAATTCAAACATAAAGCTCATAGATCTTTCTATTCTTTTTCTTTTTATGTATATATAAAGTTACTTCCATGGGAAACAAAATTAGCGAAATTGTTAGCGAATGTTACGTTAACTTTGAGGATGTCCAGCAGAGCATTCATAACAGAAACAAGCGATACGTTGTTATGAACACTATGCCATCTAATCTACAGTCATGCTTAATATCTGGTACTATTCCCGCAAGTGACGAAGAATCGACCATTAATCAATTGATAAGTAGTAATCAAAAAACATGGTTTTCTTCAACGAATAATAATATTGACAATGTTACTGTTATAATATATGGTAAAAATAATAATGAGCAGAATGTTTTCCATAAATATAACCAGCTGCGATCTCTAGGATTCTCTAACGTATTCATTTATCCTGGAGGAATGTTCGAGTGGCTTCTTCTCCAAGACATTTACGGTGATACTGAATTCCCTACAACATCGAGAGAGCTGGATATTCTAATGTACAAACCTACCTGCTCTATAAATCATCATGTAAACGCTAAGCATAATTTACTGATGGCACCATGATATTTGATAATACAATATATAGTATGAATTTATTATCAAATGAAAATATGAAAATGTATTGAAACTATCTTGAAAGAGGAAAAAATAATCCATGATTAATTAATTAATGAAAAATTAATGAACTTGAAAATTAAAGAAGGCTGAGATAATGACAGTTTTATTATACGAAAGTAGAAATAATGCCTATAAATTATTATTACTTTATATTTTGTATTTCTTATTTTGAGTAGACAAAATGTATATTGGGATAACCAATAATTGAAGTGTGTATAACGTTTTTGAAACTTTTATTAATTCCTTTCGTATCTCCTGGGATTATTCCATTGATATAATCAACTACTTCCCTATTTTTAGATCTGACAATTATTCTGCTACTTTGGTCCACATGTAGAGAGGAAGTATCCCCTCTTGTCAGAAATCTTAGTCCATCTATTATGGATAAGTATTCACCTGCATCGGAGTTATGCTCGACATCGTTACCGTGACGACTTGAGCTATCTCCTATGTCTATTCGTTGTTTCATGAAGGATCGCTTGTTGCTATGAATAACCTCCACTTCTTCATTTTTTCTTATCGTGTATGATACTATGAACTTATCTTCTATTATTTCAGGATTAGTGTCCACGTAAAACACTGTACCTGATATCTTACTAGTAGTTTTATCTATCCAACTATGTATATCTCTTAACCATAATTTCATAACATCTGTGTTCTCCGTTTCAGTTATGTTAGTATCCGCATCTATCTTATGTATATTGTCATTATTTTGTGATAACCATTTCTCGTGGTACTCATGACACTTTTGTAAATACTCAAGAGGTATTACTTCTCCCTCTCTTCCTCTCTTGATGACACGTTCGTAACAAATCTCAGGTGTAGCTTTCACGTATATAATTCCAAACATGTTGATATCACCTAAGAATTCGTTGAACCATTTATTATATATTATAAATTCATCGTGCTCTATCATGTTGTCATCGTAAAGCATTTGAGCGAAAACGTGCTTGTCTGTCTGAACACATCTTTCGCTGATTATTATTTTGTGTTTCCTTTCCATTAATCGATGACGTAATAGATTCAACCTTGATATATAAGCCATCATTTGAAAGCGAAATGCGTACTTCTTCGTATCCTTATATAGATTAGTTAATATAGGTACATCCTTGTCATCTTTAATAGTTGACCATATATCTACAGGTTCGGGAACAAAACATATATCCGATCTATCTTTATAGTGTTCTTGTAATCTCTTATATAAGGTCGACTTTCCTGATCCTATGTTTCCGTCTATGCTAATAATACGAGGTGTCTCGTCTACTATTTCTTCTTCTATGTATGTACTTAAATCCATCTTCTCCAAATCACTGCACGACGTTGAAGCATCTATTTTTGAGTTTCCATGTTCCATATTTTTTATCTTTTCCATGTGTGCACTACTTGAATCTTCTCTATATCCATTTAAGTTATTTAACATATCAGGTTTATTTCCTTCAAAGTAGGTCATAACATTATTGTCATTCATTTTTGAGTTGATCTTCTTAACTTGATTAGAAAGTAGACTGTTTATAATGAATTATATATTATGTATAAACAATCACATAATGTATAAAAGAAATTACTTCAATTTTATATTTCTGTAAAGTATTTTACAGCCTTTATTTTCATCTAGTCTATAGAGTACATCGTAGAAGTACAGAAACAAGGAATCATTTCTTAATTATCGCTAAAATTTCATTTATTTTGTATTTTCATTTCTCTAAGTTTTTTCATAGAACTACCAAAATTGAATACTTTTTGCAAAATTTCGTACAGGTTGTTGTAGTTATACTTTATCTCTTAATATAAGATATGTTACTATTAGATCCAGATGAGTTTGCTCACGTATACTTTCAACATGCTATTGATGTTATAGAATACTACCAGCTTTGTCTTTGTTTGAAGGCATTATTCACAGAGAATAAAAAGAGTAAGAAGAGTAACATGAGGAGATACGCACTTTTCACCATGGCTGATCATACAAAGGTATTGTTCGGTACCTTTCTGGTTGTACCGCTATTCACAAAAGTATCGGTAATAGAAGGACTTGATGGTTCTGTGACACGACTCCTCACTGATAATTCGAAGATGATGTACTCGCTGTTTAATGATAACATATCGCATCATTGCTCATTCCGAGGATGGAACACACGTACTCATACCAGTACAGAACTTATAAGTTGTACTCCAGGCTCTCCATCTGAGTGCAGATCTTTTACGATACACCAGAACAAGTTGTACGTCCGATACGCCCGACGACGCATGCTAGACCAAGTACAGGTAGACCTTATTCAGGTATGGAAAGTGAAAGAAGATGAAACGGGCGAATATTCTTTCGTACATTTAAATACTTTTAGATGTGTCGATGAAAGTATTGGCGTTCTACCATCTAGCTTAATAGATGCTATTGATAACACTTTAGTGACTGACACGTTAGTGACTGGAAGTTGTCGCATCCAATTATGGAGTACAGAAAATTACGAATTGGTGGGTACTCTCGGTTTTCCCCAAAGTCATGAAGGTGCTGTTCTTTGTGTCGCGAAAAAAGGTAAATACTTATTTTCCGGTAGTGAAGATTGTACCGTTATCATATGGGATACTACTTCTCTCGAGTATGTAGACACTTTAAGCGGCCACGCTGGTGGTGTCACTTGTATTACACACTTAGATAGTAAAACATGTTGTACAGGTAGTAGGGACGGAACTATTCGTGTTTGGTCCTCTTGTTCTGAATTGTCATATGCATGTGTCATGACTTTGAGAGGTCACCACGATGAGATATCTTGCTTATCTATTCATGGTAACCTAATGCTTTCTGGAAGTCACGACAAGACAATTCGAGTATGGGATACCTCCTCCTACACATGTAAAAGAACTATGGAAGGTCATACTGATAAAGTTCTATCGCTTACCATACAAGAGAATATATTGATATCTGGTAGCGACGATAGATCTATAAGAATGTGG
>MDTG01021254.1_pt1 | contig 26131 bp, 24 predicted proteins | sample 811421 | NCBI WGS metagenome assembly MDTG01 (sample SAMN05326645, study PRJNA326480) | marine metagenome | isolation source: seawater | place: Pacific Ocean: South East | collected 2011
ATCAAGTGGATGAAATGAATTTAACTAAAAATTCATTTATAATCTCAATGGATACATTAGGTAATTTCAATCAAATAAAAGGCAGAAATATGAAAGCTTCTTTTTCTGAAAATAATTATTTAGAAACTATTGAAGTATCAGGTAATGGAGAAACTATATATTTTGGGTTAAATGAAGATTATAAGACAATCATTGGGTTAAACTATATTATATGCAGTGATTTAAAATTAAATTTTGAAAATAATGAAATTAATAATATTATTTTCTATAATAATCCTATTGCAAAAATGATACCACCTCATGAAATAGAAGAAAATGATCTTTATATTAAATCTTTTCAATGGAGAGAAGCTGAAAAACCTAATATAAATGATATAGTTTTTTATTTTAGAAATAAGATATATTTGCGAAATGATTAACTTATTTAGATATAATCTTTCTTTAGTATTATTTCTATTATTCTCTTGTAGTGAATATAGAAAAATTTTAAAAAAAGAAGGATATGAAGAAAAATTAGAAACTGCAATTAAGTATTATGAAGAAGAAGAATATTTCAAAGCAAGCACATTATTTAAGGATATTAAACCTTTAGTTAAAGGAAGTAAAGAATCAGAAATTGTTGATTTTTATTTTGCTTACTCACTTTATAATCTAAAACAATATGATTTAAGTGCAAAGTATTTCAAAGGATTCATAGAACTTTTTTCAAGAAGTGATAATGTTGTCGAAGCTGAATATTTATACTCTATTTCATTATATAAAGAATCTCCAAATTCTAATTTAGATCAATCAAGTACAGTAGAAGCAATATCAGCTATGCAAAATTTCATAAATAAATACCCTTATTCTGATTATTCAAAAGATGCAAATACAATTATTGATGAACTTCAAATTAAATTAGAAACAAAAAACTTTGAAAATGCAAAGCAGTATTACAAAACCAGAAATTATAAATCCGCAATAATTGCATTAGACAACTTTGAAAGTGATTTTCCAGATTCATCTTTTAATGAAGAAGGAGCATATCTAAAAATATTATCACAATACTTAATATCGATCAATAGCTTTGAAGATTTACAAGAAGAAAGACATAAGGAAACTATTAATTTATACCTTAATTTTATTGATAAATACCCAAAAAGTTCTTTTCTTGCAGAAGCTGAAAAAATGTATGTTGAAAGTTTAAATTTATTAACTAAATTTGCCGAGTAAAAAAAAATAATATGAAAATTAAATCTAAAATAACTCACCTTAATGTTGATGAAATAGCTTCAAAAACAGGAAATATTTATAAGTCTGTCAGAGTTATAGGCAAGAGAGCTAGACAACTATCTGCTGCACAAAAAGAGGAATTAAATGAAAAATTAGCTGAATTTGCTTCAGATGTTGATAATCTTGAGGAAGTTTTTGAAAATAGGGAACAAATTGAAATATCCAGATATTTTGAGCGACTTCCTAAATCAACAACTGTAGCTTCAGAAGAATTAGTAGAAGATGAATTGTTTTTCAGAGATCCAAAAGAAGAAGAAGAAGAAGATCTTAACTTAGATTAAGTTATCTTTTTTCAATGATAAGAATCATTCTTTTTTATTTTATATTTTCAAGCTCTTTATTTTCTCAAGAGCTAAATTCTAAAGTTGTAATAAATACAGAAAAACTTCAATCCTCCGAAGTATTAATTTTTAATGAAATGCAAACTTCAATTGAACAGTTTTTAAATAATAATATCTGGACCGAAGATAAATACAACTCTGAAGAAAGAATAAATTGTAATTTTATTATCAATATTTTAAACGAACCCTCTCCAAATGTATATGAAGCAACTGTTCAAATAGTTTCTTCTAGGCCTATATACAACTCTTCATATGAAACAGTATTATTTAATCATGGTGATAGAGAGTGGACCTATGAGTTTTTCCCTTCCCAAAATTTAGAATACACAGAAAATGGATTTAATGATAATTTAACATCTCTTTTAGCTTTTTATTCATATATAATTTTAGGAATAGATTATGATACTTTTGAAAAATTAGGTGGTGAAGAAAATTTTCAGAAAGCATGGAAAATACTGAATGATTCTCAAAACTCTGGATATAAAGGATGGGATCAGTTTGGATCTAAAAATAATAGATATTGGATATGTGAAAATTTTTTGAACCCTGAGTTTATTGCAATTAGAGAAGCTTATTACAATTATCATTTGTTAGGAATGGATATATTTCATTCAGAACCTGTTGAGTCTCAAAACATTATCTTGGAGAACCTATCCAAGATCAATGATGTAAATTCTAAAAATTTTAATTCTTCTATAATCAATCTCTTTATTAATGCAAAAGCAAATGAGATTACTAGTATATTTAAAAATGCATCATTAAATGTTAAAAGAGATGCATTTAATATCATGAATGAACTATCACCATCTAATAGTGATTTATTTAATAAAATTTTGGAATAAAATGAAAATTAAAGAAAAACTTATTCCAAAATTTCTTTATAAATATGTAATATATTATCAAAATCATGGATTTAAGAAGACAATTAAAAAATTTGGTTGGAAATTAATCATTATAATTTCTATTTTTTATTTGATTAGAGACTCTATTCTTTATATTATTATTCCTTACTTTGCTATTAAAGGACTCTTTAATTTTTAGATATGTTATTAAAAGGGAAAAAAGGAATTATATCTGGAGCATTAGATGAAAATTCAATTGCTTGGAAAGTTGCTGAAAGATGTTTTGAAGAAGGGGCAAAATTTACTTTAACAAATGCACCAATTGCTTTAAGAATGGGGAAAATTAATGAGTTATCTGAAAAATGTTCATCAAGAGTTATAGCTGCAGACTTAACATCAGTAGAAGATATTCAAAACTTATATAATGAATCTAATGATTTTCTCAATGGAAAAGTTGATTTTATTCTTCATTCTGTTGGCATGTCTCCCAATGTACGGAAGAGTAAAGAATATGGAAATTTAAATTATGACTGGCTAATGAAAACTCTAGATATTTCTGCAATATCATTTCATAAGATGATGCAAATAGCAGAAAAAAATCAAATATTAAACAAATGGTCATCAATAGTTGGACTATCCTATATTGCAGCACAAAGAACTTTTCCTTTTTACTCCGATATGGCTGAAGCAAAATCTTTGCTTGAATCAATAACTAGAAGTTATGGTTATAGATTAGGAAACACCTGTAAAACTCGTGTAAATACAATTTCACAATCACCGACGATTACAACTGCAGGATCCGGCATAGAAGGGTTTAAAGCTTTTTATAATTATGCTGAAAAAATGTCTCCCCTTGGTAATGCGGATGCATCTGAATGTGCTAATTATTGTATTTTTCTATTCTCAGATTTAAGTAGAAAAATTACTATGCAAAATTTATTTCATGATGGAGGGTTTTCTAATACAGGAATTTCTGAAGATATAATTGATCAATTCAGTTAAGAATGATTCTATATCCAAATGCTAAAATTAATATTGGTCTTAATATTATTGAAAAATTAGATAACGGATACCATAAAATAGAATCATGCTTTGTTCCTGTATCATTATATGATATTATTGAAATTCGTGAAAATGAAGAAAATAAATTAAACATATCAGGAATACATATAGAATGTAATATATCTGAAAATATTATTTTCAAGACATTAGATTTGTTTAATTCAAATAAAAAATTTGAAATTCACCTACATAAGAATATTCCTGTTGGAGCAGGTTTAGGAGGCGGATCCTCTGATGCAGCATTTACTCTAAAATATTTAAATAAAAAATTAAATCAATTTAATAATGATAAATTACTATTTATAGCGGATAAAATTGGTAGTGACTGTCCTTTTTTTATTAAAAATAAATCAAAATATGTTACTAACACTGGTAATGAATTTGAAAATATAAATCTTGATTTATCAGAAAAAAGTATAATTATCATTAATCCTAAAAAACCAATAAATACTGGTGAAGCATTTAAAAATATTTCATCATCAAAATCAAAATGTAATTTGAAAGAAGTTTTAGAAAATGAAAATATTGAAAACTGGAATAAATATGTTAAAAATGATTTTGAAAATTATGTTTTTTCAAAAATTAATATTTCAAAGAACATTAAACAATATCTAATAGATTTAGGTGCAAAATTTGTAAGTCTTTCAGGAAGTGGTTCTTGCATCTATGGAATATTTGATAATAAAAATTTGCCTAATGAAAAATTACAATTTGATTCGTACTGTGTAGATATAATAAATTAAAAATGTTTCCAACCTTTTGAGTTTAATTCTATTTCCTTACCATTTTTTTGAACTATAATCCTTTTTTTATTTTTTGTAAAATGTCCTATAGGAGTAATATCAATATTATCAAGGTCTAAAATATCGAATTTATCTACTGGTATTGAAAATAAAAGTTCGTATTCTTCTCCACCATTTAAAACTGCTTCCAAGTAATCTATATTTAATTCCTTAGAAACTGAATAAGTATCTAATTCTATTGGTAATTTTTCTTCAAAAATTTTAAAACCTAAATCTGATGAATTTGATATATGTAATAACTCAGAAGAAAGCCCATCTGAAATATCTATCATACTATTTGGAACAATTTTATAAGATTTAAAATAATCAATTATATCTTTTCTTGCTTGAGGCCTTAATTGTTTTTCAACTAATTTTTTATATTTAGAAAGATCAGGCTGATTTTTTGGTTCATCTAAATATTTACTTTTTTCTCTTTGTAAAATTAATAAACCTAAAAAAGCTCTACCCAAATCCCCAGAGACACAAATAATATCATCAACTTTAGCTTTATCTCTGTATGAAATCTGTTTTTTATGTCCATAACCAATAACTGAGCATGATAAGACTAGACCAGACATTGAAGAAGTTGTATCTCCACCAATTAAATCTATATTATAATCATCACATGCATATTTTATCCCTTTATAAATGTCATCAATGGCTTCAATTGAAAATTTATTACTAATTGCTAGATTAATTAATATCTGATTAGGATAACAATTCATAGAAAGAATATCGGATAGGTTGATTACAACTAATTTATAACCTAAGTGTATTAATGGTGTATATGATAAATCAAAATGGACACCTTCAATTAACATATCTGATGATATTAGTATTAATTCTTTATCTGAAGATGTTATCGCAGCATCATCTCCAATTCCCAATACAGTACTTTTATGTACTTTTCCAAATTTTGAATTTATTCTTTTAATAATTCCAAATTCTCCTAAGTCATTAATCTCAGTTCTTTTCACAAAAAAATTATTTTAAAAAATAGGCATTAATATGTACATTTGTAATCAATAAAGTAAGATGATAAAAATTACTGATAAGGCAGCAAAAAAACTAAAGGAATTAAGAAATTCAGAAAATTTCTCTAATGATCATAATGTAAGAGTAAAAGTCAAAGGAGGTGGATGTTCAGGGCTACTATATGATTTAAACTTTGATAATATTACTTCAGATTCAGATGAATTTTTTGAAGATAGAGGTGTAAAAATTATAGTTGATAAAAAAAGTCTTTTTTATGTTTTAGGAACTGAACTTGACTTTAGTGATGGATTAAATGGTAAAGGGTTTCAGTTTAAAAATCCTAATGCATCTAGGACCTGTGGCTGTGGAGAAAGTTTTTCTGTTTAGTATGCTCTCCCACTATTTCCATCACAATAATTTACAAATGACTGATTTGCAACTTTATTTCCTCCAGGAGTAGGATAATTACCTGTAAAATACCAATCCCCTAAATTATTTGGACAAGCTTTATTTAAATTTTCAATTTTCTGATATATAATTTTAAGTTCAGATTTGAATCCCTTAGGTTTTACAATCTCTGATATTGAGTCTGAGATCTCTTCATATGTAAACAAATCGTATAATTCTTTTACATGATTTTTTGGATCAGTATCGTATAAAGATTTTTTACACTTATTATAAACATCTTGAATCAAATGATCTTTATTATTAAGCTTAATTATTCTTATTAAACCTCTAAATGCAACAAACTGATTCATTTTACTCATGTCTATTCCATAACAGTCCGGATATCTTATCTGTGGTGAGGATGAAACAAAAATTACTTTTTTTGCCTCAAGGGATGATAATAAAGTTAAAATACTCTTTTCGAGAGTTGTCCCCCTTACTATAGAATCATCAATAATAACAATTGAATCTTTATTTTTTTCAACAATACCATAAGTTGTATCATAAACATTTGAAACTAATTCATTTCTCCTGTTATCATCAGTTATGAAAGTTCTCATCTTTACATCTTTAATAACCAATTTTTCAATTCTTGTTTTTAAAAAAATTAAATCTTCTGGTGAACCATCATAAGACTTCTTATCAATAAAAATTTCTTTCTTTTTTAAAGTTAGATGATTTTTGATACCATCTATCATTCCATAAAAACAAGTTTCTGAAGTATTTGGTATGTAAGAAAAAATTGTATTTTTTAAATCATTATCTATAGCATCAAAAACTTGAGGTATAAGAAGTTCACCGAGCTTTTTTCTCTCTTTATATATTTTCGGATCATTTCCTCTAGAAAAATAAATCCTTTCAAAAGAACAGGCTTTATTTTCTTTAGGCTCTATAAACTTTTCAATAGAATAGCTTCCGTCTTTATTAACAATTAGTGCATTTCCCCGGTTTAATTCTATTATTTCATTGAAATCACAACCAAAAGCAGTTTTAATTGGAGGTCTTTCACTTGTTGCTACTATAACTTCATCATTTACATAATAATATAATGGGCGTATTCCATTAGGATCTCTAGCAACAAAAGATGAACCATTACCAATCATTCCTGCTAAAGCATATCCACCATCAAAATCTTTAAATGAATTTTTTAGAATATTAATGACATTAAGTTCCTCTTCTATTTTTGATGAAATATATTTTTTATCATATTTAGAAGAATACTTACTATAAATTCTATTATTTTCTTCATCTAAAAAATGACCTACCTTCTCTAGAATAGTAACAGTATCTGATTTTTCTTTAGGACTTTGACCTAAGTCAACAAGAACATTAAATAATTCATCCAGATTAGTCATATTAAAATTACCAGCAAAAATTAGATTTTTAGATCTCCAATTATTTTGCCTCAATGTTGGCGCGCAGTTTTCAATAGAATTCCCGCCAAAAGTACCGTATCTTAAATGACCTAACCATGATTCTCCAGTAAAAGCTATATTATCCTTTACCCATCTCTCATCAAGTTTATATTCAGTATTTTCTTTTGCAGAAGCAATCTTTTTATTAATCTTATTAAAAATATCTTGAATAGAATCTTTTTTTACAGATCTATACCTGCTGATATATTTTTTGCCTGGCGAACTATTTAATTTTAATGAAGCTATTCCGGATCCATCCTGACCTCTGTTTCTTTGTTTATGCATCATTAAAAACATCTTATTAACAGGGTATGATGGAGTATTATATTTATCTAAAAAATATTGCAGAGGTTTTCTTAATCTCAAAAAAGCAATACCACACTCGTGCTTTATTTTATTTTTCATCCGTAAATTTCGAGCTTAATCTTTTTTGAATCAAATCCTAACTCTTTAAAATTAATTCTTGCCTCCTTAATCATATCTCTCCAACCACATAAATAAAAAGTTGGATTCACAAGTTTATTAGATTTAATTATTTCAAGATATTGATTATGAACATATCCAATTTTACCATTCCATTTTTCTCTAGACAAAACAGGAATATATTTAAATCCAACAATATTATCTTGATATTTTATCATTTCATCATAACATAATAAATCCTTTGATGTTCTTGTCCCAAATATCAAATAGATTTTATTGTGAATAATATTATTTAATTCAATACTTTGTAATATACTTCTAAATGGAGCAAGACCTGTTCCTGTACAGATAAATAATAAATCACCATCAATTTTTTCAGGCAAAATAAATCTTCCTAAAGGACCTTTAATTTCTAATTTATCTCCAATATTTAAATTATTAAATAGGATATTTGTCATTTTTCCACCATCTAATTTTACAATTAATAGCTCAAAAGTTTTATTAGATGATTTGAAAGATGCAATTGAGTAACTTCTAACTGTATCATTAATTTTTATCCGTACAAATTGACCAGCTATGAAATCAAATTTTTCTTCAGAGTTAATAAAAAATCTCCATGTCAATTCTGTTTCTTTTTTTATTGAAATAAGAGTTGCTTGTAACCACATACTAAATTTGAAAAGCCAAATTTAATCTCTTATATATTAGAAAAAAAACTTATTGTATTTTTCAAAGAATTTCAAAATCTTATGTTGATAATTTGTACAAAATAGAAGGTTTTAAAAAGTCAATAGAAAAAAATATTTTTTTAATTAAATAAAATGATTAATATTTGAATCCCTATTTGAAACAATAGCAAATTTTATAAACTACTTAAATACTTTTAAATGCACGAAAAGCATTGGGAAAACTGTTTGTCTATAATTAAGAATAATATAACCTCACAAAGTTTTATAACTTGGTTTAAACCAATTATTCCAAAATCATATAAGGATAAAACTTTGACATTAATTGTACCTAATAAGTTCTTCTATGAATGGATTGAAAACCACTACTTAGAATTATTAAACAAAATTATTATAAAAGTCTTAGGAAAAGATGGAAAGATAGAATACCTAATATCTGATAAAAAAAATAACTCTAAAAATAGAAATAATAAGTCACAGGAAATAAGTGAGACAAAATCAAAAGTGTTTTTTAATAACCTAAATAAAAATTATAAATTTAAAAGTTTCATACCAGGAAAATGTAATAGTGTTGCAAAAGCAGCAGGAAAAAGAATTTCTGAAAATCCTGGTAGAAATCCTTTTAACCCATTAATGGTTTATGGAGGAGTTGGACTTGGGAAAACTCATTTGATTCAATCTATAGGAAATAAAATTTCAAAAAAAATAAATTCATCTGTTTACTATGTAACTTCTGAAAAATTTGCAAATCAATTTATTGATTCACTCAAAGAAAATAAATTAAAAGATTTAATAAACTTCTATATAAATATTGACTGTCTAATTATTGATGATGTTCAGTTTTTTAAAGGAAAAGAAAAAACTCAAGAAGTATTTTTCCATATTTTTAATCAATTAAATTTAAATAATAAGCAAATTATACTTGCTGCAGATAAATCTCCAGTAGAATTAGAAGACCTTGAAAAGAGATTAGTTAGTAGATTCAAATCAGGATTAACTGTAGAACTTGAAAAACCAGATTATAAAACCAGATTAGATATTCTTGAATATAAAATTAAGATGGAAAATATAAAGATAGATTCAGAAATAATTGAATACATTGCTTTCCAAGTTGATACTAATATTAGAGAACTTGAAGGAGTACTTGTTTCTTTACTTGCTCATTCTACGATTACAAAAGAAGATATATCAATTGAATTAACTAAGTCAATAATCTCAAAGATTGTTAAGGATACAAATAGAGAAATAGATATTAAATACATTCAAGAAATAGTATCAAAATATTTTCAAATTAGCATTGAAGATATGAAAGATAAAGCCCGAAGAAAAGAAATAGTTATTGCAAGACAAGTTGCTATGTATTTTTCTAAAGACTTTACTAATAATTCTTTAAAATCGATTGGATACCATTTTGGGGGAAGAGATCATAGCACTGTAATTCATGCCGTACAATCTGTTAATGATATGATTGATACTGATAATTTCTTTAAAAAAAATATTGAAGAAATCAATAGAAGAATATTAATAGCATAATATTATAATTTATGGATATTAATTTTATTATGCATATTTGAATTTTGCATTTAAAAAATGGTTTCTAAATTGTTATTCTATTTCAATAAAATATATAAACTCCTAGATACTTCATATTCAATTCAAAATAAAACCCAATATGAAGCTGATATTATTCAAAAAAAACTATTAAAAAAATTAATCAAAATATCAGATAAAACCCTATTTGGAATTAAACATAATTTTGAAAAAATAAAAAATTATGAAGATTATATTAGAAATGTATCAGTTAGGGATTATGAAGAGATTAAAAAATATATTAATAAAATAAAAAAAGGAGAAAAAAACATACTATGGCCTGGAATACCTAAATATTTTGCAAAAACATCTGGAACAACTTCTGGTTCAAAATTTATACCAATAACAAATGAATCATTAAAAAATCAAATTGATTCAGCTACTTATCTTCTATTAAGCTACCTAGTAAATAAAAATTCTTTTCAATCAGTCATTGGAAAAGTTATGTTTATTTCAGGATCACCTAATCTAATTGAGGAAAATGGGATCAAAGTTGGAAGGCTCTCAGGAATAGTAAATTATCATAAGCCACAATATTTGAAACATATGATACTACCTTCTAAACAAATTAATAAAATAGAGGATTGGGAAAAAAAAATTGAAAAAATTGCTGATGAGACAATAGGAAAAGATTTAAGAATATTGGGAGGGATCCCACCTTGGATTCAAATGTATTTTGATATTATAATAAAAAGAACAGGAAAAAAAATTAAAGATATTTTTCCAAATCTTTCATTAATATGTCATGGAGGTGTAAATTTTGAACCTTATAAAGAAAACTTATTTGATAGTATAGGAAAAAAAATAGATACATTAGAAACTTTTCCAGCATCTGAGGGTTTTTTTGCATATCAAAATTTAATAAAAGATGATGATCTTTTACTTCAAATTAATTCAGGAATATTCTATGAGTTTATTGAAATCAAAAATTTAAATAAAAAAAATCCTAAAAGAATAACTGTTGGAGAGGTAAAGTTAAATATAAATTATGCTTTAATAATTACTTCAAATGCTGGTTTGTGGTCATATATCATAGGTGATACTATAAAGTTTACATCTTTAAATCCTTTAAAAATTAGAGTCACTGGGAGAACAAAACAATTTATTTCTGCATTTGGAGAACATGTAATAGTTGAAGAAGTTGATTTATCATTAAAAAAAGCTTGTGAAAAATTTAAAGAAGTTCAAATTGTAGAATATACAGTAGGACCAAAAATTATAAATAAAAAAGGAAAGTCTCACCATCAATGGTTAATTGAATTTAAAACTAAACCAAAAAATTTAGCATTATTTGAAAAAGAGATTGATATAAATCTTCAAAAACACAATACGTATTATAAAGATTTAATTCAAGATAAGGTGTTGAGTACTTTAAAAATAAAAGAACTAAAAAGAAAATCATTCATTAATTTTATGAAATCAATAGGTAAATTAGGAGGTCAAAATAAAGTTCCAAGATTATCTAATGATGATAAATTAATTAATCAAATACTAAAACTAAATTAAAATTGAAAAATATTGCAATTTTAGGATCAACAGGTTCAATAGGAACTCAATCCCTTGAAGTAATTTCTGAAAATCAAGATAAGTTTAAAGTTGAATTACTTACAGCAAATAAAAATTATAAATTATTAATTGAACAAGCAAAAAAATATAAACCAAGAGCTATCATTTTTGGAGATATAAAACAAAAAACAATTATAGAAAATGAATTGAAAGATGAAAAAATTGAAATTCATTATGGAGAAATCGCTCTTCATAATTTTATGCAATTTTGTAATCCAGATCAAGTATTGACGGCTTTAGTTGGAAGATCAGGATTAATTCCTACTATTCATGCAATAAAAAACAATATAGATATAGCATTAGCAAATAAAGAAACTCTTGTAGTAGCTGGTGAAATTATTATGAAACTCTGCAAAAAATATAATGTAAATATATATCCTGTTGATTCTGAGCATTCTGCTATATATCAATGTCTAATTGGAGAAAAATATGAATCAATTGAAAAAATAATTTTAACAGCATCTGGAGGTCCTTTTAGAAATAAAAAATTAAATGAATTAAAAAGAATTACAAAAAAAGAAGCATTGAATCATCCGAATTGGAATATGGGTGATAAGATAACTATTGATTCTTCTACCCTAATGAATAAAGGTTTAGAAGTAATAGAAGCTAAATTTCTATTTAATGTTAATATTGATATGATTGATGTTGTTATCCATCCTCAATCCATAATTCATTCTATGGTAGAATTTAGTGATGGTTCAATTAAAGCACAATTAGGAGAACCCGATATGAAGTTACCTATCCAATATGCACTTGGATTTTCTCAAAGAATTAAAAATAATTATAAAAGATTTAATTTTTCAAAAAATAATGAACTAACATTTGATGAGCCATGTATGAAAACTTTTAATAATCTCAAATTAGCATTTGAAGCAGGTAAAAGTGGAGGTAATATGCCTTGTATTTTGAACGCAGCAAATGAAATAGTTGTAGATGCATTTTTAAAAGAAAAAATAGCATACTTAGACATGACAAAAATTATTGAAGAATCTTTAAATAAAATATCATATATTGCAAATCCAAATTTAGATCAGTTGATAGAAACTGATTTAAAAACTAGAGAGTATTCAATAAATAAAGTAAAGAAAATATAATGGATGCAATAATAATGGCAGCTCAAATGATTCTAGCTCTTTCTATAATTGTTGGAATTCATGAATTTGGTCACCTTATAACAGCAAAGATTTTTGGAATGAGAGTAGAACAATATTTCATTGGATTTCCACCTAAAATTTGGAGTTTTATTTATAAAGGAACGGAATATGGATTTGGGTCAATTCCTTTAGGAGGATTTGTAAAAATATCTGGAATCATTGATGAATCTATGGATACTTCTCATATTAATAAAGATCCTGAACCATGGGAATTTAGATCAAAACCAGCCTGGCAAAGATTAATTGTTATGCTAGGTGGAATAATTTTTAATGTGATAACGGGATTGATATTATTCACAATAATTACATATAATAATGGCGAAACATTTTTATCAAAGGAAGAAATAAATAAAAATGGTGTATTAGCTTTAGAATTGGGACTTGAAGCTGGATTTGAAACTGGAGATAAAATCTTATTAATTAATGGGAAAGACTGGGAAAGAGATGCTGAGCTTTTTGATCCTAATTTATTTTTTGAAGATAACACAACATTTACCGTATTAAGACAAAATCAAGAAGTTAGCATAAATATTCCTGATAATTTCATAAATAGAATGAATAGTAGAGAAGCTATGTCTTCATTTCTTAAAGCAAGAACTCCTTTTATAATCGATAGTGTTTATGCTAATGCACAAAAAGCAGGTTTAGTGAAAGGAGATAAAATTGTTAAAGTTGATGAAAAATCAATAGTTGATTTATATGAATTAAAAACTATTTTAGAAAATAATAAAAGTTCAATTGCTCAATTGACTATTGAAAGAAATAGAAATTTAATTGATAAGGTTGTTGAGGTATCAAAAGAAGCTACAATTGGGATAAAAGTATTGCAAGATCCTCTGGTTTTTTCAACAAAAGATTACAATTTATCCCAATCTTTTATAATTGGTACTGAAAAGGCTTTTGGTATTGTTTTTCTAAATATTAAAGCGTTTGGAAAAATGTTTTCGGGTGATATTGACCCTTCTAAAAATCTTAGTGGTCCTATTGGTATTGCCCAGATATTTGGAAATGAATGGGATTGGGGTAATTTTTGGAGAATAGTTGGTCTGTTATCAATGGTTTTAGCCTTTATGAATCTATTACCAATTCCTGCTTTAGATGGTGGACATGTTATGTTTATATTTTATGAAATAATTTCAGGTAAAAAACCTACAGAAAAATTTTTAGAATATTCTACAAAGTTTGGAGTTATAATATTATTAGGTCTAATGACTTATGTTATTCTAAATGATATATATAAATTATTTATTTAAAAATTTGAAATATCTATTTTTTATTCAATTTATATGCCTCCAATTCTTTTTAACTGAAATATTTTCTCAAACAAAAAATTTTTATTTTACTGATTTAAGTGATAATGCAAAAGTAAATGCTCTAGGAGGAAACAATATTTCTTCAAAACATAATGATTTTATTTTAAACCCATCTTTAATTAATTATAAATCATTAACAATGAATTATATGAATTATATAATTGATATTAATTCATCTAGTATACTCTATACTGATAGCAGCAAGTTTTTAGGAAACTATGGATTAGCAATAAAGTATCTTTCTCATGGAAAATTTGAAAGTTATGATATTAATGGAAATTTTAATGGTAATTTTTATCCGAAAGAGTATATTTTAAATTTTGGCAAATCTCATACTTTCTCGAAATTTTCAATAGGAACAAATATTAAATATTTTTATTCTAAATTATATGAAGAATCTAATTCAGCATTTTTAATAGATATAGGTAGTATTTACAAACCTTTAGATAATAAAGATTTTACAATTGGAATAGTAATTGCTAACGTTGGCTTCACATTTAAGCAAAATATCACAAATATAAAATCTGATTTAAAAATTGGATCATCATTCAAACCAGAATATATGCCATTTCGATTCTCCTTTACTTATCTCAAAAAAGAAAAAGAAATAAATTTTCAAAACTTTTCATTGGGAATTGAAGTTTTATTATCAAAATATTTAAATATTATGTTTGGTTATAATCATAAAATTGAAAAAGGATTTGAAATAAATAATTTTGATAAATTAAATGGTATTTCTTACGGATTAGAATTAATATTAAAAAGGTTTAATTTAAACTATTCTAGATTAATTTTGAATTCAATTACTAATACAAATAATATATCCATAAATTATAATCTTAAAAGAAAATAAATTTTTAAAAATGGAAAAAATTAAAAATATGACACCTCAAGAAATAGTAAGTGAGTTAGATAAATATATAATTGGACAAGCTGAAGCAAAAAGAAATGTAGCAATAGCATTAAGAAATAGATGGAGGAGGATGAATGTCGAGGATGAGATTAGAAATGAAATTATTCCTAATAATATTCTAATGATTGGTGCAACTGGAGTAGGAAAAACTGAAATTGCCAGAAGACTTGCTAAACTCTCTGACGCTCCATTTACTAAAGTAGAAGCTTCAAAATTTACTGAAGTGGGTTATGTTGGAAGAGATGTAGAAAGTATGGTTCGAGATCTTGTTGAACAATCAGTCAACCTTGTTAAGACAATAAAGAAAGAAGAAGTTAAATTAAAGGCTCAAGAAAGTGTTAATAATATAATCCTTGATATTCTTATTCCACCTATTAATAAAGTACAATCTAATATTAATTTAAGTCTAGAAAAAAATAGTAATAACCAGGATAAAGAAATTAATGAAAAAACTAGAGAAAAATTTAAAGAAAAAATTAATGGTGGTGAATTAGATAATAGAAAAATTGAGATAGTAGTTCAAAAACCTTCAAATTCTGGAATTGGAATGGTTGGTGGTGGAATGATGGATGAATCATCTATGATTAATCTTCAAGATATGATAAGCAATATGATGCCTAAAAGAAATAAAAAAAGAAAAGTTTCAATTGGGGAAGCAAAAAAAATACTCTTAGAATCTGAAGTATCTAAATTAATTGATATGGATGAGGTGAAAGAAGAAGCTATTAAAAAAGCTGAAAATACTGGTATCATTTTTATTGATGAGATTGATAAAATAAGTGGTAATTCAAATAAAGGAAGTGGACCAGATGTAAGTAGAGAGGGAGTTCAAAGAGATTTATTACCAATTGTGGAAGGAACATCAGTAACAACCAAATATGGGATAATTAAAACAGATCATATTTTATTTATTGCAGCTGGAGCATTTCACTTATCTAAACCATCTGATTTAATCCCTGAATTACAAGGGAGGTTTCCAATTAGAGTTGAATTAGACAATTTGACTCAAGAGGACTTTCTAAAAATTTTATCTGAACCTAAAAATTCATTAACAAAACAATATAAAGCTTTAATTAAATCAGAAAATGTTGAAATAATTTTCAATAAAGATGCTCTTGAGGAAATTTCTCATAAAGCATTTATTATTAATTCTGAAATTGAAAATATTGGAGCAAGAAGATTACATACTGTTATGAGCAAATTATTAAATGAGATATTATTTGATATACCTGAAAAGATAGGTCCAAACGCAAAAATTGTTATAACTAAGAAAATGGTTGAGGAAAAATTAGACTCAATAACTCAAAATAAAGATCTTAGCGAATATATATTATAACTTTAATTCTTTAGGAAATTTAATCCAATTTATTTCATATCCAGTATTTTTTGTTAATATCTGATCCCAATTTTTAATGTTAAGATCAACAATCACAATACCAGTTGTTGGAAGATTGAATAAATTGATATTTGTTAATTTATTAACCAAATCAGTAAAACCAGGATTATGTCCGATTATGATAACTGATTTGAATGAATTATTAATTTTTTCTAGAATAGAAATTATATTTTCAGAACTTGAGTGATAAAAATCATCTCTATATTGTATTTCATTAATATTAATTTTATCAATAAAAATGTTTGATGTTAATTTCGTCCTTATAGACGAACTAGATATTAATAAATCCACATGTTTAATTTTTTTTGATAATTCATTTGACATTTTATATCCATCATTCCTACCTCTTTTATTAAGAGGCCTTTCATAATCACTTAATGAGGAGTCTAACCAACTAGATTTACAATGCCTTATTATTATCAATTGTTTCATAATTATATAATATCAAATTTAATTTCATTCATACACTTAAAATGGTTAACAGGACATTTTGACAATCCAATTTTAGTACATGGTCGACATTCTAAGTTTTTATTTTCTATAACTGCAAAAGAGGTTTTATAAGGATAAAATCCTAAATTATGATGAGTAGATCCAAAAACAGCAAATATTTTTTTATTTAAAGCAGCTGCTATATGCATAAAACCTGTGTCATGTGAAAAAACCTGTTTTGATAATCTAATTACACTTGCTGAGCCTTGAATTGAAAGTTTTCCACACAAATTGTATATAGTTGTTTTTTTATTTAGTTTATTTTTAATCTTATCATCTTTATCACTAGAGTAATTAAAAAAGTTTTCTATTTTTTTAGCAACTTTAACTTCATCTTTTCCTCCAATTAAAACAATATTACCATTAATCTTATCACATAATTCAATTAATTTTTTAAATGGTAATCGCTTAGTATAATGTTTTGCCCCAATAACAAGTGCAGAATAATTATTAAAATTAATTGAAAGATCTTTTACTTTTTGAAATTCTTCATAATCTAATACAAAATCTAAGCCCTTTTGATCATTCTCTATACCTAAATCTGACAATGTATTTATATATGAATCTGATATATGATTAATTTTTGTCAATATTTTAAAATTAGTATATAACCACCTTTTAATTAGCTGTTTATCATAAGTATAGGTAGACTTCATTAAAAACAATTTTAGAAAATTAGATCTTAAATTATTATGCAAATCAACTATTAAATCATAATTTTCTTTTTTTAATTTCAATAATGTTTGATATAATTTATTATTAAATTCTATTACCTTATCAACATTTTTATTATTAAAGTAAATTGAGCTAAATTCTTTTTTTGTAATGAAATGTATTTCTGATTTTGGAAATTTATTTTTTAATAACCTAGGAACTGGTGTAGATAAAACTACATCCCCCAATGAAGAAAATCTAATTACTAAAATTTTCATTCTGTTTATTTTTATTTTTTCAAATTCAAATTTAGTAGGTCAAAGCAATTTAGATAGTATAGTTTATCAAAAAAAAAGAATTGAATTTAAAATTCAAGATTTAGATAGAAATTTTTGGGTAAAAGAAAATAAAATAAACTTTTTAATCTTAAAAGATGTTGAAAGTGGCAAATATTTAAATTGGATTTTTAAATTATACAATAAAGAGCTTAAACTAATCAATGATACTACTATTTCATTGGATAGATCATATACAATTGTAAAAATATCCTCAGATAAAAACAATTATAATTTGTTTTTCAAAAAAAATTATTCGAATGAAAAGGAGTATTTATTTATAAGATATAATACATTATCTAATTCCTTTATAACAAAAGAAATTAAATTACCACTTAGTTTATCTATAAGAAATATCTTATTTATTGATGAAAAAATCATACTATTAAGTAGTTTAAGAAATGGAAAAAATCTTGTTAGTGTTTATAATACACTTTCAGGACAATTGAATAATATATATGAATATTTATACTATGATAATGAAATTATAAATATTTATAAAAGTCAACTTTCATCTTTCTATGTACTTTTATCAAAAGTGGATGAAAATAATTTTAAAGTTGTAGAAAGAAAAGATTACACATTAAATAACAAAAGTTTAAATACATATGTTATTCAATCATCAAATAAAAGTATAATTCATTCAAAATTATTATCTCATAATGATACAGATTATTATGTTTCTTTAGTAGGAAAAAAAAATTCTAATGAAGCAAATGGATTTCAAATTAATATATTAAATAAAGATTCATTGTCTAAGAATAAGGAGATAAACTTTTTACAAATACCTGATTTAATTAATTTTTTCAGTAATGAAAATAAAATTTTTCAAAAAAAAATTAAAAATAAAAATGTTGAAAATTTAAAACTCGGATATGAATTCTTTATTGATACTTTATTTATTTTAAATGACGAAATCCACTTTGCATTTGAAAGTTTGAAAGCAAACTTTACTAATGATGGATTTAGTAATTATTCTTATATGCCATTTTATAATTCTTATTCTGGAAGGTATGATAATAAAATTAATCCAAAATTTGGGGGTTTTACTCATGATATAAGTATTTATTTAATATCAGATTTAAGTGCTAATATTAAATGGGCATCAATCAATAAGATTCATGATTTAAATACCTTTTATAAAAAGCCCTATAAAAATTATATTCTTAAAAATGATCAAATAATTGATTTTTATGTTAATAAAGGAAAAATAACATTATCAAGGAAAAAATTATTTAGTAAAGATAAAATGGATAAAGCAGTATTAGATTTAAATTCAGAAAAAGAGTTTATAGTATTAACTAATGAGACCAATCCTGAAGGCACAATACATTGGTATAATAATAATTACTTGTCATATGGAATTCAAAAAATAAAAAAAAGAAATACAAATAAAGTTTCTAGTGATAGAGTTTTTTTTATATCTAATTATGAAATTAATTAATAGATTCTTACTTATTATTAAATACAAATTATATTTGCAAATAAATGACAAATAGATCTAGGTTGTTCAATAAAGAAAGACTTGAAATAACAATCGATCGTTTATGTCATCAGTTAATAGAAAATCATAAAACTTTTGATAATACAGTTCTAATTGGTCTTCAACCTAGAGGAATTTATTTTCTTGATAGAATAGAAAAAAAAATAAATAGTCTCCTAAAAAAAGAGATAAAAACCGGTGTTTTAGACACAACCTTTTATAGAGATGACTTTAGATCAAATGATATTCCAAAAGCTAAAGAAACATTAATTCCCTTTTTAGTAGATGAAAAAAATGTAGTTATAATTGATGATGTATTATTTACTGGAAGAACAGTAAGGTCTGCAATGGATGGAATTATGAACTTTGGAAGACCAAAAAAAATAGAGTTATTAGTTTTAGTTGATAGAAAATTTAGTAGAGACATACCAATAGAACCGACATATTGTGGAATTAAAATTAATACGATAACATCAGACAGAATTGAAGTTAAATTAGCAGAGCAAGGGTTTGAAAAAGATAATATTTGGATAATTAATAAATAAATGGAAAAATTATTCTCAAAAGACTTATTAGGTATTAAAGACTTAACTGTTGAAGAAATAAATTTAATTTTTGAAACAGCTGATAAATTTAAGGAAGTTTTACAAAGACCAATTAAAAAAGTTCCTTCTTTAAGGCATATGACAATAGCTAATGTCTTTTTTGAAAATAGTACTAGAACTAAATTATCTTTTGAATTAGCTCAAAAAAGATTATCTGCAGACATAATTAATTTTTCATCTTCATTAAGTTCTATTAAAAAAGGGGAATCTCTTCTAGATACAATTAATAATATTTTAGTCATGAAAGTTGATATGATTGTAATGAGACATCCTGATCCAGGAGCCCCTCATTTTATATCTAAAAATATTAAAGCATCAGTTATAAATGCAGGGGATGGAACTCATGAGCACCCTACTCAAGCTCTTCTAGACTCTTATACTATTAAAGAAAGGTTGGGTAACATAAAAAATAAAAAAATTGCTATTATTGGAGATATTTTACATTCAAGAGTAGCAATTTCTAATATATATGCTCTTCAAAAACTAGGAGCAAAAGTTATGATATGTGGGCCAAGTACTCTAATACCTAAACATATCAATTCTTTGAATGTATTAATTGAAAATAATGTAGAGAATGCTCTTAGATGGTGTAATGTTGCAAACGTTTTAAGAATTCAATTAGAAAGACAGGGAAGTAATAAATTTCCTTCTTTGAGGGAGTATAGTCAATATTTTGGGATCAATAAAAAATTATTGGATAAAATTGATAGAGATATAATAATTATGCACCCTGGACCAATAAATAGAGGAGTTGAAATAAGTAGTGACATTGCAGATTCAAATAATTCTTTGATACTAGAGCAAGTTGAAAATGGAGTTGCAATTAGAATGGCTGTAATGTATTTACTCTCTCTTAATAAGCTTCAATGATCGTTTTTCTATATCTAATAATATCTGTTTTATTAATAATATTACTAACATCAAGATTTAAAATAAATCCCGCTGCAAGTTTAATTATTGGTTCTGTTTTCCTAGGATTAATTCTTAAAATGGAATTTTTTAGAGTAATATATTTAATAATAGAGGGGATGTGGAATTCAATAAAAGGAATTGGATTAATTATTTTATTTAGTTGCATAATTGGTCAACTACTAAAAGAAAGTAACTCGATTAAAAATTTTGGAAATTTAATATTAATAAACTTAAAAAATAAATCATTATTATCATTGAATTTTCTTGGTTTATTTATAGGAACAGTTGTTTTTTGCGATTCTGCATTTTTAATTTTAAATGGAATATCAAAATCAATTGCATCTTCTTCAGCATTATCTTTAAATAGTCTTAATCTTTCCCTATCAGGTGGTCTTTATGCTTCACATAACTTAATACCACCAACACCTGGGCCAATGGCAGCTATAAATAACTTTAATCTTATTGATAAAATTGGAACTATTATGACTCTTGGAATTATTGTTTCCATACCATCATCTTTAATTTCTTTCTTTTTTGCAAAAAATTTAATTGGTAATTATAATTTTATAGATTCAAATAAGGTAAGAAATTTAGATAAGCCTCATAATTTAGCTTATCTAAGTATAATTGTTCCATTATTATTAATAAGCTTAAATACCTTAACAAACTTAGTATCTAAAGATCAATTATTTTTTATATATGATTACATCAAATTTATAGGTAATCCAATTACTGCTTTATTTTTAGGGGTATTACTTTCATATTTTATTCCTAGAAATAAAAGGGATGATATTAAAATATTTAAAAATTCATTTTATGATTTTTTACCAATTATTTTACTAACATCAATGGGTTCAGCGTTTGGAAATATCATTAAAAATTCTGAATTAACAGAGTTACTGCCAAGTCTTGTAAATATTCAAACTAATAGTCTGATTTATGTATGCATAATCAGTTTTTTATGTAGTTCACTTATTAAAACTTCTCAAGGTTCAAGTACTTCATCAATAATTATAGTAAGTTCAATATTGTTCCCTATTGTAAACAATTTTGGATTTGATTTATTTGAATTATCAATGATTATTTTGTCTATAGGTACTGGATCAATGATGATATCTCATGTGAATGATTCATATTTTTGGATTGTTATTAAAAAATCAAAATTAAGTTTGCCAAATGGGTTAAAATATTTTAGCCTAATGACAATTTTTCAAAGTTTAGGAACATTTTGCTTTATTTTATTATTAGTTAGCATATTTGGGTAATAAACAAGTTTTAAAAACAATTGACATCTAACATCGTATAAAAACAAATGAAGAATTTACTTTTATTTATTATAATGTTTTTTTCATTAGATCTTTCTTCACAGGAAAGATCACAATGGAGCAGAGGATCTGGATCCCAAAATATTCAAATACCACCTATGATTTTAAAAGGAAAACTAAAGGATTTAGAATCTGGAGATGTTTTATCTTATGCAACTGTTTCAATTAATACAGTTGATTCTATATTAGTTTCTGGAGGTATTTCAGATGATAATGGAAAATTTAAAATAGAAATAGATTCTAAAAAGATGATGGAAAAAATAAGAGCTGAAAGAGATATATCATCTAAAGGTCTTGGAATGTTATTAGTAGCTGAAGTTACTTATATTGGATATAAAACTAAAATTATTAATCTGCCATTTTCTAGAGATAACAGAGAAATTGATTTAGGTGATATTGAATTAGAATCTGATGCAACTGCACTTAGTGAAGTTACTGTAAGAGCTGAAAAAAGTAGTCTTGAATTAAAATTAGATAAAAGAGTATTTAATGTTGGCAAAGACTTGAGCAACAAAGGCGGTACTGCAGAAGAAATTTTAGAAAATATTCCGTCTATAGATCTAGATATTGAAGGAAATATAAGTTTAAGAGGTTCTCAGAGTGTTAGAATTCTTATAGATGGTAAACCAGCAAGTATGATGGGATTCGATGGACCTAATGCTTTTAAACAATTACAGGGTAGTGAAATTGATAAAGTTGAAATTATAACAAACCCATCATCAAGATACAGTGCAGAAGGATCTTCTGGTATATTGAATATTATATTAAAAAAAGAAAGACTCAAAGGTTTAAATGGATCTATTAATTTAAATACTGGATATCCAACACAAAATGGTATATCGACAAATTTTAATTATAGAAAATCTAAGTTTTCAGTATTTGCCTCTGTAAGTTTAAATCAAAGAGAAACTAAAGGTGGAGGTTTTAGTGATTCTGATTATTTTCTATCTGATACAACATACTCCTCATATATTGATAGAAATAATTTAAATAATAGCTTGTCATTTGGTGGGAGAGCTGGAATATCTTTTTTCCCTAATAAAAATAACATATTTACTTTTTCTTTCGGTTCTAGATATAGTGATAGAAATTCTGAAGAGAATAATAGTTATATTGATTACGATATACTAGACAATGAAATTGCAAGAAATAATAGAATTGAAACCTCTGATGATTTAAGCAATAATATTAGCTATAGTTTTTCATATACTAAGAATTTTAAGAAAAGGGGACATAATTTAAAGTTAGATTATTCATGGAGTGATAATGATTCTGAAAATAGCAGCAATTATAATGAACCAAGGCAAGAACAAAGATCTTTCCAAGAAGGCTCAAGATATGATCAAAACATAAGATTAGACTATACATACCCATTCAATAAAGATAATGGTAAAATAGAATTAGGATATAAAAGAGATTATGATGAGATGGCTAGCGATTATTATGCTGAACAATTATTTGATAATAATTGGATTAATATTCCACCTTCAAATAATTATGATTATTATCAAGACGTTAATGCTTTCTATTTACAAGCTGGAAATAAATCAGGAAAACTTTCCTATCAACTTGGCATAAGGTTTGAGGATACAGACTTTTATGCTAATATGGAGAGTGATAGCCAAGAAACTAGTCTAAAATATTCAAATTGGTTTCCATCAGCATTCATAACATATGAAATATCTAAAAATACATCTTTCCAACTTAGTTATAGTAAAAGACTAAGGAGACCAAGGTTTTGGGACCTAAATCCATTTTGGGGATTAAGTGATGGGAGATTTAATTTTGAAGGAAACCCATTTTTAGAACCAGAATTAACAGACTCATATGAATTGGGATTTTTAAAAGAATTTAATTCAGGCAACATATACATAGGTAGTTATTACAGACATACTGAAGATGAAATAGAAAGAATTTTTGATGTTAATGATGAAGGATATTCTGTTTTTAAACCAGTTAATTTAGGTTATACTAATGCATACGGAATTGAATTAAATGGATCAGTTGAGTTTTCTAAAAATTTTAGAACAACTGGATCTTTTAATTTCTTTAATTCTGAAACAGAAGGTGAGTATAAAAATCAAAACTTTTACTCTAAAGATTATAGTTGGAGAACGCGTATTAGCAATAATATAAAAATGTTTAATAATAACCTTGAAGGGCAAGTAACATTTGATTATAGAGGGCCATCTGATTCACCTCAAGGAAAAAATCTATCCTCATATGGAATTGATTTGAGTCTTTCTAAGGATATATTTAAAAATAAAAAAGGAACAATAAGCTTTACTGTGAGAGACCTAATGAAAACAAGAATAAGAAGGTACGAAAGAGGTGGAAAACCACAAGATAATTATTTTACAATTGGAGAATATGCTTGGAGACGAACTCAAGAATTTAGGTTATCACTTCAATATAGAATTAATCAGAATAAAAGGAGAAGTGCAGGAAGAGGTAATTTTGATTCTTCAGAATTTGAAGGAGGAAGCGGAATATTTGGAAATTAATAGTAAAAAAAATATTTTTATACGATAACAGTATAAAATTGTACTTATCCAAACTTCAAAAATTTATTTTAATTAAGTCATTTCAAAACTTAGAAAATGAGAATTTAGAATTAGGTTCTGATGGTATAGAAAAATTCATACAAAAAAAAGAAATCAAAATCGATTTAATTAACTCCTCTATAGATGAGCTTTTATCAATAAAAAAGGATTCTTCCTCAAAAACTTATAATGATTTTGAAATTAAATATGGATTTATTGAATATGATTCAAACTCCCATGCTCATATTTATTTCTATGAACCTATTATTGGCTTTTTTGGGATTAAACCTAAAGAGGATTTTATAAACCAAAACCTATCAATTTTTGGAAACTTAAGTGAGTCAAGAAAAAATTTTGAAATAAAAAAAAGAAAATATATTCGTAAAGATGGTAATCATAAAAGAGGTATTATAAGAGGAGAATGTAAAGATCTTAAAAGATCTAAAGCATCATTAAGCAGATCATTTTCAACTTTAATTAGAAAAAAATTAATTAGAAAAATATCTTTGATAGATTATGATAATAAAGAAATTGGAATTGGATTTAATCTCACTGAAAAAGGCGTAAAATTAGTCAATGAAATCGAATAAAATTTTATTTTTTAGTTTATTAATATTATTATCCTGTGATAATAATATTGAAAAAAAAAATAAATCTCCAAGAATTAAATCATTTACTAAAATTATATCACCATCAAGTAATTCCATTTTTAGAGAGAATGATTCAATTAATATAGAAGTTAAATCTTATTCAGAAAAAATTCTGAAATCAACATTAATCCTTAGATCAGACACTTTGATTTTTCAGGATAAAATAAAAATATCGACTAATAGGTTCATGCAATTTGGAAAACAAAGAATAATTATAGAAAATGAATTATTAGATAAAAAAGTAGAATCAATTTCCAAAACATTTTATATATATCCAAGTAATAAACCTAGTGATATAAATTATAAAGTTTTAAAAATTTTACCTCACAATATAGATAATTACACTCAGGGATTACTAATTCATGAAAATAATTTATTTGAAAGCTCTGGACAATATGGAAAATCATTTCTAAGAAAAAGTAGTATATCCGATAATTCAACTTTAAACAAAATAATGATTGAAGATAATTACTTTGCAGAAGGGATTACAATATATGATAATAAATTATTTATGCTTACATGGAAAAGTAATAAAGGCTTTATTTATGATATAAATTCTTTCAAAAAAATTGGTGAATTTAACTATCAAACTGAGGGTTGGGGTCTATCAACTTATCAAAATCAATTATTAATGAGTGATGGTTCAGAAAAAATTTATTTTAGAAATCCACAAGGTTTTGATATAATAAGAACATTAGAAGTTTATGATAATAATGGCAAAGTAGAAAATATAAATGAGCTAGAAATTATTAACAATAAATTATTTTGTAATGTTTATGGGGAAGATATTATATTAATTGTAAACATTAATTCTGGAAAAGTTGAAGGAAAATTAAATCTTGAAAATTTATTTAATAAAAATAATTATAATAATAAAATAGATGTTATGAATGGAATTGCGTATAATAATAAAACCAATTCAATTTTAGTTACAGGCAAATGGTGGCCA
>MDTG01157864.1_pt1 | contig 26124 bp, 18 predicted proteins | sample 811421 | NCBI WGS metagenome assembly MDTG01 (sample SAMN05326645, study PRJNA326480) | marine metagenome | isolation source: seawater | place: Pacific Ocean: South East | collected 2011
CTCTCCCAATCCTGAGAACAAGAGCTTACGATCCACACGCCTACAGAAAACTACCCCGGAAACCTTCGAAGAACCTTTTTTATACTGGACCCATGCATCGCTCCGCCCTCATCGATCTGCTGCGCGACTACGCGCGCCGGCACCCCGAAGAAGCCGCGGTCACGAGCCGTTTCCTGGCGTTCGTCGACGCCCACGAGCGCTGCTTCGAGCGCGACCTGTGGGCCGGCCACGTCACCGGCTCCGCCTGGCTGCTGGACCGGGCGCGGGAGCGCGTGCTGCTCACCCACCACCGCAAGCTCGGCCGCTGGCTGCAGCTCGGCGGCCACAGCGACGGCGACCCGGAGCCGCTGCGGGTGGCGGTGCGGGAAGCCGAGGAGGAGTCCGGGCTTGCGGTGCAGCCCCTGTCCGGGCGGATCTTCGATCTCGACATCCACGAGATTCCCGCGCGCCGGCAGGACCCGGCGCACTTCCACTTCGACGTGCGCTTCGCGCTGCAGGTGGCCGACAGCGAGGATTTCGCCGTCAGCGCCGAGTCCCTGGACCTGGCCTGGGTGCCGGTCACCGATCTGCACCGGTACACCGACGAGGCGTCCATGCTGCGCATGGCCCGCAAGTGGCTGTCGGACCCGTTGTAAAGAGTGATTGACAGACTGCCCGGTTGGTCATAAAACGCGTTTTAAGGGGAGAGTGGTTTCATCGGCGTCCGGGTCCGGACGCCCGCTAGCCCCCCGTACAAGGCGTTCGGAGCTGCCCTGGGGAGGGGCTCCTGGTTGTAGCGCCTCCTGACGTAACGTGAAGGAGGGCACCATGCGTCATCGGGTTTTCTGTTTCCGTTCTCTGATCTGTTCCGTCGCCGCAGCGGGGCTGGCAGTGCCAGTGGTCGCCGTGGCACAGGACAGCGGACGGCGGATCGAGGAAGTGGTGGTCACGGCGGAACGGCGTGAAGCCACCGTCTCGGACACCGCCATCTCGATCTCCGCGTTCGACGACGAGTTTCTCGACAATTTCAACATCCGCAACCAGGAGGATCTGCAGAACTACATTCCGGCCACCACCATTCAGCCCTACGACGCGTCGATCCGCGGCGTGGGACGCACGGCTCGCACGCTGGGCGGCGATCCCGGTGTGTCGACCTACTTCAACGGCGTCTATTCCGAGGACTTCGGCATCGCGTCCACGGAAGGCGGTCTGCACGATCTCGAGCGCGTGGAAGTACTGCGGGGCCCCCAGGGCACCCTGTACGGTCGTAACGCCGTGGGCGGCGCCATCAACTTCGTGTCCAAGCGCCCCAGCCCCACCGAGGTGGAAGGCGAGGTCAAGGCCACCATCGGCAGCTACGACACCCGCGAGATCTACTACATGATTTCGGGGCCGGTGATCGAGGACACCCTCGCGCTCCGGTTCACGGGGTCGGACCGGCGCCGGGACGGCTACATCGAAGAGACCTCCGGCCTCGGCGAGGACATCAACAACTACGGTGACGAGAACTACACCGCCGCGTTCGAGTGGACGCCGACGGATCGCATCACCGTGTATGCGCGCGGCAACGAGCGCAGCTACCGGCGGCGGTTCAACGGCGGTGCCGGGACCAACCCGATCGTGGTCGGCGAGAACGCCCAGTCGGAGTTCCGGGACACCACGAGCCTCACCTTCGGCAAGCGCGCCATCGACCGTACCCAGACGAGCAATCCGTGGGCGTCGAACTATTTCGATTCGACCATGGACGTATTCACCTACACCAATCCGATCACCGGGGCGCTGGTGGAGGCGCAGAACGTGCGGCCGGGCATCGACATCCGGTCGGCGCGCACCGCGGCTCTCGATCTGGATGCGGACGGCGTGCAGGACATCGACCCCACGACCGGCCTGCCGGCCTACGGGCAGAGCGATCCCACGGCCGCCTCGACGTCTCCGAACTATGCCCTCGGCATGCCGGCGGACCGTATCCACATCGCCAACCGCACGAGCCTGGACGAAGACGATCTGAAGATCGACTCCAACGGCCAGTACGACGAGTTCTTCGACCACCAGGCCGTGCAGTTCAACCTCATCTATGATGCGGACAACTGGCAGCTCAAGTACATCGGCGGCTACACGGACTTCTTCTACGACCGCAACACCGACGAGGACAAGACCGGCAACACCCGGCTCGGCAGCTCGGACTTCTACGTGCTGCAGGAGAACGAGAACTGGCAGCACGAGCTGCAGTTCACCTTCGACACGGAGCGGCTGTCCCTGACGACCGGCGTGTTCGCCTACAACTCGGTGATCAACCAGCGCCTTGATCTCTACGACCCCATCGACACCCAGGGCCGGTATCAGGCGGACGCTGCCTACAACGGTCTCACCGGCGGCATCGCCGAATTCGGTGCCGTGCTGGAGGTGCTCGAAGCCATCGGCGCGCTGGGCTTCGTCGGTGCCCAGTCGACGCCGCTGCTCAACATGTACGATGCTCAGCGGGCCTTCGAGGGTGGCCGGCCGATCGACCCTGCCAACGGCAGCGTGACGCTGATCGCGCCGTGGTACGGGGATACCGGCAACGGGCTGCGCGGTGCACGTCATGACGGCGCCAGCACGCCGGGCACCTTCTTCGCCTGGGACAACGACATCGAGACCCGTGCTTACGCGGCGTATACCCAGGGTGAGTTCCAGCTCTCCGAGCGCTGGGCGCTGACCCTGGGCGTCCGCTACGCGCGGGACGAGAAGGAGTCTGAAGAGCGCTTGATCGGTATCCAGGAGAGCCTCGGTCTCACCGGACTGGCGCTGTTCGATCTGGGCGGCAATCCGGGTGCCGGCACTCTCGACTACATCGTCAACAATCCCGCCGGCTTCGCCGCCTGCGGCTCGGGTGCCAACCTGCTGTGCCTGTACAACGCCGTCAGCGGCGCCATCGATCCGACCACGGCCACCGCCGACGGCGGGATCCAGATCGGCGACCAGGGCACCAATCCCGGCGACGTGCCGGTGCGGTTCAGCGGCGTGCCCATCGCCTTCAACATCTACCGGCCCCTGGAGAACGACTGGGACGTGTGGACCTGGCGGGCGAACCTCGACTTCGAGCCGAACCCGGACACGCTGCTGTATCTGTCCGCCACCACCGGCTGGCGGTCCGGCGGCTACAACCTCGGCTTCTTCTCCACGGCGACGCCCGAGTACGACGAGGAGGACATCATCGCCTACGAGCTCGGCTACAAGGGCACGCTGTTCGACGGTCGGATGCAGCTCAACTCGGCGGTGTTCCTCTACGACTACGAGAACATCCACACGATCATCAGCCAGGCCGGCGGCCTGTTCGGGGTCAGCACCAACGTGGTGAATGCGCCAGAGGCCCGGACCATCGGCTGGGAGGGTGAGATCACCTACCTGATCGGCGAGAGCGTCACCGTGGGCGGCAACTGGAGCTACACCAACGCGGAGTTCACGGAAGACTTCGAGGTGGTGGACGTGAACAACCCCGAGCTCCCCAACTCGATCTTCTCGGCCGCGGAACTGGCCGTCTCGGGTTTCGACGGCAGCAAGCTGCCGAAGATCCCGGAGTGGAAGTTCACCCTGTGGGGCAACTACACCTGGGCCATGGCGGGGGGCAGCACGCTGGATCTGTTCACGACGGTGGGCTACACCGACGAGTTCTTCTTCGGCGCGCCCTTCTCCCGGGAACTCGACCGCGCGCCGTCCTTCACCCGCTGGGATGCCCGGGCGAGCTGGACCAGCGCGTCCCAGAACTGGGAAGTGTCGGCGTTCGTGAACAACATCACCGGCGAGCTCGGGGTACGCAACCTCGATATCGAAGGCGGTGAGGAGTTCAACTATCTGCGCGCCGTGACGACCACGGACCCGCGGGTGTACGGCATGAGCCTGACCTACCGGCTCAATCCCTGATCCTCGGACCCCGGGCGCTCCGCTCGAGCGCCCGGGGTCATCCTCTCTCCCGCTTCCCGTACCTGAAGCGCATCACTTCCCAATGCGCACCTCCGAGGCGCGCACATTTGGGATTATTTCTCCCGTTATCCCCTGCATGATGTGAATAATGACCCGGGGGAGAAACTTTCTGATGCCTGCGCCATCGTTGCGCCGGCCCGCTGCCCTGCTGTGCCTCGTCCTGCTGCCCGTGCTCGTCTGGTACGGCAATCCGGCGGTGGGGCTGCTCGCCGGCGGTGCCGTCGCGCTCGGATTGAATCAGCGCCCCTTCGACGACGGGGCGCGCTGGGCGCACCTGAGCCTGCAGAGCGCCATCGTGCTGCTCGGCCTGAAGCTCGATCTGCAGACGGTGTGGTCGCTGAGCGCGGAGTACACGGCGCTGGTCGCGAGCTACGTCCTGCTGACGCTGGCGGCGGGTGCCGTGCTGGGCCGTCTGCTCGCCGTGGAGACCCCGTCGGCACGGCTGATCGGCGCCGGCACCGCCATCTGCGGCGGCACCGCCATCGCCACCCTGAGCGCCGTGGTGCGGGCGCAGCCTCAGCAGACCGCGGTGGCGCTGGCCATCGTGTTCCTGCTCAACGTGGTGGCGCTGGTCAGCTTTCCCTGGATCGGCCGGGTGCTGGATCTCTCTCAGGTGCAGTTCGGTCTCTGGTCGGCCCTGGCCATCCACGATACCAGTTCGGTGATCGCCACCGCGGCTATCTACGGCGAGGAGGCGGCGGAGGTGGCCACCACCATCAAGCTGGGCCGTACCCTGTGGCTGATTCCGCTGACGTTCGCGCTGAGCCTGGCGGTGTCCCGGGCCGCCGACGGCGACGGCCCGCCGTCGCCGCGGCTGCGCGTGCCGGGCTTCGTGCTGGCCTTCGTCGCCGCCGCGGCGCTGGGCAGCATCTGGCGGCTGCCGGCCATGGTCCCGGAGCTGGCGGGCACGTTGAGTCGCTGGCTGCTGGTGGTGGCCCTGCTGCTGGTGGGGACGGAGCTCACCCGGGCGACGGTCCGGCGCATCCGCGGCCGTGCGCTGGGGCTGGCCCTGCTGCTGTGGGCGCTGGCGGCGCCGGCGACGCTGGGCGCCGTGCTGTGGCTGGTGTGACCCCATGAAGGATCCGGCGTCGATGCCGTCGGGCCGCTATAAGCATAGCGCCAACGGTTCTTTCAGCTCCCGGCGGCGGCTGGCTAAGCTTTCCGGCCATGAACCTGCTGCGCCGCTTCGACCTGGTCAGCTATCTCGCGCTCGCCGCCTTCGGCGTGTATCTGCTGGCCCCGCTGATCGCCTGATCCGTCGGGCGCCGCCCGATTGTGTTCCGGCATGACCGTGCCGGATACTTCCCCGATGCCGTCTCCCGCGCGCCATCCGCGGCGCAATCTGCCGCTGCTCATCCTCTGTCAGTGCATGGCGACCGCCGGCACGGTGCTGGTGGTGACCATCGGCGGCATCGCCGGCGCGGTGCTCGCGCCCACGCCGGGCCTGGCCACGGCGCCCATGTCGCTGATGGTGGTGGGCACGGCGGCCGCCACGGTGCCCGCGGCCCTGCTGATGCGCCGCATCGGCCGCCGGCGGGGGTTCGCCCTGGCGGCTCTCGGCGCGGTGCTGGCGGCGCTGCTGGGGGCCGTGGCCCTGTGGCTGGAGAGCTTCGCGCTGCTGTGCCTGGCGACGCTGGGCATCGGCGCCAAGGTGGCCTTCAGCCAGCAGTACCGGTTCGCTGCGGCGGAGAGCGTCCCGGTGGTGTCCGCCGGACGGGCGGTCTCGCTGGTGCTGCTCGGCGCGGTCGGTGGCGCCTGGCTGGGTCCGGAACTGGCGACCCGCGCCGCCGGGCTGGTGCCGGACGTGCAGTTCGCCGGCTCGTTTCTGATGCTCGCGGTCGTGTTCCTGGTGGCGGCGCTGCTGCTCGCCTTCATCGCCGAGCCGGCACCCGGAGACGGCGACGAGGTCGACCCGGCACCTGGTCGGCCGATCGGTGAGCTCGTCCGCCAGCCGACGTTCGCGGTGGCCGTGCTGGCCGGCGTGGTGGGCCAGGGCGTCATGACCTTCGTGATGACGGCGACGCCGATCTCCATGCACGTGGTCGACGGGTTCTCCCTGGACGACACCGCGGCGGTGATCCGCGGCCATGTGCTGGCGATGTACCTGCCGTCCCTGCTCTCCGCCTGGCTGATCGGCACCCTCGGCATCCCGCGGATGATGGCGCTGGGCGTCGCCATCCTGGGCGCCACGGTGGCCGTCGCGCTGCAGGGCCACGAATACCTGCACTACGCCTGGTCCATGGTGCTGCTCGGCGTCGGCTGGAATTTCCTGTTCGTCGGCGGCACCAGCCTGCTGGTGCAGAGCTACCGCCCCCGGGAGCGGTTCGCCGCCCAGGGTTTCAACGACTTCTGCGTGTTCGGCGTGGCGGCACTGGGCTCGCTGCTGGCGGGCTCGGTGGTGCACCTGGCGGGCTGGGAGGCGGTGGTGTGGGTGTCGCTGCCGCCGCTGGCGGCCATGGCGGCGGCCCTGCTGTGGCTGGCGATCGCCAGACGGCGGGCCGATGAGACCGGCGCCGCCGCTCAGTAGAGGTGGCAGGCCACCAGGCGTTCCGACTGTCCCTCGAGCGTCTTCAGCTCCGGGGTCTCCCGGCGGCAGACGTCCATCACGTGGGGACAGCGGTTGGCGAACCGGCAGCCGGGTTTCACGTCCACCGGTGACGGAATCTCGCCCTTGATGGTGGTCGAGGCCCGGTGTCTTTCCTTCTCGGGATCGGGTTCGGGGTTCGAGGCGATCAGGATCTCGGTGTAGGGGTGCTTCGGGTCGAAGAACACCTCGCCGGCGGTGCCGATCTCGACCAGCGCCCCCAGGTACATCACCGCCATGCGATCGCTCACGTAACGCACCATGGACAGGTCGTGGGCGATGAACAGCAGGGTCAGGCCCATGGACGCCTTGAGCTCGTCGAGCAGGTTGATCACCTGAGCCTGAACGGAGACGTCCAGGGCGGAGATGGGCTCATCGCAGACGACGAACTCCGGCTCGAGGATCAGCGCCCGGGCGATGCCGATGCGCTGGCGCTGGCCGCCCGAAAACTCGTGGGGGTAGCGTGACATGTGGTCCGGCTCGAGGCCGACCTTCTTCAGCCACTCGCCGACCCGTTCGCGGATCTCCGCTTTGCCGAGGTCGGTATGGAGCTTCAGGCCCTCGCCGATGATCTCGCCCACGGTCATGCGCGGATTCAGCGACGAGTAGGGGTCCTGGAAGATCATCTGCATCTTCTTCGCCCAGCGCTGAAAGTCCTTCGGCTGGTACTTCGCCGGCAGGGCCTCGCCCCGGTAGGTGGCGGTGCCGGCGGTCTTGTCGTGCAGACCGATCAGGGTCTTGCCATAGGTGGACTTGCCGGAGCCGGACTCGCCCACCAGGCCGACGATCTCCTTCTCGTGGATGGTCAGGCTCACGCCGTCGACGGCGTGCACCCTGTGACCGCCGCGCAGCGGAAAGTGCTTGGTCAGGCCCTCGGTGACCACCAGCGGATTGCGTTCGCTCACGACTCCGGCTCCCATTTTTCAGCGGCGCCCGCAGCCGTCTCGTGAGGACCTTCACCGTGGTAGAGCGCCTCGACGTCCGGGGCCTCCGGATGATGCAGCCAGCAGCGGGCGAAGTGATGCTCGCCCTGGAAGAACTGGTGCGGATCCTCGTCACCGCAGAGCTTCATGGCGTACGGACAGCGGGCGGCGTAGGCGCAGCCTTTCGGCGGATCGAACAGGTCCGGCGGGCTGCCGTCGATGGGGGTCAGGCGATGACCGTCCCGCCCGGCCGCCAGCGTCGGGTCGTTGACGGGCATGGCTGCGCGCAGGCCCAGGGTGTAGGGGTGGGCCGAGCGGTAGAAGACGTCGTCCACCGAGCCCTTTTCCGCGACCTGTCCGGCGTACATCACCACCACCTCGTTGGCCATGCGGGCGACCACGCCCAGGTCGTGGGTGATCAGCACGATGGCCATGCCGGTGTCCCGCTGCAGGTCGCCCATGAGATCGAGGATCTGCGCCTGAATGGTGACGTCGAGGGCCGTGGTCGGCTCGTCGGCGATGAGCAGCGCCGGCTCGCAGGCGATGGCCATGGCGATCATCGCCCGCTGCAGCATGCCGCCGGAGAATTCGAATGGGTACTGCCTGGCGCGCTTGGCCGCCTCGGGAATCCGCGCCATCTCGAGCAGTTCCACGGCCCGGGCGCTGGCGCGCTTGCGGCTCCAGCCGCGGTGCACCTCCAGGGTCTCGGCGATCTGATCGCCGATGGTCATGGTCGGGTTCAGCGACGTCATCGGGTCCTGGAAGATCATGCCGATCTCCCGGCCGCGGATCTCCCGCCCGTCGATCCGGGTCCGGCCCAGGATGTCGACGCCGCGCAGCCGGGCGCTGCCGGAAGTGATCCGCCCTGGCGGCATGGGCGTGAGGCCCATGATGCTCTGGACCGTCACCGACTTGCCGCAGCCCGACTCGCCGACGATGGCCAGGGTCTCGCCCGCGTCGACCGCGAAGCTGACCCCGCGCACCGCCTGCACGGTGCCGCCGTAGGTGTCGAACTCGACCCGCAGGTTTTCGACCTGAAGCAGCGGATCACCCATGTGGGAGCGGCCTCCCGGCCGCGATCGGCCGAACCTGTGCTGTTGGAAATTGCGGCCGGGAGGCCGTGCGCTCGCTGTGCGAGCGCCAAGCCGAGCATCGCTCGGCCGCTCCTTGTGTTCGGGTGTCGGATCGCGGCCGGGAGGCCGCTCCTACGGGCGGCGGGAAGCTCATTCGGTGGACCTCATCTTGGCATCCAGGGCGTCGCGCAGGCCGTCGCCGAGCAGGTTGAACGCCAGCACGGTGATGCTGATCATCACCGCCGGGAAGATCAGCTCGTGAGGGTAGGTGAGCATGGTCTTGATGCCCTCGTTGCACATGCTGCCCCAGGACGGCGTCGGCGGCGCGACGCCCATGCCGATGAACGACAGGAACGCCTCGATGAAGATGGCGTTGGGCACCGCGAACGTCAGCGTCACGAGGATCACGCCCAGGGTGTTGGGGATCATGTGGCGCAGCACCAGGTAGTTGGTGCGGGCGCCGAGCAGGCGGGCGGCGTTGACGTAGCCCTCCTCGCGCACCTGCAGGATCTGGCCGCGCACCAGCCGGGCGGTGGCCGGCCACAGCAGCAGCACCATGGCCACCACCATCGGCAGGATGCCGCTCTCGCCGGGGCCGATGCCGAAGGCGATCTTGAACAGGATCATGAACAGCAGGAACGGCAGCGCGATGACGAAGTCGGCGAAGCGCATCAGACCCTGGTCGACCCGGCCGCCCATGAAGCCGGCGGTGCTGCCGTAGACGGTGCCGAACAGCACGAACAGCAGCGGCGCGCAGATGCCGATGAACAGGGACACGCGGGCGCCGTACATCAGCCGCGCCAGCATGTCGCGGCCGAGGTAGTCGGTGCCCAGCGGATGCAGGGCGAGCTCGACGGCGTCGCCGGGCTGGGGATTGTCCTCGGCCTTCACCAGTCCGCGGGACACCGCCTCGCGCACCGTCACCACGCGCTCCACGCTCACCTCGAGGGTGTCCCGGGCCGGCAGCTGGTGGCCGTGGTCGTCCAGCGCCACGACGGTGTAGTAGTAGGTGCGCGGCTGCAGGTCGAGACGGTCCTCGAAGCGGGTCTCCGCCGCCGTGAAGGTCTCCGCCAGGGGCAGCCCCAGGGCGTCGCCCGGGTCCATGGGGAAGATGTTGCGGTAGACCCGGTAGGCGCTGGCGCCTTCCAGCGGGTCCCACAGCAGCCGCACCGCCTGGGTGGTGGCGGGCTCGGCGAGCCGCAGGCCGGGCGCCATGGGCAGCGCCGATGAGCCGTCCCATGGCCGGTACGGCTCGACCAGGGTGGCCGAGCGGTCCGCGCCCGGCGGCGTGCTGATCTGATCGAGATCCTGGGCGGCCGGGTCGATGGTCCAGACCAGGGGGCCGAGCACGGTGAAGGCCAGCAGGCCGATCACGATGTACAGCGAGATCAGCGCGCGGCGGTTGGACTTGAGGCGCCGCCAGGCGTCCTCCCAGTAGGACAGCGAGGACCGGGTCAGCATCTGCGCCCGCTGTTCCGTCATCAGCGGCTGGAACACGCCGGGCTTCGGCTGGTAGCTCATGGATCGGCTATCGGACATCGCTTACTCCAGCCGCATCCGGGGGTCGATCAGCCCGTAGAGCAGATCGACGATGATCACCATCAGCACCAGGAACGCGCCGTAGAACACCGTGGTGCCCATGATCACCGTGTAGTCGAGCTGCTGCACGGCCTGCACGAAGTACCGGCCGAGGCCCGGGATGGCGAACACCAGCTCCACCACGAACCCACCGGTGGTGATGGCGGCGATGGACGGGCCGAGCACGGTGATCACCGGCAGGATGGCGTTGCGGAGCTGGTGTTTGGAGAAGATCCGGGTGGGCGGCAGGCCCTTGGCCCTGGCGGTGCGGACGAAGTCGGAGCTGACCACCTCGAGCATCGACGAGCGCATCAGCCGGGTCAGGTACGCCATGGTCGACAGCCCCAGCACCAGGGACGGCACCAGCATGTGCCACACCGTGCCCCAGCCGGCCACCGGCAGCACCGAGAAACCCGCCAGGTCGTTCAGGTTCACCAGGGTGAGCTGGCCGAGGGCGGCGAACACGAAGCTCGGCACCGAGATGCCGAGGATCACCAGGAACATGATGACCACGTCCGGCAGGCGGTTGCGGTACAGCGCGGTCAGCGCGCCCCATAGCACACCGCCGAGGCCGGCGAACACGATGGCGAGGATGCCGAGGGTGGCGGAGACCGGGAAGTGTTCCCGGATGATGTCGTTGACCTCGCGGTTCTTCTGCACGAAGGAGATGCCGAAGTCGCCGCGGACGAGATTGCCCATGTAGATCAGGTACTGCTGGAACACCGGCTTGTCGAGCCCGTACTTGGCCTCCAGGTTGGCGCGGATCTCCGCCGGAACCGCCTTGTCGGAGGTGAGCGGGTCACCCGGCACCGCGTGCATGGCCATGAACGTGGCCGTGGCGATGAACCAGACCGTGATGACGCCCTGAATCAGACGTCGCAGGGTGTAGCGCCACATCCTAGCTGCCCTCGACGATCCGCACGTTGGTGAAGTCCGGGTCCGGGCCGACGGCGCGGCGCACCATGCCCTCGATGCGCGGATCCTCGACGTAGACGATGCCGCGCTCGTAGTTCGGCAGCACCACCACGTCCTCGAACTGGATGCGCTGGATCTCGCCGAAGGCGTCCATGCGGGCCCGCGGGTCCGTGGACGACTGGGCCACCCGCACCCACCTGTCGAGCTCGGGGTTGTCGTAGCGGCCCCGGTTGTTGAGGTTCCACGACGCGAACAGGTCGCCGAAGGTCAGCGGATCGTCGAAGTCGGGGCCCCAGCCGGCCAGCACCAGGTCGAAGTCGCCGGCGGTCATCTTGGCCAGGCGCTGCTTGAAGATCTGCTTGTCGATGCGGATGTCGAGGCCGAGCACCTGCTTGAGCTGTTCCTGGTAGTACTCGGACTGCTTGTTGGAGATCGGGTTGTCGCCGGTGAGCATGACCAGCGGCGGGATCTCGGCGAGGCCCAGCTCCTGCTTCGCCTGGGCCAGGTGCCGGCGGGCCTGCTCCGGGTCCATCTGCGCCGTGGGGGCGGGGTATTCCTGGCGCAGGGTGCTCTCGACGCCCTGCAGCCAGATGGGAAACAGGCTCTCGCCGGGGACGTAGCCGGGCAGCTTGATCACCCGGTAGACCAGCTCCGCCGGGTCCAGCGCGAGCTGGATGGCCTTGCGCAGGTGCCAGTTGCGGGTGACCCGGCCCTCGCGGTGGTTGAACTCGATGAAGAACACCGAGCCGTCCATGAAGCGGTGCAGGTGCCAGCCCTGCACCAGGGCCTCGTTGAGGTTCTCCTCGGTGAGGGTGGTGTAGGCGATCTTGCCGTCCTTGAACAGGTTGAGCTGGGCGTTCGGGTCCTGGGTGATGTAGGCGTGATCGAGCACCTGGATGTGCACCCGGTCCTGATCCCAGTAGTGGGGGTTCTTCTCCATGCGCAGGCTGGCGCCGTGCACCCAGCTCGTGATCTCGAAGGGCCCGTTGTAGAGCAGCGTGTCCGCGTCGGCCCCGTAGCGGCCGCCGGTCTCCTCGAAGAAGGCCTCGCGGACGGGATAGTAGGTGACGAAGGCCACCAGCTTGTCGAAGTAGGCGATGGGCCGTTCCAGCTCGACCCGCAGGGTCCGGTCGTCGACCGCCGTCACGCCCAGGGCGTCCACCGGCAGCTCGCCCCGGTTGATCGCCTCGGCGTTCTTGACCGCGTACATGATGAAGCCGTACTCCGAGGCGGTGGCCGGGTCGACCGCGGTGCGCCAGGAGAACACGAAGTCGTGGGCGGTGACGGGCTGGCCGTCGCTCCAGCGGGCGTCCTCGCGCAGGTGGAACACGGCTTCCTCGGGGCCGATCTCCCAGCTTTCCGCCACGCCGGGCACCAGCCGGTTGTCCTCGTCGTAGCGCAGCAGGCCCTCCATCACGTGCCCCAGCACCCGCATGCTCACCTGGTCGGTGGCCTTGGTGCTGTTGAGCTGGGGCGGCTCCTCGTTGAGCACCAGGGTGACGGTGCCCGTGGCGGCGTCCACGGCCTCGCCGGCGCCGCTGCCGGTGCTGGTGAGGTCCGAAGCCCAGGACAGACCCAGCATGAGCAGGGCGATGCCGGCGATCGACGACAGCGCGAAGATCGCGAGCTGCCGGCCCGCGGAGCGGGTGAAATCGTCCTGGTTGTTGGCGATGTCGCTCAAATGCTGCCGTCCTCTTCCCTGGATCCCCACTGCACGACTTCCGACCTGCCATGGCCCCGGTAGGAGCGATCTCCAGATCGCGATTGCGGGTGCCTCGACATGAACGATTCGGTGACCTCGAACTTCGCGATCTGGGCCGAACCTATCGGTTCGGCAAGGCGCTCGCAATGCGAGCGCACGAGATCGCTCCTACTGTACCGTACGCAGCAGATTGCCGACGATACGTTCCAGATGCATCAGGCTGTTGCATTCTTCGGCCTGATGGCAGTACGCCTGGTAGCGGCGCATCTCCGCGTCGCCCACGGTCCAGGAGTTGCGCGGCTCCGGATTCAGCCAGATCAGCCGTTTGCAGCGGTCGTACATCTCCTTGAGGATGTCCGTCCGCGGATCGCCGTAGTTGTTGCGCGAGTCGCCCAGCACGATGATCGTGGTGCGGTTGTCCACGTCGTCGAGGCACTGGCGCTTGAAGTCGGCGAAGGCCTGGCCGTAGTCGGTGGAGCCGCCCGAGTAGTCCCGCAGCGTCTTGGCGATCGCATCTTCGATGCTGTTGCGCTCGAACAGTTCCGTCACCTCGGCGAGGTCCGACGAGAACGCGAAGGAACGCACCTTCGGCATCACCTCGTCGAGGCTGTACAGGAACATGAGCATGAACCGGGCGTAGGCGGCCACGGAACCGGACACGTCGCAGATCGCGAACACCTTCGGCCGGTCCACCTTCACGGATTTCCAGTGCAGGTCGAAGATGTGGCCGTCGTAGCTCATGTTGTTCCGCAGGGTGCGGGGCAGATTGAGCTGGCCTCGCTTGTAGACCTTCTTGCGGCGTGAGTGCAGGGCCGTGAGCTTCTTGGCCATCTTGAAGACCACTTCCTGGATCAGTCGGAAGTTGCGCTGTTCGACGTTGGACAGCTTCACCTTGCGCAGCAGGTCCTCGCGCAGCCGGCGGCCGTCGGCGTCGGCGTGCAGCAGGAACTGACGCTCGACGTAGTCGCGCACCTGCTCGCGCAGCCATTCCCGGCGCTGGCGCAGAGCCTGGCCGAGACGTCGGTCCGGGATGCTGCCGCTGTCGCGCAGGTCTGTGATCTCGCGGTTGAGCTCGCCGAGGCCCATCTCTTCCATGATCCGGCGGGTGTACAGGCCCTTCTGGGTGAACACCTGGATCTCGCGGACGTCGACGGCTTCCCCCGCCTGGGTCATGGCCATGGACAGCTCGACCTTGGAGTCGGTCATCAGCAGCCGGCCGAGGTCCGAGGACGCTTCGCTGGTCTCGCCGGGGCCGAGGTCTTCCTCCTCCTCGCCCTGGTCGCCGGGCGCGGGCGCGCCCTTGGCCTTTTTCTTCTTCTTGCCGGCTGCGGCCGGCGGCTGGCGGCCCTCGGGGTCTCCGCCCCCGCCGCCTTCGCCATCGCCGCCCTGGCCCTCGCTGTCGTCCTCGCCGGCCTCGGCGTCCTCGGGGCCGGCTTCACCGGCCCGGCCGCGCTGGCCGCTCACGTCCTCGGCGGAGAAGAACTGGTCGAAGCAGAGGTCGAAGGCCTCCTTCTCGTCCGCCGTCTTCGGCAGCACCAGCGCCAGCGAGCGCTTCAGGGCGCCGCGGTCCTCGTAGCCCACCAGCTCCACGGCCGACAGCGCATCCAGGGTCTCCGCGGTGGAGATCCGGATGTCGGCGTTGCGCAGGGCGCGGATGAAGTTGGTGAGGGTTCGGTCCATCAGATTGGCCCTTTGCCCCCTGATGTAGGAGCGATCTCCAGATCGCGATCTCTTCGGCCTGACGCCAATCGCGATCTGGAGATCGCTCCTACAGGGGAGGGCATGGCGGTCCTCAGGTCTTGGTGGCCTTGCTGGTCAGCGTGGTCAGCTCCGCGTTCACGTTCTCGATGTCGTCCTGGAACTTGAGAATCACGTTCAGGGTGTCCCGCACCAGGGCCGGGTCCAGGCTGTCGGCGTGCAGCAGCAGCAGGGTCCGGGCCCAGTCGATGGTCTCGCTGATGGCGGGCACCTTCTTCAGGTCCATGTCCCGCAGCTCGTGAATGAAGGCCACGAGCTGGCGGCGCAGCTCGCCGGGAATCTCCGGCACCCGGGCGTTGATGATGCGCTGCTCGAGGTCCACGTCCGGGAACGGGATGTACAGGTGCAGGCAGCGGCGCTTGAGCGCGTCGGAGATCTCCCGGGTGTTGTTGCTGGTGAGGAACACCATGGGCGGCTCCTTGGCCGCCTTCAAGGTGCCGATCTCGGGAATCGAGAGCTGGTAGTCGGAGAGCATCTCGAGCAGCAGCGACTCGAATTCGTGGTCGGACTTGTCGACCTCGTCGATCAGCAGCACGCAGCCTTCCTCGGCCTTCAGCGCCTTCATCAGCGGCCGCGGCTCGAGGAATTCCTCGGAAAAGAAGATGTCGCCGAACTCGTGCAGGCGGCCGACGGACTCGGCGAAGCCTTTGGCACCCTGGAGCACCTCGTCCAGGGTCTCCTTCAGTACCTGGGTGTACAGGAGCTGCTTGCCGTACTTCCACTCGTAGATCGCCTTGGCCTCGTCGAGGCCCTCGTAGCACTGCAGGCGGATCAGCGGCAGGGCGAACATGTCCGCGGTGGTCTTGGCCAGCTCGGTCTTGCCGACGCCGGGCGGGCCTTCGATCAGGATCGGCTTGCGCAGGTGGTAGGCCAGATAGACGGCGGTGGCGATCTGATCGCTGCAGATGTAGCGATGGGCTTCGAGCTCGGTCTTGATGGTGTCGACCGACTCGGTGATCTTGTCGATGTTGGGGGCGGCTTCGGCCACGGCGACTCCCGGCGAACCAAATCGGTCAGTATACCAGGGCGGCATTTGGTATGGTTCGGCCGTCGACGACTCGGGGGAACACCCATGAAGAAGATTCTGGCCCTGGCCGCGCTTGCCGCAGCAGGGGTTTCGGCCCATGCCGCCACGGTGATCCACGCCGGCCGGCTGATCGACGTGGACGCCTCGGAAGTGCTCACGGAGCGCTCGATCGTCATCGAAAATGACGAAATCGTCGCCGTGGAGGCCGGCTACGTGGACGGCGACACCGTCATCGATCTGCGCGACGCCACGGTGATGCCGGGGTGGATCGACATGCACGTGCACATCGCCAGCCAGACCTCGCCGGACCGGCAGCTCGAGAGCTTCACGCTGGATCCGCAGGATTCCGCCTATCGGTCCGTGCCCTATGCCGAGGTGACGCTGATGGCCGGCTTCACCACGGTCCGGGATCTCGGCACCTCCCACGGCCTCGCCCAGTCCCTGCGCGACGCCATCGCCCAGGGCCACGTGATCGGCCCGCGGATCTTCACCGCCGGCAAATCCATCGCCACCACCGGCGGCCACGCCGATCCCAGCAACGGCCGCAGCCGGGCGCTGGCCGAGGACCCCGGTCCGATGGACGGGGTCGTGAACTCCACCGACGGCGCCTGGAAGGCGGTCCGTGCGCGTTACAAGGAAGGTTCGGATCTGATCAAGATCACCGCCACCGGCGGCGTGCTCAGCCAGGCGAAGAGCGGACAGAACCCCCAGTTCCGGGTCGAGGAGATCGAAGCCATCGTCGCGGCGGCCCGGGACTACGGCTTCCGGGTCGCCGCACACGCCCACGGCACCGAGGGCATGAAGCGCGCGGTCCTCGGCGGCGTCGATTCCATCGAGCACGGCACCTTCATGACGGACGAGGTGATCCGGCTGATGAAGCGCGAAGGCACCTGGTACGTGCCCACCATCCTGGCCGGCCGCTTCGTCGGCGAGAAGGCGGAGGAACCCGGCTACTTCTCCGAGGTGGTCCGGCCCAAGGCCGCCGCCATCGGTCCCAAGATTCAGGACACCTTCGCGCGGGCCTACCAGGCCGGCGTGAAGATCGCCTTCGGGACCGATACCGGCGTCTCGCCCCACGGCGACAACTGGCGGGAGTTCGGCTACATGATCGAGTCCGGCATGCCGGCCATGGAAGCCATCGTCAGCGCCACCCGCAGCGCCGCCGAGCTGCTCGATCAGTCGGAACGGCTGGGCAGCATCGCGCCCGGCAAGCTGGCCGACGTGATCGCCGTCCCCGGGGACCCGCTGACCGATACGTCCCAGTTCGGCAAGGTCCATTTCGTCATGAAAAACGGCAAGGTCTACAAACAACCATGAGCACTTTGCGACGACTCTCGACACTGATTCCGTCCGCCGTGGCCGTTGGTCTGGCGCTGGTCGCCGGACATGCGTCAGCCGCCGACCGCGAGCCCTACGCCTCCACCTACACGCCGCTGCCCACAGAGGAGCTGCTCATCACCGGCGCCACGGTGCTGACCGGCACCGGCGAGCGCCTCGATGGCGCCGACGTCCACCTGGTGGACGGGCGGATCGCCGCCGTCGGCACCGACCTCGAGGCGCCGGATGCCGCCGTCGTCGACGCCGGGGGGCTGTGGCTGACTCCCGGCATCATCGACGTGCACTCCCATCTCGGCGACTACCCGTCGCCCGGAATCGCCGCCACCCAGGACGGCAACGAAGCCACCGATCCCAACACGGCGAGGGTGTGGGCGGAGCACTCCGTGTGGCCCCAGGACCCGCAGTTTCCGCTGGCCCTGGCTGGCGGCGTGACCACGCTGCAGATTCTGCCGGGCAGCGCCAATCTGTTCGGCGGCCGTGGGGTCACCCTCAAGAACGTGCCTTCCCGCACCGTGCAGGGCATGAAGTTCCCCGGCGCGCCGCACTCGCTGAAGATGGCCTGCGGCGAGAACCCGGAGCGGGTGTACGGCTCCCGCAACCAGGCGCCGTCCACGGGCATGGGCAACGTCGCGGGCTACCGCTCGGCCTGGGCCAAGGCGGTGGCTTACCGGGAGAAGATGGCCGCCGCCGAGGCGGACCCGGACGTCGATCCGCCGGAGCGGGACCTCACCATGGATACCCTGGCCGCGGTGCTCGACGGCGAGATCCTGGTGCACAACCACTGCTACCGGGCCGACGAGATGGCGGTGATGATGGACGTGGCCAGGGAGTTCGGCTACCAGATCACCGCCTTCCATCACGCCGTGGAGTCCTACAAGATCGCCGACCTGCTGGCCGAGGAGGGCATCTGCTCGGCGATGTGGGCGGACTGGTGGGGCTTCAAGCTCGAAGCCTTCGATGCCGTGAACCAGAACGTCGCGCTGGTGGACGCCGCGGGCGCCTGCGCCATCGTGCACTCGGATTCGGCCCGGGGTATTCAGCACCTCAACCAGGAAACCGCCAAGGCCATGGCGGCAGCACGTCAGGCCGGCATGGACGTGGACGAAGCGGAGGCGATCCGCTGGCTGACGGCCAATGCGGCCCGGGCGCTGGGCATCGCCGACGAGACCGGCACCATCGAGCCGGGCAAGGCCGCGGATCTGGTGCTGTGGAACGCCAATCCCTTCAGCGTGTACGCCCGGGCTCAGCAGGTGTACATCGACGGCTACCGGTACTACGACCGCAACGATCCGGACCGGCAGCCGCTGACGGACTTCGACCTCATGCAGACGGCGCGGGGGATGGAACGATGAGCACCAGCATGACCGGATTCTCGTGTAGGAGCGCTCTCCAGAGCGCGATCGCGGTCTGGAGACAGTGCGCTCGCTTTGCGAGCGCCAAGCCGAACGAGCTTCGGCCGCTCCTACAGGGGCTGTTCGTGGCCCTGCTGGCGCCAGCCGCCCACGCCGGCACCGCCATCGTCGGCGGCACGCTCTACACCATGGAGGACGGTGAACCGCGGGACGGCATGACCGTGCTGGTGGGTGACGACGGCGTCGTCGAGGCCGTAGGCGCCGGGCTCGCGGTGCCGGACGGCTACGAGCGCGTGGACGCCTCCGGCAAGGTGATCACCCCCGGCCTGATCGAGTCCTACTCCCAGCTCGGGCTGGTGGAGATCTCCGGCGAAGCGACCACCGTGGATGCTCAGGTGTCCACGTCGACGGTCGGCGGCGGCAACGCGCCGGTGGTGGAGCCCTACCGGCTGGGTCCCGCGTTCGACGTGCAGTACGCCATCAATCCGGATTCCACCCTGCTGCCGGTGAACCGCGTCGGCGGCATCACCCGGGCGGTGGTGGCGCCGCTGCCGGGCAACGATCCGTTGAGCGGCTGGGGGGCCGTGATCACGCTCGGCGACGGCGAGGTGCTGAGCGGGCCGAAGGTGGCCATGTTCGGGGCCATTGGCGCTGGCAGCGCGGGCTACGTCGGCGGCAGCCGCAGTGCCGTGATCCAGCGGCTGCGGCTGGCGTTCGAACGCGCCCGGGAGTTCCGTCCCGGGCGGTTCCAGCAGGAGCAGGGCGGCTACACCCGACGGGAACTGGAAGCGCTGGCCGCGTTCCTGGAGGCCGAAGTGCCGCTGGTGCTGTCGGTCCATCGGGCCAACGAGATCCGCGAAGCGATCGCCCTGGCCCGGGACTTCGAGCTGGACGTGGTGATTCACGGCGGCGCCGAGGCCTGGAAGGTGGCCGATGCGCTGGCCGAGGCCGGCATTCCGGTGGTGCTGGACATCCTGGCCAACCTGCCCGTGTCCTACGATCAGCTTGGCGCCCGGCTGGACAACGCCACGCGTCTGCACCAGGCCGGGGTGACGGTGCTGCTGACCGCGGAAGAGACCCACAACGCCCGGCTGCTGCGCCAGATCGCGGGCAATGCCGTCGCCGAGGGGCTGCCCTGGGGGGAAGCGCTGGCAGCCATTACCCGGCGACCGGCCGAGGTGTTCGGGCTGGCCGAGGGCGTCGGGACCATCACCGAAGGTGCCCCGGCGGATCTGGTCATCTGGACCGGCGACCCGCTGGAGCTGACCACCTGGGCGGAGCGGGTGATGATCGACGGGCGCTGGATGCCCATGGAGAGCCGGCAGACCCGGCTGCTCGAGCGTTATCGCTCGCTGGAGGGCAACCGGCCGTTCGGCTACCGCTGACGGCCCGGCCCGCCGAGGCGCCTCCCGTGAGGTGCCTCGGAAGAGGGGGCCTCACACCCGGCTGAGCGCTTCCGACATGTGCCGGGCGACCAGGGCGGACTCGTTGTGCAGGTGTTCCCCGCTGCGCTCGAGTTCCTCGACCATCGCCAGATTCTGCTGCGTCATGGCGTCCAGCGAGGCGATGATGGCGTTGATGCCCTTGAGGCTCTCCGCCTGCTCGCCGTTGGCGTCCCGGAGCGAATCCATGAACTGCTTGACGTTCTGCACCCGCTCGACGATGTCCTTCAGGGACGCGCCGGAGTCGGTGGCGAGCTTCACGCCGCGCGCCACCTGGTCGACGTTGGTCTGAATGATGTCGCGGATCTCCCGGGACGAATCGCTCGACCGGCTGGCGAGATCGCGGACCTCGCTGGCCACGACCGCGAAGCTGCGGCCCTGCTCGCCGGCGCGAGCGGCTTCCACGGAAGCGTTGATGGCGAGCAGATTGGTCTGGTAGGCGATCTCCTCGATCACGTCGACCATCTCGAACACCTGCTGGCTGTTCTTCGCCAGCAGCTCGATGCAGCTCACCAGCTCGCCCACGACCGAGGCGCCGCCCTGGGCCCCGACCACGGCGGTGGTCGCCAGCTCCGAGGCCTCGTCGCTGCGCTGCACCGTGTCGTGAAGCTGCCGGGTGAAGCTGTCGAGGTGGTCGCGCATCTCCTGGACGTGTTCGGCCTGGCGGATCGAGCGCTGGTTGAGGTCCCGGTTCGCCTGCACCACTTCCTCGATGCCGTGCTGGATCTTGACGTTGTTCTGGGAAACGCTCTTCACCTGCATGACCTGCTGCAGGGTGTTCTCGATCCGGACCCGGTCCTCCAGGTTCTCGTTCAAGGAGCGGCAGATGTGGAACAGCACGCCGCATTCGAAGACGACGAACACGGCGTGAATGACGACCATGTGCAGACCGAGCATCTCCGGGCGGAACACCATCACCGGCGCGCCGGCTGCCTGCAGGTAGTTGAAGGCCAGATGGTGCAGGGCGATGGTCACCTCGGCGACCAGGATCACCTTCCAGTCCCGATAGGCCAGCAGGAAGGCCAGGTTGGCGAAGATGATGAAATGCATCCAGGTGTAGCCCTGGGCCACGTCGATCAGGAATGCCGACGCCGCCATGGTCATGAAGCCGACGTAGTAGCGGGCGGCGGCGGAATCGCCGTTGTAGCGGATCAGCGCCTCGAGCACGCCGTTCAGGGCGAGGAACAGCCCCATGCCGACGAGGGACACCTCGTAGACGAAGTTGAGGGCCACGTAGATGGCGAAGAAGCCCCACATCATGGGGCGCATCAGCCTGTGGGCGGCCTGGAAGGTCTCCTGCCTGAGCTGTTCGAATCGGTCGGTGTTGCGCAATCCGTCCATGTCTGCCTCATCGGGTTCGAAGCGGCGCTGGCGCCGCGCGGGGGCCGGCGGGCCGCCGTTTCGGGACGGCGGCGCACGGGCCGGGTTCCGGTGCTCGTGGACCGGAAATCCCATGAAGTCTAGTTGACGGATTCGGAGCCGCCCCCGCTGCCGTGGAAAGCGTGCGCTGCATCACGGCGGGGGCCCGGAGGAAGCGGAATCGGAGGGGTTTCCCTCAGGAAGTCGGGGCGTGCCGGCGCATGAGCCCCTCCTGGGCGGCGGAGGCGACCAGCACGCCCTCCCGGTCGTAGACCAGGCCCCGATTCAGCCCCCGCGCGCCGCTGGCGCTGGGGCTGTCCTGGACGTACAGCAGCCACTCGTCCGCGCGGAACGGGTGGTGGAACCACATGGCATGGTCGAGACTCGCCATCTGCATGTCGTCGTCCATGAAACTCACGGCGTGAGGCAGGGTGGCAGTGTCCAGCAGAGACCAGTCGGACAGGTACGCCAGCACGCACTGGTGCAGGCGCGGATCGTCCGGCAGCGATGCGCGGCTCTTCATCCAGCACATCTGCTGCGGCGGCCGCGCCTCCGGCGCGAAGATGTCCACGGGATCCACCGGCCGGACGTCGATGGGCCGGTCCCGGGTGAACGTCTGGGCCTGCTCGGGCGGCAGCCGTTCCGCCCACTGGGCCCGCAGTTCGCGCTCGTCGGGCAGAGATTCCGGGGCCGGGGCGTCCGGCATGTCGAACTGATGGGAAAAGCCGTCCTCGTCCACCTGGAAGGAGATGGACATGTTGAAGATCGGTCGGCCGTGCTGGATCGCCACCACCCGGCGGGTGGTGAAGCTGCGGCCGTCCCGGATGCGGTCCACCTTGTACAGGATCGGGATGGTGGTATCGCCGGGGCGCAGAAAATAGCCGTGCAGCGAGTGGGCCTGGCGGTCTTCCGGCACGGTCCGGGACGCCGCCACCAGTGCCTGACCGATGACCTGCCCGCCATAGACCCGCTGCCAGCCCTCGTTGGGGCTGGTGGCGCGGTAGTGGTTCTGCTCGATCTCCTCGAGGTCGAGCAGATCGATGAGCTCGTTGCCCGCCGCCTGGTCTTCTTTTCTGGCCACTGTAGGAGCGATCTCCAGATCGCGATCTGTCATCGGGAGCGCGAATTGTAGTGTCTGCACCCCCGCGCGAGAATCCCGCCTTTGGACACGCACTGCGATAGAGGAAACCCGATGCCGTCACGCCGCGAACTGATTCAGCTCACCCCCGAGGAAATCGACGCCTTTCTGGCGGAGCAGAAGACCATCATCATCGTCTCCAACGGCAAGGACGGCTATCCGCATCCGATGCCCATGTGGTTCTGGGTGGATGATGCGGGCGTCGTTCATTGCACCACCTTCCGCAAGAGCCAGAAGGTGCTGAATCTGCAGCGGGATCCCCGGGCGGCGCTGCTGGTGGAAACCGGTGAGGTCTACTCGGAGCTGAAGAGCGTGCTCATCTACAGCCGGGCGGAGATCGTCGACGACCGGGAGGCGGTGATCGACGCGCTGGTACGGATCAACACCCGCGGGCACACCATCTCGGAGGAAGATCGGGCGAAATTGTCCGACACGGTGGCGGCGACGGCGGACAAGCGGGTGCTGATCCGGTTCATTCCGGAGCGCTACGTCTCCTGGGATCACAGCAAGCTCGGCGGTCGTTATTGAGCGGTCGCGGCCGCGCCGGCCGGACCGAGATCCTCCATTTTTCCTGCGTTTTTCCTGCGTTTTTGCTCCGGCAAAGCGTTACAGGTGTTTCAGGGCATTTCACGGGCGGGTCGAAACCCCGCCCTTTTCCTACCCTTTTCTGCCCCGAAACGGTGCGCCGACCCTTCGATTCGGCTATAAGAGCCTCTGTTTTTGTGACGAAATTACCCCTATGTTGCGGATTTATCTGTGCCTATAATCCGCGCCGTGGCGCAAAGCCAGCCTAATAACCAAATAGAGTTGGGGTACACAAAATGTTTCAGAAGAGACCATTGGCGGCCGCCTGCGGCTCGCTGGTGGCCGGGGGCGTGCTTTTTGCAGCAGGCCTGACGGTGACCGGCGCAGCTTATGGTGAGGAAGCCGCTGGACCCATCGAAGAAGTGGTGGTCACCGGTACTCGCATCCAGACGGCCGGCAACCTGGTGGAAACCAGCCCGGTCACCGCGATCAGCGCCGAGGAGTTCAACGTCCGCGGTGTCCTCCAGGTCGAGGACATGATCAACACCCTGCCCCAGGCGTTCGGCGCCCAGGGCTCCAACCTCGCCAACGGCGCGACGGGTACCTCGTCGGTCGACCTGCGGGGTCTGGGTGAGGAGCGCACCCTGGTGCTGATGAACGGTCGGCGGCTGCCCTACGGCTCGCTGAACACGCCGGCACCGGACGTCAACTTCATCCCGGCTGCTCTGGTGGAGCGGGTGGACATCCTGACCGGCGGCGCTTCGGCGACCTACGGTTCGGACGCCATCGCCGGTGTCGTGAACTTCGTGCTGAACGACGACTTCGAGGGTCTGAAGTTCGATGGCAACTTCTCGACCTATCAGCACAACAACAACGGCAGCACCCAGGACCTGCTCGAGGAGTTCAATGCCATCAACCCGGGCCAGTTCGCGGTTCCGGACGGCAGCACCACCAACGGTGACTCCTTCGATCTGACGGTGTCCTTCGGCAGCAGCTTCGGGAATGGCCAGGGCCACTTCATGGGCTTCCTGGGCTATCAGGAGACCGACCCGATCCTGCAGGGTGACTACGACTACGCCCAGTGTGCGCTCGGTACCCGCAACAACGGGGAAGAGTTCACCTGCAGCGGCTCGAGCACCAACGAGATCGCCAACCTGCTGAACGTGGGCACCACCGTGACCCTGCCCGACGGCTGGGCCCGGGTGACCCCGGACGGTGAGTTCGCACCCCGCGACTTCACCACCGACACGTTCAACTTCAACCCGTTCAACCACTATCAGCGCCCGAACGAGCGCCTGAACGGTGGCATGTTCGTGAACTACGAGTTCAACGAGAACGTCGAGGCCTACGCCGAGTTCATGTACATGAACAACGAGACCAACAGCCAGATCGCCCCGTCGGGCATCTTCGGCTACGGCGTCGCGGGTGGTAACGGCGGCATCAACTGCAACAACCCGTACCTGTCCGATCAGCAGTTCGACTTCCTGTGCGGCTCCCAGGGCCTGACGGAAGACGACATCGCCGACGGCGTGCTGATCCTGCGTCGGAACGTGGAAGGCGGTGAGCGGAACAACGACATCCAGCACACCACTGCCCGCTTCCTCGGCGGCCTGCGCGGCCTGGTGGGCGAGACTCAGCTCACCTACGACGTCTACGCGAGCTACTCGCGGGTGCGTCGCTCCGAGATCTACAACAACGACCTGTCCATCAACCGGATCACCAAGGCGCTGTACGCCGTCGAGGATCCGGACACCGGCGCCCCCGTGTGCCGCGTGAACGTGGACGACGATCCGACCAACGACGATCCGAACTGCGTGCCTTACGACGCCTTCACGGGCAACCCGCCGGATCCGGCAGCGGTCAGCTATCTGGCGATTCCGCTGCAGCGGGACGGCACCACCGAGCAGACCGTGATCAGCGGCCAGATCTCCGGCAGCCTGGACGAGTGGGACATCCGTGTGCCCTCCGCTCAGGAAGCGCTGGCGTTCGCCGCCGGTATCGAGTACCGCGAGGACAAGCTCGACAGCAATCCCGATCTGGCCTTCCAGACCGGCGACGGCGCCGGCCAGGGCGGCCCGACCAATCCGGTCTCCGGTACCCAGGACGTGATCGATCTGTTCCTCGAGCTGAACGTGCCCCTGGTTCAGGGTGCGCCCGGCGTCGAGCACCTCGGCGTGGACGGTGCCTACCGTTACTCCGACTACGACGACTTCACCACGGATTCGTACAAGTTCGGTGCCGACTACGCGCCGACCAACGACATCCGGTTCCGGGCGTCGTACCAGCGTGCCGTGCGTGCGCCGAACATCTTCGAGCTGTTCGATCCCCAGGGCATCAGCCTGTTCGACCTGACCGAAGGTCCGAATGGTCTCTACGATCCCTGCTCCGGCCCGACGCCGACCGCGACCTTCGAGCAGTGCGCGCGCACCGGCGTGACCGCGGCTCAGTACGGCAACATCGCCGACAACCCGGCCGGTCAGTTCAACAATCTGGAAGGCGGCAACCCGGACCTCGATCCCGAGAAGTCCGACACCTACACCGTCGGCTTCGTGCTGACGCCGTCCGCCATCGAAGGCCTGACGGTCTCCGTCGACTACTTCGACATCTCGCTGGAAGGCCGCATCGACAACGTCGACGAGAACCTGGCGCTGTCGAGCTGTCTGGAGACGGGCGATCCCTTCTTCTGCTCGCTCATCAACCGTGGTGCGGGCGGCACCCTCTGGGCCAACCAGACGGGCTACGTGATCGCCACCGACGTGAACACCGGTGAGCTGTCCACCAAGGGTATCGACGTGCTGGCCAACTACGGCTTCACCGTCGGCGACATGGGCTTCGTGGAAGTCGACTACGTGGCCACCTTCCTCGACGAGCTGGAAGAAGTGCCGCTGCCGGATTCCGGTCCGCAGGACATCTACGACTGTGCCGGCTTCTACGGCGGCCCCTGCGGCGCTCCGAATCCGGAGTACCGTCACAAGCTGCGCGCCACCTGGGAAACGCCCTGGGACGTGGCTCTGACGGCAACCTGGCGTCGCTACGGCGAGGTGGACGTCGCCCAGTCCTCGGATCAGCCGGGCCTGAGCGGTTCCTTCTCTCCGGTGAACGAGACGTTCAAGGCGCAGGACTACTTCGACGTGTCCGGCACCTGGCGCTTCAACGAAGCGGGTTCCGTGACCGCGGGCATCAACAACCTGTTCGACAACGATCCGCCGCTGAGCTCGATCGTTGGTACGGCGCCGGGTAACGGCAACACGTACCCGCAGGTCTACGATGCGTTCGGTCGCTACATGTTCCTGCGTGCGACCTACACCCTGATGCAGTAAGCCTGCGTCTCAGGTGTGCGAAAAGGCGGGCCTCCGGGCCCGCCTTTTTTTTGGTTCTTCGAAGGTTTCCGGGGTAGTTTTCTGTAGGCGTGTGGATCGTAAGCTCTTGTTCTCAGGATTGGGAGAGGGGCTGCGATGCTGGACAAGAAGA
>MDTG01189757.1_pt1 | contig 26111 bp, 40 predicted proteins | sample 811421 | NCBI WGS metagenome assembly MDTG01 (sample SAMN05326645, study PRJNA326480) | marine metagenome | isolation source: seawater | place: Pacific Ocean: South East | collected 2011
ACGATGATGAACCTATTCAACCTGGTGAGTTTAGAGACATTGACGCTCCTGGCGGCGACATTCGTTCTGCTATCCAACCTCTGCCGTACAAAGAACCATCGGGAACATTGGCACAGCTTTTAGGTGTGTTGGTTGACAGCGGCAGAGCATATGCCGCGATTGCTGATAACAAAATTGGCGATATGAACTCGCAAGCTCCGGTGGGCACCACTGTTGCACTGTTGGAGCGTGGCTCTCGAGTGATGAGTGCAATCCACAAACGTATGCACTATGCACAGAAACAGGAATTTCGACTTCTGTCGGCGATTATTGCAGACTCGGTTGAGGCATATCCGTATGCGGTTGATGTGCCGCCACAGGTTCTGCCACAGGATTTTGATGATCGCATAGACATACTGCCGGTTTCTGATCCGAATATCTTTTCGATGGCACAACGTTTGTCTCTTGCACAAACACAACTACAGCTTGCACAAAGTAATCCCGAAGTGCACAACCTTCGTGAAGCGTATCGTCGTATGTACGAGGCTCTTGAAGTCAAAAACATCGATTCAATACTTCAGCCAGAGCAACAACCACAGCCGATAGATCCTGCTTCAGAACATGCGGCTTTGTTGAAAGGCGAGAAGATACAGGCATTCCCGGGTCAGAATCATGACGCACATATTGCAGCACATGTGCAGTTTATGGCGATGCCCCTAATCAAAGAAAACCCGCTGGTGTTCTCCATGATCCTCGGAAACATACAGGAGCGTATTGCACTGAAAGCGCAAGAAGAAGTTCAGATGATGATGCAACAACAGATGCAACAGTTGATGCAACAACAGATGGCTGCTGGTGTGCCGCCTCAAATGATACAGCCACCACAAATGGATGAGGCACAGATACAGGGAATGATTGCTGCCAAGGCAGCAGAAATCACGGTGGATCTGCAACCACAACTTATGCCGCAGGAACCACAAGATCCGTTGGTTGGCATTCGTCAGGCAGAGGTTCAATTACAAGCCGCCGACCAACAGCGTAAATCTCAGAAAGATCAGGTTGACGCTATGTTGGATCAGGCAAGGATTGAACAACAGGCAATGCAAGCACAAGAACGTCTGCAAACCACGCGAGACATTGCCGAAGATCGTGCATCAGTGAACAGAGAACGTATCGAAACTCAAGAGGACATTGCTGTCATGAGGGAGATGAACAAAAAATGAAAAGCGCAAAAAACAAACGCAGTCTGAGAAAAGTAATTAAGGGTCTTAACAAGGCTTCTAAATTGCATGCCAAGCAAGCGAAGACCTTGAGAACTGTTCTCTCTTCTAAAAGAAAGAAAAAAGCATGACATCTGTTTGGGCTGGTCGCTGGGGCAAATACCACAGAATTAAGAAGAAGATTTATGAGTGGGATAAAGAAGGTCTGTCTTTTGATGAGATTAAAAAAAGAATGCAGACTATAACTGACAACAAATCTATAGAACTGAGTGTTGTTAATGACGATTAATAAAAAACTAGAACGCGGTAGTCGTTACGAGGCTCATGATTTAGACGGGGATGGCATTGTGACAGATTCCGAGATAGCTCGTGAAAAGGAGATGATTGAGCTTGAATTACGCGAGGAAAAAGCAAAGGCCCAGCAGTATATGGCTTGGGTCGCCATGGGAAGTATGCTCTGTTTTAGCACAGTCCTTTTTCTACCTTTGGTTTCTGACAGTCGTGTTAATGCTCTCGCTGATCTCCTTGGTCTTTTCTATATCGCTCAAGCTGGCGTTGTTGGCGCATACATGGGTGTATCGGCGTGGATGAGCAAAAAATAATTTACAGGTATGAAGGCCCAATAAACAAATATCGGCAGTACAACTTACTGCAAAAGAAATTACGAAGACTAAAGAAGGAGTGGAGGGGGAACAGAAATGCTTAGTGTAATTGGTTCTTTGATAGGCTTTGCTAGCAGCACTGCTCCGGCGATTGCAGATCATTTCAAGCAAAAAAACGACCAGAAGTTTGAGCTTGAAAAAATGAAAAGCATGGCAGAACTGCGTAAGGCAGGGTTCGACCATGAGTTGAAAGCGTTTGAAGCACAGGCTTCTGATAAAGAGCATGACCGATTGATCCAGCATGACATGAGCATCAACAGTGGCACAGGGATTATCTCTGCACTGCAACGTTCGGTACGTCCGGTAATAACCTACTGTTTCTTTGGTTTGTTTCTAGCGATTGAAATTACCCTATTGCGTGAAGCACTGAACAGCGGCATGAGTGTGGCTGAGTCTTTGAATGTGTTGTGGGATGAGGACACAAAAGCAATCTTTGCTGCGATTATTAGTTTTTGGTTTGGCTCACGAGCCATAGATAAAGCTCGAGGTAAATAAAATGTTGTTGTATCGTTTGATAGGATCCGCGCTTGGGATTTTTCTTATAGGAGTCTCAGTAACTTTTTACGACCTGTATTACTCAACGTTTGAGTGGATGTATAACTGTGCGGGGATTTGTTAGTCTGATGCCGTTGAACAAAAAAGGTAAAAAGATTATGAATGCCATGAAGGATCAGTATGGTAAAAAGCAAGGCAAGCAAGTTTTTTATGCTAGTCTCAACAAAGACAAGATATCAGGAGTAAAGAAAATGAGTGATGGTGGTGACGTTAAAATGAAAACCCCAGTCAAAGATTTACCCAACCCCGGTTTGAAGGCTCTTGCTGGAACCGAAAAAGGTAAGAAGGCTATAGCTAGAATGGGTTTTAAGGATGGTGGTAAGGTTGCCAAAGGTGGCAAGTGTCCTAGTCGCGGAACAATTCGTGGTACGGGCGCGGCTATATCTGGTGTAGGGTTCAAGGGTATTAAGTGACACTACCCGAGTTTATCACCAAATTTAAAAGAAACCTTGAGTCACGGGTCGAGGACTTATCTGTTGCCATAACAAGTGGCAACGTAAAAGATATGGAGCACTACCGTGCTATCGTGGGCGAAATACAAGGACTTTCGTTCGCAGTGGAAGAGTTACAGTCCTTGCTAAAAAGGTATGACGATGACACAGAGATTGATCGTTCCTGACTATGTAGTCGCACAAAAACAAGCTAAGAAAAAAGCAGAAGCAAAATCCGCAAAAGAGAGAGTTCCGAACCCTACTGGCTGGCGTGTTCTCGTGATGCCTTATAAAGGACGCGAGAAGACAGTTGGTGGTGTTTATGTTCCTGACGAAACTCGGGACAGAGAGTCTGTTGCTACGGTTGTTGCTTACGTTATTAAAGTTGGCCCACTCGCTTACAAAGACCCTGATAAGTTTGGGGAAGAATGTGAGCCTTGGTGCAAAGAAGGGGATTGGGTTTGTATCGGTAGATACGCCGGGTCTAGATTTAAGTTGGATGGTGGTGAGGTTCGCATCATTAATGATGATGAAGTGATTGCAACTATTGTCGATCCTGAAGACATTATTTTTTAAACATGGAGGAAGACCATGCAAGAGGACGAAACTAAAGAAACAATTATTGAACTGGAAGATGAGACTGTAGAGGAAGAAGAAACAGAATCTGTAGAACCTGAATCACAGCCTAAATCAGAACCAGAGCCGGAACCCGAATCAGAACCCGAACCCGATATTGCCGCTAGTGCGGAAGAAGGGGAACAGTCTGAAGAAGAACTAGAAAGTTATTCAGAAGGTGTTCAACGCCGTATTCGAAAACTCACGGCAAAATACCGAGAGGAAGAGCGGCAAAAGCAAGCAGCAGTAGAGTTTGCAGAAAACGTTCAACAACAGAATAAGGATCTTGAACAACAACTCAAAGAACGTGAAGAGTCTTATGTTGGTGTTTATGGGGGTAGCATTGAACGTGAAGTAGAAGCGGCAAAAGCTGCCTACAAAACGGCACACGACGAAGGAGATGCTGATGCTTTGTTTGCGGCACAACAAAGAATTAGCCAACTTGCTTTGGAACAATCCAAGTATGAAGAAGCAAAATTAAAGATAGAAAAAGAACAGGCTTCTACTGAGCAAGCTGTCGAAACTCCTCAACAGGCTGCACCTACACCACAGGCTGCCGCACCGCAACCTGATCCTAAAGCACAAGCCTGGGCAGATAAAAACTCTTGGTTTGGTGAAGATGAGTCTATGACGTATGCCGCGTTTGGCATTCATCGAAGACTTGTTGAAGAGGAAGGGTTTGACGCATCTTCGGATGATTACTATAGTGAACTTGATAAACGACTTCGTGCTGATTTCCCTAACAAGTTTGAAGCACCGAAAAAGCGGTCACAAACCAGAGTCGCCTCTGCTGATTCAACCGCTTCCCGTTCATCGAAAAAGGGGCGCAGGACTGTCAAGCTTACCGAATCACAGGTAGCAATTGCTAGGAAACTTGGCGTTCCACTCGAAGAGTACGCAAAGTATGTGAAGGAGTGAGACTATGACGGAAGAAACAAAAACGAAACGCACCTCTCGTGAGACGCAAACACGCGAAAAAACTGCGCGAAGGAAACCCTGGGCTCCACCCAGTATGCTTGAAGCTCCACCCGCACCCGAAGGTTTTGTGCACCGATGGGTTCGGACCGCCATTCGAGGCGAGGACGACAAAACCAATCTACACGCAAGATTGCGTGAGGGTTGGGAACCTGTCCGGGCTGATGAGTATCCTGATTTTGAAGCTCCTACCGTTGATGACGGTAAATATCAGGGTGTGATAGGAAACGGTGGATTGATACTTTGCCGTATGCCTATCGAAACGGTTGATGAAAGAACTGAATATTTTCGGGACCAGACCCGCAATCAAATGAAAGCCGTGGATGAAAACTTGATGAGGGAACAACATCCCTCAATGCCTATCACACAAGATAGGCAATCTCGTGTAACCTTCGGGGGCGAAAAAAAGTAGCCTTCGATTTTTGGAGTTAGTAAAATGGCTAATATCAATGGTGCATTTGGCTTACGTCCTCTGGCAAAAATGGGTCAGAACGTGAACTCAACTGGTGCTAGTGAGTATCGCATTTCCGCTGCCAACTCTAATGCTATCTTTCAAGGTTCTCCGGTTATTCCTCTCAGCACAGGCTTTATCGACATTGTCGGTGCGGCCGCTGGGGGTACTGTAGGTCTTCTCGGTGCATTTTATGGTTGCGAATATGTGTCCTCCACCACTGGTGAGACAGTGTTCTCAAATTTTTACCCTGGGTCGGGTGCAGACAGTAATTTTCCTGTCAAAGCCTTCGTTTATGATGATCCCTCACAGTTGTATGTAATTGCGTCTGACGCTTCGCTTACAGATGAGGCCACTGCTCGTGCAGCGGTCTTTGCGAACGCAAACTTCTCTTCGGGCACGAGCGGTAGTACTTCTACCGGTATGTCCTCGGCGGCGTTTGCAGTCAGCACTATCAACACAACTGCTAACCTTAATCTTCGGATTATGGGGATCGTTGATGATATCACTAACGCTGATTTTGCAGCAAGTGGTATCGGTGTAGTAGTCCGGTTGAACAACCACTTCAATTCACCGAATGGTGCGATTGCTGGTGGCACTGTATCAACCACTGGCGTATAGGAGTTTAGGTTATGGCTATTTCTCGCGCACAACTTGCAAAAGAACTCGAACCTGGCCTCAACGCTTTGTTCGGGATGGAATATAACCGGTATGAAGGTCAGCATTCTGAAATCTTCGACACCGAAACTTCGGATCGGTCTTTTGAAGAAGAGGTCATGCTCTCTGGTTTTGGAGCAGCACCGACCAAACAGGAAGGCTCTGCCCTGACGTTTGATGACGCACAGGAAGCATATACTTCACGCTACAACCACGAAACAATCGCTCTTGGCTTCTCCATTACGGAAGAGGCTGTAGAAGACAATCTGTATGATCGTCTTTCTTCGCGTTACACTCGTGGTCTAGCTCGTGCTATGGCACATACCAAACAGGTGAAAGCTGCCTCAGTTCTCAACAATGCTTTCAACTCGTCTTTCAAAGGCGGTGACGGCAAAGAGCTTTGTGCAACTGATCACGCACTAACCAACGGCAACACGTTTGCAAACGAGCCCAGCACTGCCGCTGATCTGAATGAGACATCTCTTGAAGATGCTCTGATCAGCATTGCTGGTTTTGTTGATGAGCGTGGCCTTATCATTGCGTTGAAAGGTATGAAACTAATTGTACCTCGTCAGCTACAGTTTGTTGCTGAACGTCTGTTGGTTTCAAACCTTCGCGTTGGCACAGCCGACAATGATGTGAACGCTATTCGTAGCAGCGGAATGCTGCCGGATGGTTATGTAGTCAATGACTACCTGACCGATACTGATGCGTTCTTCCTTAAAACTGACGCTCCGAATGGCTTCAAGCACTTCGAGCGTTTGGCTCTTAACACTGCGATGGAGCCAGATTTCGATACAGGTAACATGCGTTACAAAGCTCGTGAGCGTTATAGCTTCGGCTTCAGTGACCCACGTTGTGTGTTCGGTTCACCGGGTGCGTAAGTAACCGGCTGTTAAAACGGAGAGGGCGGGATTATTCCCGCCCTTTCTTTTTGCCTAAATTTACGTTAATCTTTTTATATTCCTGACGATTACACGGTGTAATCGACGTAACCCTGACAGGAGATTGATATGGGTAAAACAACTTTTTCAGGGCCAGTGATTTCTAACAATGGGATCATTCAAGCTGGCTCCGGTTCTGTGATTAACATTACAGCCGAAACCACTCTTACATTTAATACACATGCGGGTCGTACCATCGAAATCAATGATGCAGATGGTGCAGTTACACTGCCTAGTATCAAAACAGACGGCACAGAGATTGGCGCAACTTATCGTTTTTTCGTTGGCACAGATGCAACTGATCTTGATATCAAAACAGACGGCACAGACAAATTTGTTGGTTCTGTAGCAGTAGCTGTTACCAACGGTACAATAAAGTTTTTCATACCGGGCGCAACTAATGATGTCATTTCAATGAACGGCAGTACCACTGGTGGCGATGTACATTCGTATGTTGAAGTTACTGCACTGGCTACGGCTGAGTATTTAGTTCAGGGCATTTTGATTGGTTCAGGAACTGTAGCTACTCCTTTCGCTGATTCCTAAGATAGGAGAGTCTAATGGCTGGTTCTGATGTAAAAACCACTCGCGTTACAGCAACAGGCGCAGCGTCCATTGGACGTTGTCGTCTGTTGCAAGTTCTCGTTACCAGTGCTGGTTCAGGGACACCTGAGTTGAAGCTGACAGATGGCACAGACTCTGGTGCAACAAAACTGCACGTTGATCTTCAAGCGGCAGAGACAGACACCATTTCTGTTCCTGCACAGGGGATCTTGTTCGAGACAGACATTAATGTGCATACGGTAGACGATATTACGTCTGTCGTATTCTTTACTGTCTAGAGGCTGCTATGGCGAGAGCGGCGAAAAAGATGCCGAAACGCAACAAGCGTAATTTCCGTCCCACTAAGAGTGGGGCGGGAATGACGAAAAAAGGCGTGGCTGCATATCGTCGTATGAATCCCGGTAGTAAGCTGAAAACAGCAGTAACGGGTAAGGTTAAGAAGGGCAGCGCAGCGGCAAAACGTAGAAAGTCTTTCTGCGCTCGCTCTGCTGGTCAGATGAAGAAGTTTCCAAAAGCTGCTAAGAATCCTAACAGCAGATTGAGACAGGCTAGAAGACGGTGGAAGTGCTAGTGGAAAAGTATCTTGTGAACGTTTGCGTGACCGTTGGTCTAGCTGTTCTTGGCTGGATGACTTTAACACTGATCGAAGTAGATAAGAAAACTGCTGAGATCGCTGTAAAAGTTGAAGCAAATAATGCTATGATTACTCCAATATGGGAGAATTTTGTTTCTGAGGTTAAAAATGGCAATATCCAGAAGTCAGATGCCGCAACAGATCAAGAAAGCACCGGGCAAACGAAAGTGGTCAGCGGCTCGGAAGAGGAAGGTCAATTGCAAAAAGCCCCGTGGTTTTTCGGAGCGAGCGCACTGCGCTAGTAAGAAGAAGAGGAAACGCTAATGTCTAAAAAAGATGCTTGTTATCATAAGGTTAAGGCGCGGTACAAAGTATTCCCGAGCGCATATGCTTCAGGGGCCATTGCAAAATGCCGAAAAGTTGGCGCAAAAAACTGGGGTAACAAGGCACAGAAAAAAGCCAAAGGCGGCCTAGTAACCAAAAAGAAATTTTCTAACGGTCAAAAGTATAAGTACCGTACAACCAAGATTTATTGAGATGCCCAGTGTCAGAAAAACTAAGAAAGGTCTTGCCCTCAAAAGATGGTTCAAAGAGGATTGGAAAGATGTTCGCACCGGGAAGAAATGTGGCCGTCGCAAGGGTGAAAAACGGGGTACTCCATATTGTCGCCCCTCGAAAAGGGTTTCGTCTAAAACACCCAAAACAACTAAAGAAATGACAGCCGCTGAAAAGCGCAGTAGAGTTAATCAGAAAAAGAGATTGGGACAACCAGCCGGAAAACCACGCAGAGTAAAAGCTGTTAGAAGGAGAAAGAAGAGATGATTAGAAAACGTAAAGGCATGCGTAAAGGCGGTGCTGTTAAGTCTAAAGGATATCGTAAAGGCGGTGCTGTCCGCAAAATGAAACCTAAAGGCATGAAGCGCGGTGGAGCCGTAATGAAGCCCAAGGGTATGAAGCGCGGCGGTGCTGTTAAATCCAAGGGTGTAAGACGCGGTGGAGCCATGTCAGTTGCTCAACTTAGAGCAGCCGCCAAGAAAAAAGGTTACAAACTCGTAAAAGCCTGATGCCGTATCTTCAAAGCAATATCCCGCACTTTAAGTGCTGGGTGCGCCGTGAATATACGCACAACCATGAAAAATATCATGGGGAATTTTTACACGCTATGGCAGTGGCTGTTACCACAATGCCATGCAGATCTCTTAGTTTTCAGGTTATATTTACAGGCATAAACCCCGAGGGTTCTGAGGAGGACAACGTCTACGGGGGAGCGATGTGGGCTAGAATGCCCATAACAGCTCTTGTTGCAGACGAGCCCCTTGAGGACTGGCCGATACCTATGGCTACGCATGATGCACAGCCATGGGACTGTTCTTCACATACTCACGCTGTTTACGTTCTAGATAGAGCCACGCCATGTCCATGGTTGGCAAAAATAGACGGTGAAATGTATCCCGCTAAATATTTGTTTACTGTTGATTACACAGAAAACGAAATCGCAGATGACCCGGCACAGCACAAACAAAGTCATGTTTTACATCTACTTGATGCTGGTGAGTGGACCGGAAATGTAGTGGCATTACCAAATAATCGTGTTAGAGTAACTCATCCAGCATGGTTTGAGACAGGAGAAGGTGCTCCAGACTTCAAACCATCTGCACACATACATTACTCAAAAAGTGATTTGGACTACACACTGGATGTCAATCGAGTATTTGACAACATCTATAACGAGGAAGATTAATGGCGACTTCAAATTCAAGAGACTTTACTCTCGATGTATCGGAGCTTATTGAAGAAGCATACGAACGCTGCGGTATGATAGCCAAGACGGGGTACGACGCAAAAACAGCTCGTCGCTCTCTGAATCTTCTTTTTGCAGATTGGGCAAATAGAGGCATTAATCACTGGACTGTAGCTGTGGGCACACAAGCTCTTACACAAGGAACGGCTATTTATACTCAAAGTGCTTCTGTTATTGATGTTCTAGAAGTAAACCTATTTCGGGACAACACTGCAATTCAAATGACTCGCCTGTCGAGGGCGGAGTATATGGCTATTCCTGATAAGACAACACAAGGTAGGCCGTCGTCTTACTACTTTGACAAACAAATTCAACCTCAGTTTGAAGTCTGGCCTGTGCCGGAAAACAGCACAGATAGAATTGATTTTACATTTTTGAATCGCATTCAGGATGCGGACGCTTCTGTCAATGATGTTGATGCGCCTTTCCGGTTTTTGCCGTGCATGGCTGCTGGGTTAGCGTATTACATAGCCATTAAAAAAGCACCGGATCGTGTGCAGATGCTGAAGACAATTTATGAGGAAGAGTTCCAACGTGCGTCTGATGAAGACCAAGATCGTGTTCCTGTAACTCTTACTCCGAGTTTACGTTATCTGAGAGTTACCTAATGCCCAGATATGCGTCAGGATCGAAAGCGTATGGTATATCAGATAGATCTGGTAGACGGTATCGATTGCGATCTATGCGTAAAGAATGGAATGGTTTGGTTGTTGGTCCTGATGAATACGAAGAAAAACACCCACAACTAACGCCGCCACGACATGTAACAGACCCACAGGCAATACGAGATCCACGCCCGGATTCTCATGTGGACACATATTTTGGCTTTAAACCAGTGGGCGGTTTGAATCTTGAGGCTACCGGGGCGATTGGGAAAGTAACGGTGACAACATCATGAGTTTTACATTTGCAGAATTAAAAACAGCGATTCAGGACTACACGGAAAACTCTGAAACAACTTTTGTAAACAATTTGCCGTTGTTTATTAAAAACGCTGAACAGCGCATACACGAGTCTGTTCAACTTGAGTTTTTCCGTAGAAATGTAACTACGAACATGACTATCGGGCAACGTTTTGTCGCTATGCCGGGCGACTATTTGGCCTCATATTCTATGTCGATAACCAACGCTGGATCGAAGATTTTCTTAGACAACAAAGACGTAAATTACTTGGAGGACTTCACACCGAACTCTAGCACCACGGGCACTCCTCGATATTATGCTGCATTTAGTTCATCAGACTTTATAGTCGCTCCAACTCCAGATGCGGCGTATCAAGTAGAGCTGCACTATTTTTATCGTCCTAGTAGTCTAACCGCTGGAGCAGATTCTGGTACGACTTGGTTGAGTTCGAACGCACCATTTGCCATGTTGTATGGGTCGTTAATCGAAGCGTACACTTTCATGAAGGGTGAAGCGGATATTCTTAAAAACTACGACGAAAAGTTTATGCAAGCTCTTTCTCGATTAAAAGACTTAGGCGAAGCCAAACAAACAGGTGATGCGTATAGAGAAGGACTAGTGACGAGGCCGAAAACATAATGTTTGAAGTAGGATTAAATTTACCGAAAGAGCCGATTGTAGAAGTGCTGACAACAGAAAACCGTGGTTTTACCGTGGAAGAAATAGCAGACAGGTGCTTAAAAAGGATTATTGCTGTTTCAGACAACGCACCTCCTGAAATACGAGATCAAGCAGTGGCTTTTAAGGAAGCAATACGTCCGTTGTTAATTTTCTATATGAAAGAAGTGGTTAACAGCGACAGAACAACGGTATATAATATTATCCGTGAAGCAGGACATCCTGAAGTAGCGGAGTTTGTTAGGAGACTATAATGAGTATTACACAAGCAATGTGCACCTCTTTCAAAAAAGAACTGATGGAAGCGAAGCACAATTTTTTAGCAAGTGGCGGAAACACTTTCAAGATTGCGTTGTATACGAGTTCTGCTAATTTGGATGCGGGTACTAGTGCCTATACGACATCAGGCGAAGTTACTGGGACAGGGTATACGGCAAAAGGTGCGGATTTAACTAATGTTAGTCCTACCACTAGCGGTACTACTGCTTTTGCTGACTTTGATGATAGAAACTTTCCGTCTTCATCGATCACAGCAAACGGTGCGTTAATTTTTAACGATAGTGCGTCAGGTGATCCATCCGTCGCAGTTTTAGCTTTTGGTGGCGACAAGACATCTACCAACGGTGATTTTACAATTGTTTTTCCGACTGCGGACGCTAGTAACGCGATTATTCGAATCGCATAGGGGGTCAATGTGGCGATCCCTGTTTTAAAAGATCGTGTAAAAGAAACCACTACTACAACTGGTACGGGCACAATAACACTTGCAGGAGCTGAAACAGGCTTTCAATCTTTTGCTGTTGTAGGTGATGGAAACACTACATATTACTGCATTACAGACGATACAAATTTTGAAGTTGGTATTGGTGTATACACAGCATCTGGAACGACACTTACTCGTGCCACGATCTTAGAAAGTTCAAACTCCGGCAACGCCGTTAATTTTGGTGCAGGACAAAAAACTGTTTTCTGTTCCAATGCCGCTGAACGAAACGTAGTCACTGATACCAACGGTAATTTGAACGGTTTTGTTTTTGAAGATTTTGACGAAGCGTTTACTGAAAACACCTCTGCTACTGGTTCGATCACAGTCGCCAACACAGTAAACACAATCAAGTTAAAACTCACGGGTAACACGACACTTACACTTCCCAACACCACTGATATGGCTTCCGGAACTGTTCGTGCGGTAACAGTTATTGTTGAACAAGATTCGACAGGAAGTCGAACTTTTGCTTTAGCCGCACCAAGTGGCTTTACTCCTGTATATAACAACTCATCTTCTCAGCCAGCTCTTAATACAGCGGCGGGTAAGCACACAATATATACGGCTCTTTTGATAAAAGGCGATACGAACATTTACATAAGTCTATCGTTCTACGAGGTGTAAGATGATTAGGTATGATACAATTTATTTGCATGGAAAAATTGGTTGCGCTGACACCAACGCCATGAAACTACATCTCTCGCAGAACAACATTTCTTTTGTGACGTTGGATTATGTAGATCCTTCAGATGATTTAGCTGCCGTTTCAACGTGGTTTGAAAATGAACCTGATTTTAGAGACGCTCCTGTTTTAACTTTTGAAAAGCTTTTGTGGGAGGGCGAGGATGACGGCACTCCTGAAAGATATTCGAAAACTATGTTTGCGACCTCTCCTAGTGGATTGCCAGATAACTTTGTAGAGCTTGCTGAAAAGGTAAGCTAATGCCTTCTGTTGGGACTGTTACACGATACGACCCATTATATCCGGGATCTTCGGAGACGTTTAACTCGTCCGGCACGTTCGATTTGCCGCCGGGTATCCATATTGTAAATGTTCAGTGTACTGGTGCGCCGGGTAATGCTGGTCAGGCAGGTAATGATGGAGCTGATGGAGCTGCTGGTAATCCCGGTACTGCTGGTAACGGCGGAAGTGCCGGGGCTGCTGGTAACAGCGGTAATCCCGGAAACTCAGGCAATAACGGTGCAAGAGGAAACGGTGGTAATGCTGGTAATGCTGGTAATGCTGGAAACTCAGGCAATTCTGGAGGCGTTGGACGCGGTGGTGGTGGCGGCGGCGGTGGAGCTGGGCTTACATTATCTTCTGATTTAAAGGCGGTATTTCTCGGTAATCCCGGTAATCCCGGTAACGCATCTCCCGGACCCGGAGGTAATGGCGGATCTGGTGGAGTAGCTGGTACTGGTCCTCAAGCTGTTTTAAATACTAACCCTGCTAATGCGGGTAATGCAGGTAATAACGGTAATAACGGAAATGCTGGGTCAGGTGGTAGCGGTGCTGGTAGTGGGGGATCAGGTAATCCGGGTAATGCTGGAGCCGCTGGTAATCCGGGTAGTGCTGGATCAGGCGCAACCAATGGGGGATCAGGTAATCCGGGAAGTGATGGCAATACCGGAGCCGCTGGAGCCGATGGCACAGCGGGAGCTGATGGTAACAGCCCCGGACCTACTACATTTGGTAATCTAGTAAGCGGAGCTGCTGGCACTGGTGGTACTGGTGGTAACGCTGGCACTGGTGGTACTGGTGGTAACGCTGGCACAGGTAATCCGGGTGGTGACGGTAATCCGGGAAACAATGGTGCTGCGGGCAATGGTGGTAGTGCTGGTAACGCTGGCAATCCGGGTAATTCTGGTAATCCGGGCAGTAACGGCAACGGTGGTGCAAGAGGAAACGGTGGTGGTTTTGGCGGCGGCGGTAATGGTGGTGCTTTACCAAATCAATTTGCTAATGGTGTAAGTGGAAATACAGGTAGTCCTGACGGAAACTTAAACAATCAAAAAGGTAACGGCGGTACTGGTGGAAGTAACAACATGTTTACTGGGACCTTTGGTGGTCCCGGTGGTCGTGGTGGGCGCGGGAATAGTGGGAATAGCGGTTCCAGTGGTAATTCTGGAAGTTCTGGAAGTAACGGTAATCCGGGCAATAATGGTTCAGGAGCAACTGGCGGTAATCCGGGTGGAGCTGGAGCCAACGGTAATGCGGGATCGCCGGGTAACGCAAACAGTGGTGGGGCGGGATCGCCGGGTAATGCTGGAGGAGCAGGATCGCCGGGTAATGCTGGGTCCACTACAAATACAAATCTAAGGTTAACAACACCACAGGAGGCGATAACTGTAACTGTTCCTGCGAACGGGCAAGCAGTTGTCACATGGGGGAGGCAATAGAAAGTGTTTTTCAAAAAACCCGAAGTTCTGTTTCGGACAGATCCGGAACTGTATGGAATTATTCCAGAACCAGTTCCTTCAAGATCATACATACCTGATTGGTATAAAAAAATTGATTCATACTATACGCAGGAAAGAGATGGACTACCTTGGAAAGAAAGAACCATAAAAAGATGTCCACCTGTTTTGGATGCAATGGTTACAGGTTGGATTTTAAAGACGGCTGCTGAGATTAAAATTGTTGTAGAGGACAATGGTGGCGGGGTGTCATGGAGCACAAACGCAGAGTTCTCAGTTATTGAACCTCATTCTAGTGATCAGATTAAAGGACATCCTGACTTACCAAAACCACCTCTTAAATTCATAAACTATTGGCACATAAAAACGCCTCCGGGTTGGTCAACGTTGTTCACACCGCTTTTGAACAGGAAACAAGAGTTTTTTACTCCGATGTCGGGGATTGTAGAAACCGATAAGCATTTAGCTTGTGTCAATTTTCCGTCTTTCGTGACAAAAGAGGATGGCTCATATATAATTCCTCAAGGAACACCAATCGTTCAAGTGATACCTTTCAAACGTAATTTCAGTAAAAAAGCTGAAATCAGAGCTTACAAGCCAGAAGAAACGCTTGAAAGAGATCGAAACACTAGGATTCACCAAGGAAATCCTAGTCATTATCGTGATACGCAGTGGGAAAAGAAATGACTACATACAAAGTTTTAGATTTTGAAAACCCTTTTTATACAGTTGTTTTTACATACAAGGAAAAAGAACATGTAATTACGGCTGTGGCTGTAGTTAATTCCGACAACTCACTTGATGTCGAAATGTCCAAAGCAAGTATTTCTAATGAAATTATTAAAAAGAAAGCAGAGATTGATTCTGTTGCACCTATTGGTAACGAACAGTTAGTTGGTGGCACGTTTACAGCTAACGAAGAGCTTGTCGAAATACCATCAAATGTTGAAGCAGCAGAGGAGCTGTAATGCCTTGGCGGGGAGAAAACAACTTTGAGTTTGACACGGTTCAAAATATTGAAAACGAGTTTGTAATATCGGGCATAACGTCTGCACCAAAAGAAATGTATTGGCTGCGTAAAAAAGGCGAGCTGCCCTTACTGCCGCACAACGCGGGAACTCCTCACCCAACTAATCCACACATGATGACAGCACAAGGGGCTCACATACTGACATCAGGCAGTATTGAGATAAACTGGTCGTGGACAGAAGAAGACAATATATCACCTGAACATGCTCGGAACTTTGCTCACTATTTAGATAGTCAGTTCCCAGAAGCTGAAAACACTATTGAAATGAGTATCGGCGCAAACGGGTATATCAAACAGTTTGCCAAAGTAAATGGTTCCGTAACTGATTTTGCTCCTATAAGACCTGAGTATACGTTAGATGCAGATGCTTCGATAACTTTACACAAAGGCTCTTCTTATTTGTGTGTTTTAAGAACAGCTCCAGAAACAGATAAGTGGGATTCAACCTATATAGACGCACAAGCTGATAGCACCGTTACTTTACGACCCGTAGGTTCAAAAACTTATTTTGTATTTGGTTCTGTAGTGCAAAAAGAAGGAAAAACTCTAGAACGTTTTAAAGGATACAAATGTACAAAACCAATAGAGATAAAATGCCCAGAGTTTACAAAGATAGTTCGCGTACACCAAGAGTAGAACTTTTCAAAGCATTTGTTTCGTTCATTAAGTTTCGTATCTCTGCTCGACGCAAAAGCGAAGCGGGGCGAGTAAAACATGCGCTTGCTTTATTAGAGCATTTAAACGGTGACTATCCTGTTCGAAGTTTTGTGCGTTTGAAAGCAGCAAATTTTTCCAACTTTGCTTTGCACAAAAAACATTCATTACCTGCGCTCTTGTCAAAAACCAAGAAACTTAAATCCTTACCTAAAAATAGTTTGGGCAGACTTTATTATGATTTGAACGAGGGTAAAGAGGATTATTTCAAAACGCTGTCTTCTTATATGCCGACGGATAAATACACCGATGAATACGCTTTGTTTCTGCGCCGCAATTTAGATGTTCATGACATGGTACACATAGTTATGGGTTTCGATAGAGATCTGTTTAGTGAGGGCAACGTACTTGTTGCTTTATCCTGCGGCGGATCTTCCCCGTATTGGAAATGGTGTTTTATATATCCGGGGCTTTTGACTCGTCTTTTTGAAGGTCGATGGAAATTTTTTATTCTGGCTTGCAAAATATTGCTTCGAGAAACACCTAATCGTTGTGCGTCTGTAGACAACTGGGACTTGATTCACTGGGAAAAACTACTGGACAAGAACATCGACGAGATACGAGCACAACTTTCTATACCCTCCCCTGTATTATACCAGCCTAGATATATACTGCTTTCGGAGGAGAGATAATTGCCGATGAATTTTGATCCACTTTGTTGGATCTGGAGGGAGGAACTTCCAGAAACTATTTGCGATGAAATCGTTAAACTTTGCGAGCAAAGACAATTAGAAACTGCCACTATAGAGGGCGGCGAAGTGAGGCCATCTATCCGTGTAACCGAAGTTTCGTTTGTAGATCCGGACATAAATCGACTTTGGTTCGAAGCAATGTGTCGTACATATATAGAAGCAGGAAATGTGTGGGGTATCAAACTAACTGAGTTGCGGTGTCCTCAATATACTGTCTATGAAAAGGACAGTTTCTATGGATATCACGTTGATACTGACAACTTTTCAGAAGGAGGAACACAACGAAAACTTTCGATGTCCATACAGTTGTCTCATCCTTGGGAGTATGAAGGGGGAGAACTTCAGTTTTCTCAATCTTTAGGCACATTAGAATATGAAAAAGATATTACCTTTGAAGATTTTTTACCAAAAGGTTCAATCGTAGTTTTCCCGTCTACGACACTACATCAAGTCACACGAATTACCCGAGGCACACGAAAATCATTGGTAGTATGGTGTGCGGGTCCAGCGTGGTCATGATTAAAAATGTGTGGTAAAAACGGTTATGGCTTATGGTAATCGCGCATATTCGGAAGTTGGATACTCTGCATTAGGTCTTACCCCCAATGCTATTGTTGGGGTGACAGGGGTTAGTGCAACTGGTTCAGTCAGAAATGTCGCCGTTGTTGGAGATTCAGAACATCCTGTTACTAGTGAACCCATGGCAATTACGCTGGGCACGGTAAGTGTTGAAGCAGATGCCTCGGTAAATGTTACGTCTCCACAATTGTCTTCCACACTCAATAGTGTTACTGTTTTAGAAGGAACCGGAGTAACTGTTACTTTAACAGGACTCGCGGCTACTACAGCGTTGGGGACAGCCCAAGCTGCCATACCCATAACCGTTACGTTAACAGGTGTTTCAGCATCTGGAGCAGTTGGCATAGTAAACATACCAATTGTGGTATCCGGAATCTCGGCAACAGGTGCTATTGGAAATGTCGTTGTTTGGGGAGATGTAGACACAGGAGTTGACGTAACATATACGGATATTAATACGGGAACCTCGAATACATGGATTGATGTGAGTGGTTCTTCTAACACTTGGACGGATGTAATCTAATGCCTTCTACATACAGCAACTTAGGTATCGAGAAAATTGATACAGGGGAACAATCAGGTGTTTGGGGTAATACCACTAATACAAACTTTGATATTCTAGACGACTCCATAGCTGGAGTATTTTCTAAAACTCTTACCAGCGACGAAACACTATCTGTATCGGACGGGTCAACCTCCGGTGCAGGGCACTTTATCCTTAAATTTACTTCTTCTCTGTCTGCGTCTAGTTCAGTCACGGTCACAATTGGAACAGATACCACCGTAAAACCGTATGTCATCCAAAACGCTTGTTCTCATGAAGTGGTAATCAACCAAGGCAGCACAAGTGGATCCGGAACAAAAGTCACTGTCCCGGCAGGGCAATTTAGATTTATCTATTGTGATGGAGGCGGAACCAACGCCAACGTCGTAGATATGAATATTTCATCTATTACTGGTTTTGAATGGCAAGCGGTTGTTACCGCTGACACAACGATGGTTAATGGTAGAGGGTATTTTGTAAACACAGCCGGAGGCGCAGTAACAATGACTCTGCCGACAACTGCTTCATTGGGTGCAGCTATCCGCATTCTTGATCTAGGATCTGCGGCTTCAAATGCTGTAACAGTTGCTCGAAATGGTCATAAAATAATGGGAGCCAACGAAGATCTAGTTGTAAATACCCCGAATGCAGCATTTGGCTTAATATATGTGGACACGACATTTGGCTGGCGTTTGATGGAGGTGTAGTAAATGGCAAACTACTTCTCTTACAAATCTACTGCGGTACAATCAAGCGGTGGGTTTTACGACATCGGAACAATTTTACCTTGGACAAAAGCAACCGTCTTAGATGGTTTTTTACTTTGCGATGGTTCGAGCAGAACTAGAACTGGAGAATTTGCTGATCTGTTTGCTGTCATAGGCACAACCTATGGTGTTGGTAGTTCCAGCGACAATTCAACCTTTAGTCTGCCAAATCTCCTTGGGCGAGCCATAATTGGAGAGGGCACATCTAACGATGGCACAACAACCAGAGCGTTCAACATAGGTGAGTCTTCAGGAGCTACCAACGTCACCTCAAATGTTAGTTTTCCGTCTGCTACTGTTACTATTAGTGGTACAAATTTGACTGCTCCAATTGCAACCGCCGCTGTCCCTCTTCCGGCTCATACACACTACATGTTCACCGCTAATAACAATCGTCCGAGTAACGGAACAGTTAACTCTAGCAGCACTAATCAGAATAAACAGGTGGTACACGAAGGGTCTGGTGGTAACGCTGGCTATATTATGCGTCCGGATCTTCTTTCTGCTACGGGTGGTCTAACCTCTACAGCAGGAAGTGGCACTGGAGAACATAACCACACCACACAGGCCGTTGTAGGAAATGTAAGTTTTGATCAGACAAACTTGAACGCAACAAATACCGGAAGCACAATTAGTCCTTATGGCGTATGCCGTTATATTATAAAGGCTAAACAGTTATGAAGTATTACCTTAATTCACAAACCAGATTGTTGGGTAATGATGAAAAATCCTATTGGATGACGGAAGAACGTTTTCCCTCGTATATGGATAAAAATCTTATGTCTCGTTATGACACTTGTTTTGCTCCGTTCAGCAAAAATCTACACACAATAGTATATGACGACACAACTAAAGTTGGGTTGGAAATAGGTTTAGACGGCTCAAACTTTAAGGGTAACGCTGACGAAAACCCTAGTTATGAAAAATTTGTTGCTATCCTAAAAGAGATGATTGAGTGGGAGGACAGACACGATGGCTAGTTACAAATCATTTAAGTCTTCGTTTGCTCCGGCTATCCCCACAGGATTGGTTATCCCGTGGTCCCACAATTCAATACCAAATGGTTTTTTGGTTTGCGGCGGACAAGCTGTGAGCCGTACAACTTATGCAGATCTGTTTGCTCTTATAGGAACATCTTATGGTGCAGGTGATGGATCCGGTACATTTAATGTGCCTAGTTTAGATGGTCGTCAGTTGTTGTTTGATGGAACAGGATCAGACGGATCAGCTACTAATAATGTTGGTGGCACAGCAGGTAACGCGACTTTAGCACTTAATAATTTTGTAACACTAAGCGGTAATGTGGCTCTTACCGGAAGCGTTAATCTTAATGGTAACGTGGCAGGCCACCCCCTATCAACCAACGAACTTCCCTCGCACAAACACCATTTATACGCCGACAGTATAGGGTTTTCTTCATCAGGTACACAAACATTCATTAACGCAAACGAGCAAGCCACAAAAGGTGCAGGGAACATCGGGCAAGGTCCAACGGATTTTAAATATACAATAAAAGGAGTTAATTCGTCTGCTAATATAGGGTTAAGTAGTGCTACAGGTAACGGATCACCACATAGTCATAATCACAACCTTGATCTGAGTAATAATCAAGATGCTAATAGCAATCTTTCTTTATCGTATCCCACGATTGGTAGTAGCGATAAGCTCTATCAATCAACAAAACTCAGAGCACTTATAAAGTTTTAGCACATGCCGTTACAAAAGTTACAGTTCAGACCCGGTATCAATAGAGAAACTACTCGTTACATGAACGAGGGGGGCTGGTATGACGGCAACTATATTCGTTTTCGTTTCGGTGTACCGGAGAAGATTGGTGGTTGGGAGAAGTTTTCTTCGTCTTCTTATCTGGGAATTGCACGAAAACTCCATAACTGGATTGCGTTAGATCAATCAAACTACCTAGCTGTCGGCACTCATCTCAAGCTGTACATCGAGGAAGGCACACAGTTTTTTGACATTACCCCGCTTCGAAGAACTCAAACACTAAGTTCAGGAGCCCTTGCTTCAACCAGCGGAAGCACAACCATAACTGTAACGGATGCCAGCCATGGAGCTGTGACAAACGACTTTGTTACATTTACAGGTGCAACCACCTTCGCTGGAATACCTGCAAGCGATTTGAACAAAGAACACCAACTTACTGTTGTAGATGGCGGCACATATACAATCACTGTAGCGACAACTGCAAACGCCACCACAACGGGCGGCGGCACACCGTCAGCAGCATATCAAATCAACACAGGTCTGGATACAATTGTGTCGGGAACTGGTTGGGGTGCTGGTCTGTGGGGCGGCACGACTGCTGCGGACCCGGCAACAACATTAAACGGTGCTCTTAATGCCGACACCGCTGGTACAGGTGGCTCTGGAACTAGTGTGGTTCTTACAGATGCTAGTAGTTTTCCATCTGCCGGATCAATTGTTGTTGATGGTAAAGAAGTCATCACATACACAGGCAAAACTAGTAACACTCTAACAGGCATCACTCGTGGTCAGGACGGTAGTACAGCTACCGCTGGTACAGGTGTTGCTCATGCTGATGGTGTCGCTGTTCGTGGCGCAGCAGCAATCACGGGGTGGGGTGATGCGTCAGCTATCTCCACGACATCGGGAACTGAAGCTCGGATCTGGTCTATGGACAACTTTGGTGAAGATTTAATTGCTTGTCCAAGAGACGGTGCGCTTTTTTATTGGGACAAAAGCGCAGATACCACCGCAGGTAGAGCTGGAGCTTTAACAAGTGAAAGCGGAGCAGATCAAGTACCGTTGATGGCTAGACAAGTAATGGTTTCAGACAGGAGCCGCCACTGCATTGCTTTTGCCTGTAACGCACAAGGACAAACAGAACAGGATCCACTTTTAGTTCGTTTTTCTAAAGCAGAAAGTGCTGTTGATTGGAACATTCTCACGACGGGAACTGACGCGGGCGACTTGATCATTGGTTCTGGTTCTAAGTTTGTGTCTGCCATTGAAACCAAGCGTGAGATTCTAGTGTGGACAGATGTGAGCTTGCACTCCATGCAGTTTATTGGTGCGCCGAATACATTTGGTTTGATCCAGATTGCTTCAGGTATCAGTATTATTGGACCCAATTCCGTGGTCGCTGTGAACGACACAGTGTTTTGGATGGGCGAGAATCAGTTCTATACATACGACGGTAGGACACAACAGATACCCTGCACCGTTCGAGACTACGTTTTTGATGATGTAAACAGCGATCAACGAGAACTTATTACTGCGGGTTTGAACTCACAGTTCTCAGAAATATTTTGGTTTTACCCATCTAAAAGCTCTTTGGAAGTCGATAAATATGTTGTCTTCAACTATCAGGAACAGGCTTGGTACTACGGAGTGTTGGGCAGGACAGCATGGTTAGATGCTGAAGTTCGGGCTTTTCCGATTGCTGCGGGCACAGACAGTTTCTTGTACAATCATGAATTAGGAAATGACGACGGCTCAACATCTCCTGCCACGCCGTTAGCTGCATATATTGAAAGCAGCCCCATGAGTATGGAGTCAGGAGAACAGTTTCAATTAATCCGCCGGGTTCTACCTGATATTACTTTTGAGGGATCTTCGAGTCCGACACCCACTGTAAAGTTCACGTTGGGTAGCTACGACAAGCCGGGTGAAGATGTTTCAGGCACTGTGAACGGCACTGTAATTAAAGAAGCATCTGAAACAGTAGAAAAATACACTTCTGAACTGTTTTTAAGGCTTCGCGGCAGAGCTTTTTCTGTTAAGATAGAAAACACCGGAACAGGTGCACAATGGAGATTAGGTATACCAAGAGTTGATTTACGACCAGATGGGAAGAGATAATGCCACAAAGAGAGTTAGTTCCACCCGTTTTGTCTACAGCTCCTGATGAATACAGCCAAGCATATGTTTCGGACTTGGCGAGAGCTTTGACGCTTCTCATTGACCAAGTCAACACAGAGGGACAGCTTCGTGCGTCCACTGCCGTATTAACAGCTTTGCCGACCAGTGCAACAGGACTTGAAGTAGGTACTGTTTATCGAGACGGCACAACTTTGAAGGTAGTGACATAATGGCGAAGATGGAGCAACAATCTCTTACCCCTCAAGGTGGAGTAGCATCTTTAGGTAACAGGCAGGATATGGCGGACAAGCTGGCTAGTATGGGCCAGTTTGATGACGATCAAATTGCTCACGTTGCTGAAGGCGAGGTCATTGTCCCTGCCCCAATCATGAAATACTACCCGGAGGTTCGGGAACAGGTTTTTGATGTAATCCGTCAGGAAGGATTAGACCCACAGGAGTTTGTGGTCGGCGGAGATCTCGTCGCTCGTAACCCACAGACAGGTATGCAAGAGTTTGGTTTCTTCTCCAAGGTCTTCAAAAAAGTTAAGAAAGCATTTAAGAAACTCGCCCCAATCATTCTGCCAATCGTGCTGCCGGGTATCGGCACAGCGTTGGCTGGCATGGGTGGTCTTGCAGGTGGTATCGGTGGATTCATCGGCAGTTTAGGTGCAGCGGGGACAGCGGCTCTCGGTTCTGGTCTTGGTGGTCTTATACAAGGTAAAAGTTTTAAAGACTCTCTGAAGATGGGTGCTTTATCAGGTCTGACTGTTGGTTTGTTGAAGGGTGCTGGTAACGTTGCCAAAGGCAAAGGTTTCATGGCAGATCAGTTCGGCGCGGGCACAACTCCCGGATTTAAACCACCCGGTTCAACAGGTAGTGTTGTTAGCCCGACATTGGAAAACACAGTAATGGCTCAACCGGGAGGAGGATATTTGCAAAAACTTCCGACAGGTGAAACGATGGGATTTGAAAGACTACAAGATTTACCATCCGGTATCACACAGGTTGCAAATCCAATAACAAAAACTTTCGAAGTAATACCCGGACGTGGCGCAGGAGGTGCATTTGATTATCTGAAACCAAGTAATATTGCGAAGAACTTAGGTATTGGTAGCGGACCTTCAACCACCGTTGCCGGATCAGCGGGGGATCCAAGTTTCCTTTCAAAAGTTGGAAAAGGATTTACGGAGAGTATTGTGGCAGACCCCATCGGAAAAGGCACACAGCTCGCCGGAACAGGTCTTATAGCCGCTGGTTTGATGACAGGCGAAGAAGAAGAGGGTGGTAGTCAAAGCGTGTCAGATTACGAACCGTATGAACCAACAGGCGGGGTCTTTACTGGATTGGGCTATAACCCTGAAACAGGAACATTCGAAGAGGTTGAAGTAATAAGACCCACAGAGTTTGCGGCAGCAGGTGGTGCGATCTCGGGCCCCGGAACTGGAACCTCAGACAGCATCCCAGCCATGCTTTCTGACGGTGAGTTTGTAATGACCGCAAAAGCCGTGCGTGGTATGGGTGATGGCAGCCGTAAAAAAGGCGCGGCGAAAATGTATCAGATGATGAACAGACTTGAGAGTATGGCGTAATGGCAAAGGTAGAAACCACCAAGCAGATTCAAAAGGTCGAGCTGGCTCCTTATCAGGAGGAATTTCAGAAGTCCCTGTTAGATTCTGTTGACGCATATATGGATGCGCCGATTCAGGTTGTTGATCAGGCCGCATACATCGCTGACCGCCCGGAAGAATATGCAACAGCAGAAGCGTTAGCCAAAGAAGGTATCGGTGCATACCAACCCTATTTAGATCAGGCAGACGAATATACTAAAATGGCAGCGGACTACGCCAAACAGCAAGGCGATATGGCATTGCTGGCACAGGGGCAGTTCGATCCTTCCGGTATCAGTCAGTTTATGAATCCGTATGAAGCATTGGTTCTTGATCCTGCGCTTGAAAGAATGCGCGAACAACAATTAATGAGCGAACAGCAACTTCGTGCTCAAGCCGCGCAACAAGGAGCTTTCGGTGGTTCTCGCGCTGCGTTGCAGCAACAAATGGCAGCTCGTAATTATGAACGTGACCGGATGGAAATGATTGGGAAGATGAAGTACCAAGGTTTCACAACGGCTTCTGATATGGCTATGAAAGCGTTTCAGGACGAGAAAGATCGTCAGCTTGGCATTGCAAGTTTACTTGGTCAAACAGGTACGCAAATGGGTCAAGCGGGTGTCATGTCATCGCAGTTGGCGGAGCAAGCACAAGGGTTGGGTCTTCAGGATGTATCGACACTACAGCAACTTGGAGCAAGTCAAATGGCTTACGATCAAGCTCTTTTGGATGCTGAAAAAGCCACAAAACAAGCTGAACTCGCCGCACCTGCTCAGAAACTTGCGTTTGGTGCTGACGTATTTGCTGGTCAACCAACAACTCCAACGACGTATACAACATCGACAGCACCTGCAACTGGGGCAGACAAAGGCTCACAATATCTTGGAACCGGGATCGCGCTCATTGGTGCTGGTCGTACCTACGGTAATCCATTTTCATACGCAGGGGGAGGCACTCCATAATGAAAGGTGCGAACCGCAAGCTGTTTCGTAAACCCGGACTTGCTAGGCAAGCTATCGGAATATTAGCTTCGTCCAAAGAGTTAGCGGATCAAGTACAATCCGTAGCCCCAAATATGATGCCGCGTCAGCCTGTTCAAAAATTTAAGGGTGGTGGCTTGGCTTCGCTGTTAGGCATAACACCTGCTGGCTATGAAATGGTTGATGAAAAACTAGTTGCTAGACCCGGATTCTCAGGGATGTACGAACGTATGTCTGGGATCTCGGATCCTGCTCGAGCCCGTGAACAATCAGGTATTGATTTGATGAAACTTGGTGCTCGTATTGCTGGTGGTCAAAGCGGTTCTACTACAACTAACGTCGCACAAGCTCTGGCGACCACGCTTGATGAGGTGGGCAAAAATAGACAAACAGAATACGCCATGACTTTGAAAGAAGCTGAAATGGCTCGTGCACTAGAAGATGCCAAAGCAACTAGAGATCTCAAGGAAAGAACATTAGCGGTATCGACGTTTGGCGCAACAATGACGAACGACAAGCTCGATGCACTATCGGCTGTTGGTATCACTCCCAGTATAGATGGCTCGGCCATCTATGATGGAAAAAAGTATAACTCTATAGACGACGCTGTAAACGCATTACCAGCGGGCGACCAAGCCGCATACAAGGCAAATATAGCTCTAGGTGCAAGAGACTCGGCGGGTGAAAGAATACAAACTGATGTTCTAGATTCAGCGGGTGACGTAAGAACAAGACTTGCTCAACTGTCAGGGATGATAACAAGTTCAGATATAAATATTAGAGACAGTATTGCCTCTACACATTTGGAAGCAATGAGTCAATTCCGTACAACACAAGGCGGGGCAACAGCGAAGAGTAGGTTTAATGTTAAAAAAGGTAATAAAGACGAACAAGCATTAAAAAGAATATTTGGTGACAATATTAATTTAAGTGACAACAGGAATTACTATGTTCTAGAAGATGCTAACACACAAGAATATGTGCTCGTGGATGAGTCAGGGACGCTTATTGACACAGACAAACGGTTGTTGGGAACTCTTAAACAGCCAACCCCGGAAGAAACTCCTGAAGAAACTCCTAAAGAAACTCCTGAAGAAACTCCTGAAGAAACTCCTGAAGTAACAAACACAACAGGATTGCCACAAGATGTATCAGAAACG
>MDTG01302842.1_pt1 | contig 26109 bp, 25 predicted proteins | sample 811421 | NCBI WGS metagenome assembly MDTG01 (sample SAMN05326645, study PRJNA326480) | marine metagenome | isolation source: seawater | place: Pacific Ocean: South East | collected 2011
ATATCTATAAATAAAATGTTGTTGAATCCTAAATTTATATCTCATTTGAAATATCATTCAGAATCAATTCAGTTTATTTTAACATACTTAGGTATTTTAAACCCTAAGTTCACTCTAGGAAAAGGAAAAAAATGATAAAAGGTAAAGTTAAGTGGTTTAATTTCAAAAAAGGCTATGGTTTTATTCAGCCAGAAGACGGATCTAAAGACGTATTTGTTCATAAGACTGCGTTAAAGAACTCCGGCATTGATAGTCTTGATGAAGGACAAGAAATCACCTTTGAAATAGCAGAAGAAAATGGGAAAAACTCTGCAGTTAACTTAAAAGTCTAATCTTTTTCTAAAATTAACAGCTTTTCCGACTATTCATGAAGTTCATGAATATCCACATCTATATCTTGTATTTGTTCTCCTACACTATCTAGAGAGGAATTAACGCTCTCTATTCTAAATCCTAACCAAACTGTTATAATTAAGTTTAATAAGACCAATAAAATACCTAAATTTATTTTACTCATATTTTAACTTATAATTAAGTATGTTCATATTCAATAAAAAAATGAATAACGCCTTTAATATGGGATTACTATAGAAGAAACAGGAATTATAGTAAGATTATACCATAATTCTACCACAATTTAATTCGGCAGTAATTCTATTTTATTACTAAATAAACTTGGATTTTTTTCTCTGTAAGCAAAGTCTTTTTTTACATAATCATTTTGATTAACAAAAATATCAATCAACTTTTTCTTTGCAAAACTTGAAGAGTCAATTAGCTCGCAACTATAAAAGTCTGTAATCCAAGGCTTAATGCTTATTTTTAAACTTTGATCGTCAAAATATGTTTTATACTCATTAACTAATTCTCCGCTTAAATCAATATCAGCACTATTTAAATCTTCTAAATAATCAGAATTTAGTAAAATAAATTCTTCATTTTTAGATTTTTTCCAGAGCTGATACTTTCTCACACCCCTATCCAGTGATATTTCTCCAATGTTAGGCCATAAAGTGCCTATCACATTTTTATTTTTAAAAACTAAAATATTTTTAAATGCACCGCTATTTATTACCATGCCATATGGATATTGTTCAAATCCTGTACTCCATGATTTGTTTATATAACTGCACCTGTATATGTCATTTTTATAAAAGCCTTTAAGTAACTTATTGAAGTTTTTCCTTGAACTGAAGTCATTTGAATTAGCATTAAATGATGCAAGTATGATGAAAATATATAAAAATAAACAAGGTTTGAATAGCGCAGAAAGTATGTTCATAATAGTCTTTTAATATCAAATAAAAAAAACTCAAGATAATTTTAATTGATTATATTTAACAAAATTCATGTTTTGCTTTCTTCTATATCTTCAAGATGAGTTTTTAGAGCATAACTACTTAAATTAATTTCAACAACAAAAATTAAAAGAGCGAATGAGAAAAGTATTAATGCTAAAGAAAACAAATATGGCGAAATCAAAACGAAAAACATACCAGAAATTATGGTTAACAAGTTAAATATGAAAGCAAGAGTTGAAAAAAGTTGCATATATTTTACATATTTTAGCCTAAGATTAAGAATTTTTATCTGAGTAAGATATTTTTCTGCTGACTCTCCTTTTCTTCCTTTTTTGTTTATAAAGTCAAAGTACATTTGCCTTATCAGCTTACTGATTGCTATCCACCTGTTACCAAAAGTCAACATCATCAATGGAATTGCGGGAAATAGAAAAGCTGCATAAGTTAGTTCAAAATTTTTCATCCTATATTTTATTATCCTTTGTTAATTTTTTAATATCAAATCCTTTTTCAAAAGATTTGAAATCATCAAAAGCTTTACATTCACCTCTAAATGAAGAATATTTCTGAAAACTTAGATCTTTCCTGCTAATTTTTATTTCATTGATAAAAATTGAATTTTCATTAGTCAAATATTTGCCTACATCTTTCTTTTTTATCTGAAGATTTTCAACACCCCCTTCAACCTTATATTCAAATGCCCTTCCTGATTCGAAAAAATATCCAACTGTGTCCCCATACAACTTGCAAATAACACCTTTGCCATCTATTTCCCCTGATTCTAAAAATGTCCATGAAAATAAAACAATAAAAAATATTTTCTTCATATTTTCTCTCTATAACTCTCTTTATTCATAAATTAAAATCTAATAATCAAATTTTGCAAATAGATTATATTTTAATTTTATCATAAAATTATATAAAATACATTTATCATATTCCTAACAAAGGGCATATTTGTATAGCAATCACTTAATTTTATAAATGTTTATTCGGTAATTAAGTCTATTTAAAAAAAATATATTAGATTTAAATTGTTTTTTTAGTTAAGAATGATATATTAAATATATACCATCCACATGGTTAAAAAGTGGCGCATAGTACATGCGTCAAAAGTACATGCCTATTAACTTTAACAATGGAGTGAAAAGTATGTTATTAACCAAAAATCTGATTAGATTCAATAAAATGCTTGTTAAAATCCCTAGTCAAACTAAGAGGGTTTGGGATATAGCCGAAAATCGTTGGGGATTTAGGTTTTCCAAAAAACAAGATTAATTTGATTGTGAAATATGTGAGAAGCTACTAATCGTTTTTCACATATTTTATAAAAATATTTTGAAAGTATCTATCTCATGATATTCTAAGTGAGAGTGGATCATGAAATATTTAATTTTTTTTTTAATAATCATAAGTGGCTGTGCAAAGGATTTTAGTAAAAATAAAATTCAAACAATAACCAACTTTCAAGCAGCCAAAGTTGAAGGCAACCATAATGTATTCATATCTAATGAAGCTTTCAAATTAGTAAATAATATAACTTCAGAAGATTGTGAGTCATGGGCCTTGGACCTAAATTTTGATGACCCGATAAAAAATTCAATTAAAAATCTTTCAGATAAAATGTTCAATAGTTATTCAATTTCAAAAAAGAAATTATCACCTAAAGAAATAGAAAATAGTAACTTTGTATCTCAGATATCATACGAAGGTTTTTCTGGGGTTTCGAATTTTAAAACACAAAGAAATACAGGTGTTTACGAGATTTCATTAAAAGTAAAAGTGAAGGTTGAAAATTCCTCTAAAAACATTGTCAATGAAATTTCATCTAATATGAGTTGGGAAAAAAATATCTTTTTTGACTGTAATCTTCATGAAGGAGGGATTTATTCAGGCCAAAAGGCACTAGATAATTTAATGAGAAAAGTTTATGAATCAACGTATGAATCAATTTACAATATTACCAGGTAAAAATGAGCAAAAGAAGGTTTTTAAAATTTTCTTTCAAAATATTGTTTCTCTCTCTCTTTAAAGTTAATTTAGTATCTTATGCAATTGAGAAATTGAACCCCAAGAGAAAAACATTAGTTTTTACTCACCCATTTTTTTTAAAAAAAGTTTTTTTAAATAATCATCCTGAGCAACCTCAAAGAATAACAAAAATAATAAGTGAACTAAACAATCAAAAATTAGAAAATTTAATTGAAAAAATAAATTTGAATGTTTTAGTTGATTATTGGATTAGTAAAATCCACTCAGAAATTCATATAGACTCTTTAAAAAAAAATCACCCACTTGCTGAGAATATGTCAAGAATTGCAATAAAAGGATGTATACAGGCAGTTGATAAAATTATGGAAAGAAAGATAAAAAATGCATTCTGTTTATCTAGACCACCTGGCCATCACGCATTGAACACTGGAAAGGATGAAGGGTTTTGTTTCTATAATCATATAGCTGTTGTCACGAAGTATATTCAACTTAAATATAAAATAAAAAAAATTTTGATTATTGATTGGGATTATCATCACGGAAATTCTACAGAACTTTTTTTTTATGATGATCCAACGGTTCTTTTTTTCTCAACACACAACTTAGAAGCATATCCAGGCACCGGTTTTCCCAAAAGAAAAGGTATAGGAAAGGGCAAAGGATTCAATATAAACATTCATTTACCATGTGGGACCAATGACAAAGATTTAATTAGTGTCTATGAGAATATTTTGATAAAGAAAGCAGATTCATTTAAACCTGACTTTGTTTTAATCTCAGCGGGATTTGACAGTAGAAAAAATGACCCATTAGGATGTTTTGAAGTTTCAGATTTAGGTTTTGAAAAATTAACTGAAATAGTTTTAAAAATTGCAGATACACACTGTGATGGAAGGCTTTTTTCAGTTTTGGAAGGTGGATATAACATTGATGGAAATGCAAAAGCAACTGTTTCTCACATAAAAATTCTAAATAATTTTCATAAAAAAGTTTAAAAAAATTAATTTAACTGATATTAATCATCAATTGTGCATTATTAGAATGACAATGGAAAAAAATATAGACTCAATTCGTTACAAAAAAGCGTTAGACTTTGCCTACAGCTTTTATAGAGAAAAATTTAGAAAAGGTATAGGTTTTCCTTACTTCAATTATTTGTCTTCAGTAAGTAATTTAATAATAGAAAATAATGGGAATACAGATGAGGCAATTGCAGGCTTAATTCATGACTATTTTGAGTTTGAAAATTTTCGTCGTAAATCTAATTTCATTAAAAAAAAGTTTGGAGTCAAAGTTCATAATATAATTAAGCAATGCTCAGATCATGAAAGTAATAACTATGAAAAGGAAAGCTGGGAAAGTTTTAAAAAGAAATATTTAGAATCGATGCAAAAAAAGTCTCAATCCACCCTTCTTGTTGTGATGTGTGATAAGTTACATAGCGTAACTTGTATGATAAATGATCATAATAAAATTGGGAAAAAATTATGGAAAAATTATAATCAATCACCTGATCAAGTTCTATGGTATTATAAGGTTCTATGTAAAAACTTTAAAAAGTATCTTAAAAATCATAAAATACTTAAAGATAAACTGCAAAGAAATGTTAACGAGTTAGAATATAAAATTAAAAGCTAAAGAAATGTATCATGAAATTTTTTATCATAAAGTTTTTACTAGGACTTTTTGGGTTCATTTTTTTTACCATTTCTCTTTTCTCAATAACAATAATAATTAAAACAACTTACCAGTCGGAAACAAATATAATTGAACAACTCTTTGCTAACAATCAAATTTGTGATTTTCAATCAAGTGAAAAAAATACAAAATTTTGCACAGACGTTATAACAACTTATTGGATGATTTTGATAGCAATCATATCATCTATTTTATCTTTCATTAATTTATTTCCTTTTTTTATAATGAAAAAAAAGTGAACTTTAACGTTAGTCATAATAATTTATTAAATTTAAGTAGAAGCTTACTGAATAAGAAAAACATAAAAAAGTATTTATTAGATTTTAGAAAAATTATTGAATCATTCAACATTGTGAGACCAAATCTTAATGATCCATTTGCCAAAAAATTATATATTATCACTATGAATTCTAAATAGTTTTGTGGAAAATTACCAAAAAGTAATCTATTTCAATAAATAAAAAGAAATGATTCAATTTTTTTGATCTTTAATATATAAATTATAGGATCTGGCCCCGTAGCTCAGCTGGATAGAGCAACTGCCTTCTAAGCAGTAGGTCGTACGTTCGAATCGTACCGGGGTCGCCAAATATCTTATGTCAAAATTAATAATTATAATCACTTGTTTTCTTAGCTTTACTGTTAAATCTCAAGACTTTCTATTAAAATGTAAAGAAAGGTCAATGTCTTATGACAAAAACTTAAGCACAAGTTTTATCAAAGTTCTTAATCTTAAAGAAAAAACATTAACTAACTTTTCAGGTTCATTCTTTGATAATGTTGTATTATTTGCGGAAAATGAAATTATTATTGATAACAATATCTTTGATACAAGAAGCACTTTTAACTTACACACAAACAAATGGACTACTTACAAAGGGCAATTTGTTAAAATTTATAACTGTACAAAAGAAAAAAGACGTTAAAAACGCCTTTTTTCTTATTAACATGGGGAGGAAGTTATATTTAAAAAATATGTTTTTTTAAAGAATTTGTAAAATTTATTTTTAATATATAAAGTATTGATTTTATGAATATATATCTCTTGGCTTTTATATTTGCTTTTTTGGATACTTATTACTCCTACAAAATTTATATCAAATACAAAAAGTATAAAATCTCTTTATCACTTCTTTGCTTTCTAGTTTCCTATTACTTATTTTTAATAATCTTGAAATTTATCACTGATCACTTGATGGAAGGGCTATCTTCTTTTCAATAAGTGAATCAAATTCAGCATTTAGTAAATTTAATTCTTCGGGTTTGAGAGTTTGAGATATTTTTTGTATGTAAAATTCACTTTCACTAATTCCATTCATTTTAGATTTAAGAAACATTTTATATGACATTTTCAAGTCTTTTACAGTGCCTGTTCCTGAAAAATACATATTAGCTAAATTATACATTGCTCTGGGATGACCAAAATCAGATGCAAGTTTATATAATTCGAATGCTTTAATAACATCTTTATTAACATTTTCTCCATTAAAGTACATCCAACCTAGATTATACAAAGCATATTTATTTGATAACTGTGATGCAGCTTCATAATAGTAAATTGCTCGAGTTTTATCTGTTTGCACCCCAAACCCATTATCGTAGATTAATGCAATATTGAACATTGCATCACTTCTCTTCTCATTGTTAGGGTTATTTGCTACTTTTTTGAAATACAAAATTGATTCTTCAATTTTTTTTTTATTAAAAAGTTCCAATGCTTTGAAGTAATCATTGGCATTCGTTGAATTGTTAAAAAATATAAAAGTTGCTAATAATAAATATTTAATCATAAACCTCTCCGTTTAATTAGTATTATTGCTCTCCAAAACTACTTAAACTGGTCGGGGAGACAGGATTTGAACCTGCGACCCTCTGTTCCCAAAACAGATGCGCTACCAGGCTGCGCTACTCCCCGACTAAACTGCTTATAGTATAAGAATACATTAATTAAAAGACAAAAATTATATTTAAATTTTTCTTTTATGTGTTGTTGTTGTTTACAAGTTACATTAGTATGTCTGTATTGCGAGGAAATGGTAAAAAAAGTGAAGTGTTTTTTAAGATCTATAGTTATTTTATATCTATGTATTCCATTTTTTTCAACAAGTGAAGAGTTGCGCGATGTTCTAAGAGATGCATATAATTTTTACCCCGATGTTGAAAAAAGTAAAACCGAGCTTCAAATCGCAGAAAAGGACTTAAGTATTTCTAAACGGGATTTTCTTCCATCAATTGACTTTTCTGCAACACAAGGAAGAAAGATTTCAAAAAGCAACCCAGATACCTCCAGGATAAACGATAATGCTTTCAATCCTTCTACATTCGATGTTGATCTATCTCAACCATTGGGATACACAAAGGCAATTAATCTGAAAAAGGCAAGAAATGATTTAGATATTTCAAAATTAAGCTTATATTCTACAATTCAAGATGTTCTTTTTAAAGCAACAAAAGCTTATTACACCGTATTAAAGGATTATTTTTTACTAGATGTTTCAAAAAGAAATGAAGATAATCTCATAAAAAAACTTGAGGCAGCAGAAAAAAGATTTGAATTTAAGGACGTAACAAAAACTGATGTGTTCCAAGCAAAAGCAAGATTGGCTCAGGCTACTTCGAAAAGAATAGAGGCAGAAAACAACCTCGAGATTTCAATTTCAGATTTTAAATCAGTTGTAGGAAGAGAACCTAATGTAAATTGGTTGTCCTCAGAAACCGATCAGATAGTTGAGTCAAATCCAAAAGATTGGTCAAAGTTCGGAGAACTTCCAAATTTGCCAATTTCCTTAGATGAATCGATAAAAACAGGCTTGGAGCAAAACCCTGACTACAGAATACTTAACCTTCAACTTCAAAATTCTAAATTAGATATTAAAAAAAACACACTTAATTTTGCTCCGGAGTTTTCTGTTTCAGGGTCAATGGGTAGATCTTTAGATTCCTCAAGAACGGTTGAAAGAACTGATTCATATTCAGTTACCGCATCGGTGAGTGTTCCCATATTTAACAAAGGACACAATGTGCTCAATCTGGAAAAGTCCAAGGATTCTGCTTTAACAGTTATTAAATCCCTTGATACGAAAAAATTAGACCTTACTTTTCAAATCAAATCATCATGGAAAAAAATTGAAAGTACGAAGTCGAGCATTGAATCACTTGAGGTCTCTGTTGAATCTAATCTAATGGCGCTTGATGGAGTAACAAAAGAAGCAAATGTCGGAACCAGAACTACATTAGAAATTCTAGATACGCAAAAAGATCTAGCAGATGCAGAATCAAACCTTGTCAATGCTCAATATCAATTGATTATATCATCTTACGAACTTTTAAAGTTATGTGGCGTTCTTAATCTTAATTATTTAGGAATGTAAAAAAAAACTTGATTAAAATTTAATACTACTGTATTTTTAAACTAGATTGTATTGACTTATATAAAGTATTCACACTAAATAACATTCATTAATAAAGGAAATTTATTATGGCGGAATTTACTATTCCAGCCGCGTATGAACCACTTGTTGAAGCTTGTGGTGAAGCGGCTTTACCAGCTTTCGAAGGAGCTGATTTCGCAAATGATCCTGGAGCAGCCTTCAGTGAAGGTATGTCTGCTGCAATGGACGTTATGGCTGATGCTGGAATGCCAGCACCCATGATGGAAATGATGCAGGACTTTTGTTCAGGTGCATTTGAACAACACATGGCAGGCGGAGGCGATCCAATGGACGCATTTGATGCCGTTGGAAGTGCTATCGATGGATTGATGGCTCCCTTCCCCAACGACATGCCATGTAGTGACATGGCAGCAGATTTCCCACCAATGCCTCCAGACATGGGTGCATTCATGGATGGATGCCCTCCTTATGGGGACTTTCCAGGTGGAGAAACTTTTGACGCAGCCGCTATGCCCGATAGTTGGGAACCAGGGCCAATGACAGATATGGGACCTCCTCCAGGAGACATGGGACCAGGACCAGATGGACCAATGGGACCTCCTCCAGGAGACATGGGACCAGGGCCAGATGGACCAGCTTTTGGACCTGACGGCGAACCAATGGGGCCTCCTCCAGGAGAACCACCAAACCCAGAGGGTGGATTTGGACCAGGACCAGATGGACCAATGGGACCGCCTCCAGGTGATATGGGACCAGGGCCAGATGGACCAATGGGACCTCCTCCAGGAGACATGGGACCAGGTGGACCGCCTCCAGGAGATATGGGACCAGGACCAGATGGACCAATGGGACCTCCTCCAGGAGACATGGGACCAGGGCCAGATGGACCAATGGGACCTCCTCCAGGAGACATGGGACCAGGTGGACCTGAATTTGGACCTGGAACTCCTCCTCCTGAAATGGGACCTGGTGCAGACGGACCAATGGGCCCTCCCCCAGGTGGAGATATGGATGGCGATGGAATGCCTCCACCAGGTGCAGGACCGGATCCATTATTTGGTGAAGGTGGACCCGCTGGTGGACCACCACCAGGAGATATGGGACCGCCTCCAGGAGATATGGGAGACCATATGGGACCGCCTCCAGGTGATATGGGGCCAGGTGGACCACCACCAGGAGGACCAGACCCTATGGCAGGAATGGAAGCTGACATGGCAGATGCAGGGCATCATCATGGACCAGCTGAAGGACCTGGACCAGAAGGACCACCTCCGGGAGATATGGGGCCAGGCGACATGCCTCCACCACCCGAAGATGATCCAAATGCAGGTGGCGATGGAATGTAATTAACGCTAATTACTTCCAGTAAATGCATTAAAACCCCCTTAAGAAGGTTTAAGGGGGTTTTTTTTTTGATTAAAAAATTTTTTACTATATTATGAATGTTATGGAAGCGATGAGAGGTTCTCAAAAATCTATTATTTTAGTTGCCAGACAGTTAGGCATTCATATAGGTCCAAACGATATTCCGGAGAGATTCCAGATTGAAGATAGGGAACTAAAGGTAACTGAAATGTGTGAGCTAGCTCATTCATTTGATCTTAAAGCTAAAGCAACAAAAATAAGTGACAAGGAGCTTCTCAAGTTACTAACGAAAAAACAACAAATTTTAAGGCTAAAAAATGGAAGATACATTATTGCGCTCAGAGTTATGCAAAATGAAAATGAAGACGAAAAGTCCATACTTTGCCTTGACACAGGTGTTTCAAGTCCTAAACCACAACAAATAAGTTTAAAAGAGTTGAATAAAGGTTGGGAAGGAGAAGTTATACTTCTAAAAGCGAAACTTAAAAAATTTGAAGAAAACAGTGAACTTAAACTAGGATGGCTCATAGGTGAATCTTTCAGGAACAAATCTGTTATGATTCAGGTGGTCATCGTAGCATTAATTTTGAATATTTTCGCCGTAATACCAGCTGTTTTCATGATGCTGGTCCTTGATAAAGTTGTAAATTATGAGGCATATTCCACTTTATACGTAATTACATCAGGTGTGGTTGTTGCATACATTTTCAACGGAATTCTGGGTTACTTAAAAACTTACCTGCTAGACTTTTTTTCCCAAAAGGTTGAAGCAAAATTATCAGTTAAAGTTTTTGAAAAACTTATAGCCCTACCCATGCAAAGGTTTCACAAAGAATCTGCAACTTTTTTAAGGTTTACTGGACAAATATCACAGATAAAAAGCCTGTTAACCCAAAAAATTTTTTCTACTGCACTAGACTCTATAAGTCTTCTCGTTTTTGTACCAATACTTTTTTTTTACAGTCCTCTACTCTTCATTGTAGTTTTTTCATTCAGTATTGTAGGTGCACTTGCTTCAATGTTTTATTCAAAAAAACAAAGAGACTCCTTGGTAGGTCTTAGTAAAGCCGATTCCAAAAGACAGGAATTTATCTCAGTCGCTGTAAATGGAATTGAAAATGTTAAAGGATTAGCTCTCGAACCGAATTTAAAGGATCAGTGGAGAGATTTAGAAGCAAATTATATAATTGCAAATGAAGAAATGCAAAAAAAAACAGCTGTGTTAAGCAACATCTCTTCTACCATTAATCAACTCATGACAGCAATGGTAATATTTGTAGGAGTCCATCTTGTTTTTTCTGGAAGTTTATCAGCTGGTATTTTAGTTGGTTTTAATATGTTGGCAGGAAGAGTTTCTAAACCAATTATTGATCTGGTTACACTTAAAACAGAAATAACTAAATTGGTTCAATCTCTCCAGATTATATCTGGGATAGTAGATGCAAACTCTGAAACAACCGTTAGAGGTCAAAAACCTCAGCTTATGGGACAAGTTAGTTTTAAAAATGTAGAGTTTGGATATGATGACTCTACTAAGATTTTAAAAGATATCGATATCGAAATCAATCCAAGACAGATTGTTGGCATAACTGGTAAAAGTGGATGTGGTAAAAGCACGGTTGCAAAGTTAATTCAAGGGCTTTATCGACCTCAAGCAGGTATAGTGGCATTGGATAATATAGACCTTCGATTATTAGATCTCAGTCATATAAGATCTCAAGTTTCACTTGTTGGAACTGATAGTTATTTTTTTCCATGTACCATTAGAGAAACTATAGCTAGTGCGATGCCTAATTCTTCAATGGATAGAATTACATGGGCGGCAAAAAAAGTTTTTGCTCATGATGAAATAGAATCTTATCCCGATGGTTATGAAACCTTTTTAGAAGAAAATGCTACAAATTTATCCACAGGATTAAGACAAAAATTAGCAATTGCGAGGGCATTAATAAGAAATCCTAGAATTTTGATACTTGATGACGCATTTACTGGCTTTGATGTTGATAGCGAAATAAAATTATACGATGCACTTTCTGATATTGCTTTAGGCAGAACAATAATTATTGTTTCCAACAGAGTATGGCATCTAAGAATGTGTAATAAAATATTTGTGTTGGATGAAGGCAAGATAACCCAACAAGGATCTTTTGAGGAACTAAAAAACTCTATTGGATACTTTGGAGAAACATTCAATAAGCAAACCTCCATACTTGGAATTGACCAAAAATTTAAAACAATAAAAAAAGCAGGATAAATATTAATGGCAGAAAAAAAATCAATTCAACCCGCTATCAGAAACTTAGCAGCTGGCGATGTATTATTTAGAGAAGGTGAAGTTGGAGATTTTGCTTATCAAGTTGTTAAGGGAAAAATTGAAGTGTGTAAGTTCAATGGAGATGAGTATGTAACATTATCAATACTTGAGAAAGGGGCGTTATTCGGAGAAATGGCTTTGATTGACAAACAGCCAAGAAGTGCAATGGCTCGAGCAACAGAGGAAGCTACAGTAAAAGAAATTGACCAAGAGGCACTTTTAGGATACCTAAAAAATTCTCCTCAAACTGCTTTTAACATGATGCAACAGCTTGCAAGTTACGCAAGAAATGCAAACGAAAAATTATCTGTAGATGCATTTCAGTCTGATAATGAAAATGAGAACAATGTTGAAGATGACGACGATCAAAGTGATGAGGCCAAACAAAGTAAATTTAAAAAAAAAATGATGAATGAACTTTTGGATGAATTTGATGATGATATTGACAGAATAAAAGCAGCAGGGGTTCCTAAATCAGTAAAAATGTCAGTATTTTCTTTTGGGTTTTTAATACTATTTCTGATAACATGGGGAACAATCTCAGAAATAGACACAACAATAACAGCATCTGGAAAAATAACCACAGTTGTTCCTAATGTCGAAGTTCAATCTAATTATAACTCAGTAGTCAAAGAAATTTTGGTAAAAAAAGGTGAAAGTGTAAACAAAGGTGATCCTTTAGTAATTTTTGATGCCACACTCCAAAAAGCAGATAAAATGAAACTCAACTACCAACTTGCTGTTATTAACTCAAAAATCGATAGGCTAAAAAAACAATCATTACTTAGAACTAACACATCTGTAAAAAACCCAAATGATGAAAGACAGAGCAGGATATTTAAGGATAAAAGAGATCAGTATTTAGCAAAAATCGCATCATTAGACCAGCAAATTGGTTCAACAGAGGATGATCTAAAATTTATTAAGGAGCAACTTCAAATTCAAAAACAAATTGAGGAATCCAAATTGGAATTGTTTGAGTTAGATCTTGTTGCAGAGTCACAAGTGTTGGCAGAAAAAAATAAGAGGCTATCTTTAGAAAAAGAATTTACAAAAACAAGTAATAAACTAAGTGAACTAAAGTCAAACAGAAAAGAGTATAATAGTCAGTTCTTTGGTGGAATTAATGATGAATTAGTAGGATTAGAGGACCAAAGAATGACAATGCAAGAAGACTTAAAAAAACTAGAAAGACAACAAACTGACGTCACAGTTCGGGCTCCATCTGACGGCATGATATTAGACCTGCATTCACTTTATCCTGGAGCAGTAATCACTCAAGGTAAAAGTGTTGTAACACTTGTACCAACAGGTGTCGAACTTCTAACAATTTTTGATGTTGATCCTTCCGATATTAGCAAGCTTATTCCAGATACATCTGTAAAAATTCAACTTAATGCTCTTCCAGCTCAAAAACATGGTGAATTGAAAGGAAAGCTAATTTATGTATCTGCAGATACAATTGATAAGAATGTTGATGGAAATCCCGGAAACTTTTACAGAGCAAGAGCTCAAATTACAGAAAATGAATTAAAAGAAATTCCTCCTGGATTTAATTTGATGCCTGGCATGAAAGTTTCTGGAAAGTTCAAAGTTGGACAAAGAAGACTTATAACTTATTTCATTTATCCATTAATACGAACTTTAGGAAATAGTTTCGCGGAGCCTTGATAAATGAAATTTAAACTTAGTTTCAGACTAATTGTGACTATGGCCTCAATTGTTATGGCCATATTACTTGGGCTTGTAAGAGTTGCAGATCCAGAGTTAGTCCAGGTTCTAAGGTTAAAATACTTCGACGTTTTACAGAAGAAATATCCACGTGCAACAGATGGTCAAACCTATTCAGTTATTGTAGATATTGACGAAAAGTCTTTAAGAGAAGTTGGTCAGTGGCCCTGGCCGAGAACAGTACTAGCAGAATTATTTGATAAATCAAAGTCTGCTGGAATGTTGGTTTTGGGTTTAGATGTACTTTTTGCAGAAAAAGACAGGACTTCTCCAGAACTTATTTCTAGAGATATCGAAAAACGAAATCCAGAAATTGCTGAATTGTTGAAGAGATTACCGTCAAATGAGTTCGTTGCAATGGAGGCAATGAAAAAGTTTCCAATTATAATTGGGCATTCTGGTTTAGATGTTGAAGGTGATGCTAATAGAGATGATATAAACGAATCATCAGTTAAAGTATTTTTAGGAAAAAATCAAAATTATAAAGATTGGTTAATCAGTTATCCTGGGCTATTAGCAAATGTCCCTGAATTTGAAAAAGCCGCATCAGGCTCAGGAACAGTATCAGTTGCAGAAGAACCTGATGGAATTATCAGAAGGGTTCCTCTTGTGTCAAATGTTGCTGGAAAGGTTAGGCCTACACTAGGGTTAGACATGATCAGAGTAGCCTTTAAAGGCAATAGCATAGCGACAAGAACAGGAATGAATGGGGTAGAAGAAATAATTATACAAACTCAGGCAATTGGAAACGCCGCAATACCAACAGATGAAAATGGAAGAGTATGGATTTATTACGGAGAGCCGGACTCAAGCAAAGTTATTGAAAACAAATCAAGGTATTATGTGAGTGCTGTTGATATTATTAAAGGAAGAGTCGAGGAAGGTAGGCTCAAAGGAAAGTTAGGTATCCTAGGAACCTCTGCAACTGGTTTGAAAGATATAAGACCAACACCAGTTGATGATAGAATGCCTGGTGTAGAAATTCACGCCAATTTGATAGATACTGTCATATCGGCAATCTTATATTACACATCAAGTAAAAATGCCGAAAAAATTTATCAAAAGGCCATAAAAGATGGAAAATCGGAGGAAGAAGCAATTGCAGAAAAAAATACTGTCAAAATTAATGGATCACCATTCTTAAAGTCTGGGACTAATATGAAATTTATTGAAGCTATTTTTACCATCATGCTTGCTTTCTTTATTACAATTTCAGCTTTAAAGTTTGGACCAATCATAAATATTTCATTGCTTATTGGGATAATTGGCTCAGCATTTTACATGAGTGTTAAATTTTTTATAGATGACAAGTTATTATTCGATCCAACATTTGCTGGAATGTCTACTTTTATAATCTACTTTAGTAATACGTTTGCAAATTATCTCAGAGACGCTAACGAAAAGAAGCAAATTAGAGGTGCATTTTCTCAATATCTATCACCTGCATTAGTTGAGCAACTCGCGGAAGACCCTGAAAAACTTGTTCTTGGTGGAGAAACAAAAAAAATGACTTTTTTGTTTTGTGATGTTAGGGGGTTCACAACTATTTCTGAAGCATTTAAGTCTGATCCTCAAGGCTTAACTAAACTTATTAATAGATTTTTAACACCTCTTACAAATGAAATAATTAGTAATAATGGAACAATAGATAAGTATATGGGTGATTGTATAATGGCATTTTGGAATGCACCGATTGATGTTGCATCACATGAAAAAATTTCATGTGATGCAGCACTTAGCATGCATAAAGCCTTAAAAGAGTTAAATGATATTAGGAAAAAAGAAGCTGAAGAAGAAAAAAAAGATTTTTTAGAACTTAAGATTGGCATTGGACTCAATACGGGAGGCTGTGTTGTTGGAAATATGGGTTCAGATCAAAGGTTTGATTATTCTGTTCTTGGAGATGCTGTTAATCTTGCTTCAAGATTAGAAGGTCAATCTAAAGGCTACGGAGTCAAAACAGTTATAGGACAAGAAACAAATGAAGCTGTAAAAGATTCTTATGCTACACTTCAATTAGATATGCTAGCTGTTAAAGGTAAAAAAGAAGCTGTTTCAATTTATTGTCTATTAGGAGATCCAGATTTCAGACAGACCAAAGATTTCAAGGATTTAGAATCTAAACATAATATAATTTTAGATTATTATTTCAGTCAAAAATGGACAGAAGCAATTAACGAAATGAAGTCAGCAAAAAGTCTTTGTAAAAATGTTATGAGTGATTACTATGATATGATGAGCGAAAGAATCAATGAGTTTAAAAAATCACCACCTCCCGAAAATTGGGATGGAGTTTTTGTAGCAACTTCAAAATAAGTAATTAGAAATGAGCTTAAAAAAATTAAGAGTACTACCAGACCAATACATAGTTCAAGAAGGAGAAAAGGGAGAAACTGCTTTTCTTGTTATATCTGGTGGATTGGTTGCTGAGGTGAATGGCAAAAAAGTAGGTAAAATTGAGGCTGGAGAAATTTTCGGTGAATTATCCTTAATATTAAATGAAACCAGGCAAGCAAGTATAAAGGCAATAGTTCCTAGTGAAATAGTAGAAATAAAAAGAAAAGCTTTAGAGGCAATTTTACTTTCATCAAATATAGATTTACACAAAGCAATAAATGAAATGTCCAAGGAACTTAGTAAAAAGGATGATCAAAGGTTGCCCTTAACAAAAAATGAACTTTTAAAATTAACAACAAACTCTCCAAATGTAATTAGAGCACTTGCACTTCAATTACATTACAGACTTTCACAGAGGATTTTTTCTTGAAAAAAATTCAACACGGTAAAACTACTAAAGTTTTAATGCTAGAGGGAGAGAAATTGTTCGATCAAGGTGACGAAGGTAATTTAGCTTACATGATAATTCATGGCGTTTTGGATGTTATTGTAGATGGTAAAAGAGTTGGCTCCATGAGAGATGGCGAAGTATTCGGAGAAATGGCATTACTATTAAATCAGAAAAGAAGTGCAACAATTATTTCAACTCAATCAACAGAGTTAGTATCAATAAGTAAAGAAAATTTAAATGAATTAGTTGATTCAGGGTCAGAAGAAACAAAAAAAATTATCTTAGATCTTTGTGAAGAGTTAACAAAAAGAACTGAGTTTCAGAACGTAATATACACAAAAGAATACATTGACAAGGTTTTAGAGTCTGAAAACCCTATAGTTTCAAAACTTACTAAGCAAATATTATATAGATTAGAAAGGTCAACTACTCATATTGAATAATCATTTCATTAATTAAAACAATATGATAATATAGTACCATGAAATATTCAGATTACATTCATGAGTCAGAAGTCAACCACAATTCTTTAAGCTATAATCTTCTTACTCCAAAGCCAAAAAAAGGAAAATCCCTAAAACCGGGTAAAATTAAAGTTTCTCCATCAAAAGCATTGTCTCTACTAGCCCCTTACACTCTTACAAGAATTATGGAACAAATAAAAGCAGTTGTTCCCTTAGCAGCATATCTATTTCTCTTTCAACTCCTAATTTTGAGACAACCTATATCGTCAGCCACAACTATTTGTCTTGGTTTGATCGCTGTAATTGTTGGTTTAGCAATTTTTATGGAGGGTTTGAAAACAGGGTTAATGCCTTTTGGGAATGTTATTGGTGATACACTACCCAAGAAAGCGCCCATGCTCCTGGTATTGGTTATTATAGGCATATTAGGTGTTGGCGTCACTTATGCAGAACCAGCTATAGGAGCTTTAAAGGCATTTGGTTCGTCTATAAACCCCCAAGATGCACCATACCTATTTGAAATTCTAAACAATCGAAGCGAAACATTAGTTGTAATGGTAGGAGCTGGTGTTGGGCTTGCTGCAATCATTGGAACAATAAGATTTGTAAAGGGTTGGTCATTAAAGCCACTTATCTATCTCGCATTAACACCAACTATTTTACTTACAGCATATGTATGGACTAACCCAGATCTTAGAACTATTTTAGGATTAGCATGGGATTGCGGTGCTGTTACGACCGGTCCTGTTACTGTTCCTTTAGTTTTATCATTGGGTATTGGTATAGCTGCGTCTGCAGGCAAAGGCGATTCATCTTTGTCTGGGTTTGGGGTTGTAACCATGGCTTCATTGTTTCCTATAATAGCCGTACTTATCCTTGCTATTCAAGTTTCTCAAACCGTGTCAGTTGATGAGATAATCAATGCTGCATCAGCTGTATCGTCGGTTACTAACTCAGCAGAAATCTCAAAATGGACACAGACACCTTTTGCAGAAATAGTTGGTGGAGTTAGAGCTATTCTTCCATTAGTTATTTTTTTGATGATTGTTTTATTTGTTATACTTAGGTCAAAGCTCCCCAACAATTTAGTAACCGGATATGGCTTAACCCTATCAATTATTGGTATGTGTGTTTTTAATATTGGGTTAACATATGGTTTGGGAGCGATAGGTGGTCAAGCCGGTTCAAACCTCCCTGCAGCTTTTATGGAAGTACCCATCAGCTCAGTATCACCAATTTATTCTGAAATGTTAGGATTAACAATTGTAATTCTCTTTGCTTGGTTATTAGGATTCGGAGCAACTCTAGCTGAACCTGCACTCAATGCCCTTGGATTAACAGTTCAAGAGCTTACTAATGGTGCATTTAAGAAATCGATGCTAATGTATAGTGTTGCAGGTGGTGTAGCATTTGGTATTGCATTAGGAGTTGGTAAAATTGTCTTTGCATTTGATCTTGCAACTGTATTGATTCCTCTATATTTGTTAGCCGTTGTTTTGACTTACTTTTCTACAGAAGAGTTTGTGAATGTGGCTTGGGATAGTGCCGGAGTTACAACTGGTCCTGTGACTGTTCCATTGGTCTTAGCAATGGGGCTGGGATTAGGAAATGCGGTGTCAGCAACAGAAGGTTTTGGAATATTATCAATGGCGAGTATCTGCCCAATACTTGCTGTACTTTTAATGGGATTGTATATACAATTTACACAAAAAACTTAACTTAATTAAAGGAATTTATTATGGCCAGAGATATCACTTATTTAACAGACGTTTTTCTAATTACCTGTGTCGTAGAAAGTGGATTGGCTGACAAGATCGTTGATGCCGCAACAAATGTAGGTGCTCAAGGCGCAACAATTAATTATGCAAGAGGAACAGGTATCAGAAATAGAATGGGACTTTTGGGTGTAACTATTGATGAGCAAAAAGAAATTATCAGAATAATCGTATCGAAAGAGCAATCTAATAGAGTTTTTGAGTCAATGTATTTAGCCGGTGATCTCGATACTCCAGGTAAAGGAATAATGTGGATGGTGAAGCTTGATAGAGTTGCCACCCATATACCTAAAGATCTTATAAAACGCGCAGGAGGGTCAAAATAATTGGTTAAACTTGTTGAAATTGGAGGACTAATTAAAAAAGGTTTGGGTCAGAAAGTTGTTGAAAAATTCTCGAAAAACTCGGATGTAGTTTCCGTTGGTTTTGCTAATGGTAGAGCATCCGACATGTTTGATGTACAGCAATTCGGAGACGCAAGTGAAGCTGATATTTTAACAATTATCGTTAAAGAGAGAAAAAGTAATTCTGTGTTTGATGAACTTTACAATCATTTAAAATTAGCATCTCAAAAAAATGGTGTTATTTTCAAGTCAGATATACTGGCCAAATCTACTGTTAAATAATTTCACTACCTCTCAGAAAGTGCAAAAGTAGCACTCGTAATAAATGGAGTTAGAAAATAGTCAAGAAAACTCCTTTTACCAGTGATAATACCAACCATAACAGGTACACCAGAAAATAATTTGTACTTCTCGTTATTACGCGAAAAAGAGTTTTCAGAAGTTTCTACTTTTACAAGATAAAACCCATCATCCTCTTTTCCCGAAATTCTGTCAGCTCCTACAAAAATGACTTTTCCTTTTATTGACCTAAATCTCGAACCCTCTGGTGTATTTAGTCTAATTTTAGCTTCGAGCTCTTTTTTTACGTAACCAATTTCTGATAGAGGCAACTTTGCTTCAATTATAAGCTTTTCATTTTCAGGAACTATTTCTACGACAGTCACACCTGGTGCCACAATAGCCCCTTTAGAATTTACTGACACAAGCTTAATTGTACCAGAAACTGGACTTTTTAATACAGTCCTATTCAAACTATCAGAGTATTTTTGAATTCTTTTATTTAGCTCTTCTTTTTCCTTCCTATACTGAGATAATTCAATATTAAGTTCTTCAAGATAATTATTTTTTACTTTCTCAAGGTCATTTTTACTTAAATCAATAATTGATTGTTGTTCATCAATACTACCCTCAACCTCTTGACGCTCTCTTAATATTTCTAAATGTTTAAGTCTATTTGTAGCTTCGACATCAAGTAATTTTTGGCTAATAGATTCCTGTTCTTTTACAATCTTTAATCTTTTTTTTAAATTTTTAAGATTTTTATTAGCTTTATCAATGCTTCCTTTCTTTGACTTTATTTCAGAATTTATTGCTCTTCTTCTACTTTGAAAAAGCTCATTTTCCGATTTAACTAACTCTTTATCGAATATCCTTTTTTTATTATTTGGTATTATTATTACATCATGTGATTTTTTTTCTGAATCAACTCTCAGTATTGATAATTCTATAGATTTTAACCTAGTATTTATTTCTTCGTATTCAGATGAAGCCTTCTTCTTAGATAAGATAACAAGAGGCTGATTAATTTGGACTTTCTCGCCTTCACTAATCAAGATTTCTTCAACAATTCCACCTTCTAAATGTTGAACAAATTTTATTCTTCCTTGTGGTATAATTTTACCTTCTGCCAAACTTAGAACCTCAATAATTTTTAGATTAACTAATAATAAAAAGATAAATAAAAAAAGGGATAGTGATATTTTTAACTTTCTACTTATTGGATTAACCCGATTATCATCCTTGTTGTGAATGGGATTCCATTTTATCCAGCTTTTATTCATATCACTCATCCAATTTTATTCGATTATCACTCAACTTAATGACTTCATTATCTTCTGAAAAACAAATGATTGTTTTTCCAGAACGTTTTAATGAAGTCAGTAGCTTTAATACCATACTTTTACCATTATTATCTAGGTATAACAAAGGATCATCAAACACATATATCTGAAAATTTTTAGAGATTGAACGTGCGATATGTATTTTTTTCAAAATCCCTTTGGAAAAATTATTATTTATTGGATCAGTAATAGTTAAATTCGATTTTTTCAACTCTTGATCTAATCCAACATTCTGAAGTAATCTACTCACCTCTTGTTCATTTAATTCTGGATTAGAAATTAAAATATTATTGAGTATTGATGAATCTAAAACATCCACATTTTGTGGAGTATATGCGACTTGATTTTTATACCAAAGTAAAGATAATTTACTCAAATTTGTATCATCAATCAAAATTTCACCAGATTCAGGCTTTATCAATCCAATTAATAATTTTGCAACTGTAGTTTTTCCAGAGCCGTTACTTCCAGTAACAACAGAAATCTCAGAAGAATTAAATGTTGCGGAGAAATTTTTGATTAAATAATTTTTATCATTGTCAAATGAATAACTTATATCCTTAATTTTCAAGTTTCCCAAAATTTTACTTAATTGCATCCCTTCAATTCGATTTTCTGAATTATGAAAAAATTCTTTACATTCATTGAGATAAATCTCAGTTTTCTCAATTATTGCAAATGAATTTTGAACAGAAGAAATCGTTCCCAAAGCTCTTGTTGCAAATATATTAAAACCAATAAGACTTCCAATTGATAATTCACCATTAACTACAAAAATACTTCCAAAACCTATAATTATTATCGAAGATAACAAAACAAAAAATCCAGTAATTGAAATTTGTTTTGCATCATTGTTTGCGATGGATGAGTCAATTTTTAATTTTTTATTTAAATAATTGTCTAAATAAAAACCACAATATTTGAATGCAGAGGTATATTTTAAGAGTTCTTGATTAGCGCTTAATTCTTTAATAATAAGTTTTTCATCAATAGATAAACTTAAATTTTTTAAATTTAGATTTTTTTCTTTAATTATCCTTTGTTGCAGTAACAAAAAAATAATAACCATAATTAAAAATAATGTAGCTAAGAAAAAATCTAAAAAAAATAGAATTGTTATGATAAGTATTGCAAAAAATGAATCCAAAAGATTTGATTGAACTTTAGGAGATAAAAATTGAAAAAAGTTGTTATTGAAATCAATTATTTCAATAAAGTTTCTCCTAGTATTATCTCTTTCTCTTTCAAAGAAGTTTTTTATTAAATCTAATTTAAATGTCTTGACCGGGCTAATTAAAATATCACATAAGATTTTGTTTCTTATGTTTCTAAAAATAAATTCAAATATTGCAACTGCTAAAGCTCCAGAAAGTAAAAAAAATAAGGTCCCTTGCAACCCAAATGCTATGTATCTATTAAAAATGTGAATAATAAATATTGGGCTCAATAAACCCATAACTGTAATGAAAAGTGTTAATAATAAAATTATACCTAAAGAATTGCTATGTTTTATTATTTGAAACCAAAATTTCATAATATTATTTTAATTTGAAAAAATTTATTATCTTCAAAATATACTATAAACATGTTACACACCAGAAATGGTTTGAAATGTAAATTCGCTACCATCTAAGTTGTCATTATCAAAATTACTTAGTTTTACAACTGGATCTAACTCACTCTCAGCTATCATTCCATGATGATTATTGGTATCTGTCCAAAAGTAAATATAAGTATCGGTACCATCCCCAATAGCTAAATACATTGATTCATCTGTAGATAAGCTGGATCCAGTTCCACTTACACCAATTGAAAAACCAGTAAGATGATTAGCAATTCCAGTTGTATTTTCTGCAATAGCTGTTGCTACATCGTATGTGAAATTAAATACGTAAGGTAATTCGTTGGAGTTAGTTGTGATATCGTAATTACTTCCATTTTGGGTAGAATCTACATGTATTTGTTTGCGATTATAAACTGATGTTGGTGCTTGAGAGGATACTATTAAGTCTTGTCCATTTGTTCTAAAATCTGCAATTTCATCTCTTGAGTTTCCATCTACGTCAACAGGTAGAAAATAGAACTTATCATCTCCATTATTTCCATGGAGCACATCACTTCCAATACCCCCAGCGATAATATCATCTCCATCATCACCTTTTAATATATCATCACCCTCACCTCCAATTAACTTATCTTCTCCACCACCTCCTAAAAGAGTATCATTTCCACTACCACCTTTTAAAATATCATCACCTTGGTTTCCAATTAATGAATCATCACCGTCTCCTCCATCAATAGTATCATTATTTATTCCTCCATTTATGGTATCATTTCCATCCAAACCATTAATCTCAACGCTATTAGTTTCAGATGATTTATCAATGGTATCGTTAGAATTAGTGCCATTAAAAGTGTTTGCAGAACTCGAGGTGTCTGTTGATTCTACTGTTTCGGTTTCAGTAGCTGATTTAAAGTCATCATAAAGAGACGGATCATCAAAAAAATATGCTTCAACAGATTCGATTTCTGGAGCACCATAAGTATTAAATTCTAAAGTTCCAAATATTAAGTTACCAAATCCCGATGCCCCATTCAAGAAAGGATCAACTCCTGCTATTGATCCAACTCCCATTGTATCCAAAGAAGATGTTCCAAATGCTGGTCCGCTTCCAAGTATAGGGCCCATAACTGGGCCTTGTCCAAAGTTCATAGGCCCTGATGCCAGGGGTGAGCCAAATACTGGACCATCTAAACCTGGTGTAAGAGTCGGAGCCAAAGGTGAACCTCCTAATGGATCTATTCCAGACCCTGGTATACCAGGAATAGGTCCTCCTAGAAGAGGTTCACCATTTATTGAAGAACCTCCTCCTGCGGTTACAGGATCATTAAACCCACCTGTTACAGCTGCTTCAGCCATAGCTTGTTCAGGTGATTCTCCAGCCGCTAGTGCAGTGTCAAAAGCTTCTCTTGCAGCTTGTTGATCACCTTCAAGTGGTCTCTCTTCAGTTGGTACTGAGCCTTCTCCTTCTTCAGGTGGTGGAGTTCCTTCTTCAGCCAAAACCTCTTCGCTTAGGGGTAATCCTTCTTCAGGTAAATCTTCTTCAACTTCTAACAACTCCTCTTCTACTACCCCCTCTTCTTCTGCCACTTCCTCTAAACCTTCTTCAGAACTATCCTCTTCTTCGGAAACTTCTTCTGTAGATTCTTCTTCTGAAGTTTCATCAGATTCTTCCTCAACAGCTTCATCTTGTACTTCTTCTTGTTCTTCTTGCGGCGGTGGGGGCTCTTGTGGAGTTGGTGCAACTACGGGTGTCGGAGGTAAAACATTAAGAGCCGTTCCATAATTAGCCTGAATCTGTGCTGCACTAAGAATAACTGGAGGTGGTGGCGGTGCAGTAAAACTAGCAATACTTGTAGTTGCTCCAACTTGTGCTAAAACTTGTGTTCCTCCAGCATTACTCACTGATATTTGACCTACTCCACCGTCGGCATCCTGTAATAAGGTAAACGAATTCTCATTACCTTCTACTGCAGCTTTACCTGCAACTGTTGTTCCTCTTATGCCAACAGTTGCTACAGGAGTTTTTATAGTCATCGCATCTTCTCCAGATTGAGCTATTTCTCCACTAATAAAACTAAACGCACCTTCAACCATATCAACAGCCATACTTCCAGTACCAGTTGAAGGATCATAGACAAGTTCATCTAAAACCATTTTTCCACCTTCAGATAGTGATAGAGTAGTTTTATCTAAAAATGTAAGACCAATAGCACCAGAATTTGAAACTGAAATTGTATCTCCTTGAAATACAGGATCACCTTTAGATAACACAAAATCACTACCATCTAGTCTTTTTGCATTGGCTGTTCCAGTGATACTTGAAACTTCTCCAATCGACAATGTATTATTACTTGAAGCTTGAGCATACTGGCCTTTGGCTATAGGTCCAGCAAGCCTATCAATTAACGCTCCATTAAACATTAAACCGTTTTCTGTTTCAATGGCTGGTAGATCATGATTGTTAAAATAACCTTGAAATACCTGTTCTTCACCGTTTTTGGGTTTTGCAATTAAATCTGATTGTGTTCTTGATAAATGAGCTTTAGGAAACCAGTAAGGTGCATCAGTAATAATTTCAGTTTTTAAGAAATTTTGATTTTCATCAAGTATAACATTATTTTGGACAAATTCTTTGAGATCTTTTTTTAGCTCTCTTACATACAAATAATCTCTTAGATCATCTATTGATGATCTCAAGTTATTGATAGAATCGTTGTTTATTTCATTATCTTTATACACATTCCAAAAACCACTAATTTTCAGTTAAAACGACGAAAAACATCATTTATTTAGTAAAAATTAGCAACTAAAAAATCTGATATTTAAAATCAAAGTTTAGATTGCTCCAAATGCAAAATTTGATGCAAGTATATTATCATTATCTACACCCGTCATAGCTGCAAGACCAAATAGTTCTCCGTTATCAATCTCACCATTTCCTGAGTCAGACCACCCATATACATATGCATTTCCAGGACTTGTATCACCTACAACTAGAATAAAATCTGCCGTATTCGAAATCGGAGTTGAACCATCAGTTGTAATCTTAAAGTTAGTAAGCTGATTTTTAACACCAGTTGATGTATTGGCACCAGAAAATTGTGATGTAAAATTAAATATTTTTGGCAGTACATTTGAACTTGTCGCCATATTGTATGTTCCACCGTTAGCGCCTGTATCATTAACAACTGTTGCATCACGTGTATATACACCTGCAAATGAATTACCAAATTTTAATACATCTCCTGTATTACCCACAACAAAATCAGTTATTGTATCCGTACCTTCAGTAAAATCTCCAAAATAAAAAACATCTTGTCCAGCATTACCAGTCAATGTATCACCATCAATAGCACCCCAAAAAATATCATCACCAGAACCACCTTTAAAAATATCTGCACCACTATAACCTTCAAATCTCCAGGCAGCAGATTCTGATGATTTATCAACATTGTCAACACTACTTCCTCCTATAAATGTAGTTCCACTACTTCCACCTCCACCTCCAGATCCAGGTTCAGGAGGTTCTGCTTCTCCACCCTCAAACATGCTTGGATCTTCATAATAAAAATTTTGAGCAGGTACTCCACCGTAGGGATCAGGGCCATATGGATCAAAGCCGGCTGGACCAAAGCCACCCGGACCAAAATCTCCTGGACCTCCAGGACCAAATCCACCTGGACCAAAGCCACCCGGACCAAAGCCACCCGGACCAAAGCCACCTGGACCTCCAGGACCAAATCCACCCGAACCAAATCC
>MDTG01067356.1_pt1 | contig 26107 bp, 22 predicted proteins | sample 811421 | NCBI WGS metagenome assembly MDTG01 (sample SAMN05326645, study PRJNA326480) | marine metagenome | isolation source: seawater | place: Pacific Ocean: South East | collected 2011
ACAGCGGACGCGTCCACTGCAAGTACCTCCACGGCACAGTTTTTGAATCGCTCGAAGTTGTCACTCATTGAGGTGTTCCTTGTGTCATTGGACAATGCGAAGTGTAGATGCTTTGGGTCAGTGGCCCATGCCAAGTCCGCCATCAATTGGGATTACAGCTCCCGTGATGTAGGCGGCGGATTCGGAGGCAAGAAATGCGATCGTTTCGGCAATTTCGTTGGGCTGCGCAGCTCGACCCAACGGAACCTGTTCTTTGATGGCTGCTTGTTGTTCATCAGTTAGGGCAGCAAACATTTCTGTTTCGACTGGACCTGGAGACACGATATTAGCTGTGATGTTTCGAGAGCCCAGTTCCCGAGCCATCGACCTAGCCATTCCGATTAGCCCCGCCTTACTGGCAGCGTAGTTGACCTGACCAGCTGACCCTAAGAGGCCTACTACCGATGATACGAAGATTAGACGACCCCACCGGGCTCTGAGCATGGCTCGGGCTGCTCTGCGGGCCATACGATATGACCCCGTCAGGTTCGTATCCACTACAGCTGAGAAATCCTCGTCGGACATTCGTAGTAGGAGCTGATCACGGGTGATCCCAGCGTTCGCGATTAGCACTTCCACAGAGCCAAGCTCTGACTCAATTGCTTCAAACGCTGCCTCCACCGCATCGGAGTCGGTTTGGTCACAGGCAATTGAAAGAATTCGGTCGTCAAAGGATTCAGGGTTGCGTGACGTCACGGCGACACGATGACCTTGATCCGCAAGCAGCTGGGCTGATGCCAAACCAATTCCTCTATTGCCGCCAGTGACAAGAATTGTTTTTTCTTTTGTCATACTCCATCCCAAGTCAGAACAGCAGCAGCCGAAGTCATACCGGCTCCAAAGCCAACGAGGAGAAGATTGTCTCCTGTGTTTACCCGACCTTGCGACCAAGCGTCTTCGAGCGCTAGCGGTACGGACGCAGAAGAAGTGTTACCAGTTCTGTGGATTACCATGGAAGTCTTCTCGTATGGAATTCCGAGACGCTTACATGAGGCTTCAACGATACGCACATTCGCTTGATGAGGAACTACCAGGTCTATGTCATCGGCAGACATATTTGCCATTTCCAGAGACCTATTAGCGGCGTTTTCCATAGCTAGGACTGCATTTTTGAAGATTGCTTGTCCTGCCATTTCAATTTTGCCGTCAAAATCGCAGAATAAAGCTTCTTCTAGAGCTCCGTTGCTATCAACGTGCCAACCATGCAAATCTCCTGGCCCGTCAGTTTTTTCAATGACGGCTGCGCCTGCACCGTCAGCAAACAATATGCAGGTGGAGCGGTCTGTCCAATCTGTGATTCGCGACAGAGTTTCAGCGCCAATTACCAATACCCGACTGTGTCCCATCTGAATAAAGCCGTGAGCGGCAATGAGGCCATATACGAACCCCGAACATGCCGCATTCAGGTCCATAGCTCCGCAACGGAGCCCGAGAAGTTCTTGAACAGTTGATGCTGTCGCGGGAACCTGACGATCGGGGCTGGTAGTTGCCAGGATCAGTAGGTCAATAGTTGATGGATCAACGCCTGATCTTTCGATTGCCATTTGGGCGGCTTCAGCAGCAAGACCGGCAGTGGTGCCACCGATCCGACGTTCATGAATTCCGGAACGTTCAACAATCCACTGGTGGCTGGTGTCGACCATCTGCTCTAGGTCATGGTTTGTGACAACTTTCTCTGGCAACGCTGTCCCAACAGAAAGCATCCGGGCACCGGCTTTAGGTGTTGAAGTCATTGGTGGTTGCCTACCTCGTTCGTAGCCATGCAATTGGCTGTCTGGCTGTTACCCGCTCACTCTCTAAAGCCATGAATTCCATGAGAATTCCAGCAAAAGGTGAGCGTACTTCCTCTTCGGCTACCCAGCCCACCACATCCCCTACGTCAACTTGTTGTTTGTCGCTTAGGCCCGGTTTCGGAACGAATACTCCCGCACATGGGCTGACAACTAGTCGTTCAGTTACATATAGGTGTTCACCCGCGCCGTTATCAGCTTGCCCGGAAGACCCCAGGTCAGTAACAGCAGCTAGCAGCGTGTCGACGTCTTCGGGTGTCGCTACCGACAGAGTATTAGCGTCTTTCAGCGTGCGTTTGGCCATGCCAGTGAGGACTGTGCCGGGTCCCAACTCGACGAATGTAGAACAACCCATTTCTTGGAGCCCATAAAGAGTTTGTCTCCACTGAACGGGACTGCACAGTTGGCTTGCCAGAAGTTGAGGCCACTCCTCGGCGTCTGTTCGAGCCGATGCGTCGACATTTGCAAGGACCGGTATGGCAGGTGCCCTCACTTCGACTTCGCCTAGCGCCTTTCGTAATCGATCCCTAGCGGGCGCCATAAACGGAGTATGGAAAGCGCCCCCAACAGGAAGACCCATGGCTCTTTTGGCGCCAAGTTCCTTAGCTTTCTTGCCGGCATCTTCGACTGCAATGGGGGATCCTGCTATCACTACCTGACCCGGCGCGTTGTAGTTGGCGACCCAGACGTCCCCATCGACTCTTGCGCATGCAGTCACCACCAAGTCATCGTCTAAGCCAAGCACGGCGGCCATCGTTCCGTCCTGTTCGTCGGCGGCTACTTGCATGGCCTCCCCCCGTTCAGCGACGAGGCGGACAGCATCCTCAAAGGACAGGGCCCCGCTCGCACAGAGGGCGCTGTACTCACCTAAGGAGTGTCCGGCTGCGAGGTTTGGGGCGACCCCTGTTCGCTCTACGGCATCAAGAACCACCATACTTAGAACGAAAGTCGTTAATTGGCTATTTCGGGTCTGTTTGAGTTCTTCAGCGTCTGCGTCAAGGAGGAGCTGGCTGACGTCTCGCCCACATGCTTGAGAGGCTTCATCTACGAGTTCCCAACTTTCATGTTCAACCCACTCCGAACCCATCGAGGGCTTTTGTGAGCCTTGACCAGGAAATGTAAATGCCAGCACGCAGCCTCCCTAGGCGGTCACTATCTTGACAGTTGGACCGCTCTGTGGCCCGAAAGGTTTCACATGGTCGTGCGAAACTTATGGACCATGGCTGAAGGTAGAGAGTACGGGAAACACGGATGGCTAGGTGGGAATGATGGGAATCTCATTAAAGAACCTTTAGAAATGGTCGTTTTGACAGGTAACCTCAGCCTTTGTCGCCCGGGTGGTGGAATGGCAGACACGGAGGATTCAAAATCCTTTGCCCTCACGGGCGTGCGGGTTCAAATCCCGCTCCGGGCACCAAATCGCTTGCGGCTGGACTGCAAAGTTTCCGTTGTTGCATCTAGCGTGTGGCTATGAACTCTGATCCCTACTCCGCCTGGGCGGATAATGAATTGGCTTGCCTGCCTCATGGATTTCGGGAGGATCTATACGAAGGCCAAGTAGTTCTAGTAACTGGAGGGGCAGGTGGCATTGGAAGAGCAATCTGCATGCTGCTTGGGCGCCTTGGGGCTCGGGTCGTGGCGTGTGGCAGAGACCAGCTTAAGTTGGACAACCTGCGGGAGTCCTTCGCTGGTCAGGGCATCGACGTGGCAACAGTTCAGGCGAATGTTCGCGAACCTGAGGAGGTGGCCGCGCTCATAGACACTGTTTGGGCTGAATCTGGCGCGCTGGACCTGGTCGTCAATAATGCGGGAGGACAGTTTGCAGCGCCGGCGACAGATATATCGCCTAAAGGTTGGGCTGCGGTAGTCGAGACGAACCTGTATGGCCCGTGGTATGTCATGCAGCAAGCAGCACAGTCATGGATCGAACGAGAACGTGCTGGCTCTATCGTGAATATCGGGACAATCACAGGACGAGCATCAGTTGGAATACCTCACACTGCTGCAGCACGAGCTGGGGCTGAAGGTTTGTCAGCTTCACTCAGCGTCGAATGGGCGCCTCACGAAATACGAATTAACACTGTGGCTGTTGGCGTCGTTCGAAGTCCAGGATTGGTTAACTACCCTGATGAAGCCCGTTCGTCTTTCGATCACAACCCGCAGCGACGATTAGGCGACGTGCAAGATGTTGCACAGGCGGTAGCTTTCCTTGGCGCACCAACTACGGCTTCTTTCGTGACGGGTGAGACCTTTCACGTAGCTGGAGGGGAACAGGTGTGGGGTGAATATTGGGCCTTAGGCAAACCGGATTATTTTTATGTCGAAGATGGACCGGATTCTTAATAGTTGAGGAAATGAAACATGGCAGATCGAATAGACACGACGCGTTTACAAGAGATGGCAAGGGCGTATACCGCCTCCGCAGTTTTGTATACCGCTTTGGACGTTGGGCTTTTTAGTCAGGTAAGCGCTGGATGTAGGACAGAAGAAGCTTTAGTTGCTGCAACAGGGTTACGTTCAGTTGACGTCGACAGGCTTGTTTCTTGCGCTCTAAGTCTTCGGCTCCTTGATTGGGAGGGTGATGAACTTCACAATGCGCCTGACGTGGAGGCGTATTTGGTCCAAGGCAAGGACCGGTATGCGGGTCCCTGGATGATGTTCACTCGACCCGATGTATCCGGGTGGTTTCAGATGACCGAAAAGATGCGCGCTCCGGCTTCAACAAAACTTGGAATGTATGACGAGTTAACCGTTGAATCTGCTCGTAAGTACCATCAGGCGACTTCAAGTATTGGTTTCGGTGCAGCTAGGCGATTTGTTCGATCTGTTGATCTGTCTAGCCGTAAACATTTACTCGACCTTGGTGGCGGATCCGGTGCTTACAGCATTACGTGCGTCGAGCAATTCGATGGGCTTAGCGCCACTGTGCTTGACCTACCTCCAGTTGTCGTCGCTACGCAGGAATACATAAAAGACGCCGGGGTCGAAGACCGCGTCAGAACTGTCGGAGCAGATTTCACCGAGGGGGAATTTCCCTCATCTGTGGATGTCGTCGTTATGGCTAGCAACCTCCCTATTTATAATGCTGAAGTAATTGCAGGTGTTGTCGCCCGGGCTTTTCGAGCTTTGGAACCCGGTGGAGAAATGCACCTAATTGGCGAGATGTTAGATAATGACCGACGGGGGCCAGTCGACGCCGCCATGTGGGGTATGAACGAGTTGGTCTGCGGTAGCGAAGGTCGAGCCCACACGCGCGGCGAATGTGAGGGCTATTTCAGTTCAGCAGGTTTTGTTGATGTAGAGGTCACAGACTTTGTTGCCGGCACGCTTGCGCGCTGCGTTGGGAAGAAGCCTTAGAGCGGCTGTGTAGTAAACAGCGGATTTGGCGGCTAGATTTTCTGGCCCATGTCAATCAGATCTGTTGAACGACAACTTCGTCGCACAAGCCAACAAATTAAACGTTTACGCGCCGAACTGCTTCTACTAGAAGAGCAATATGCTCATTTTTCTGATGAGGCCGAGACAGCCAGGATCCATGCTTTGGTATCTGAAACGCCTATTTCTGAAAGGACCCATCAGCGCGCGGCGCGGCATGCTGACGCGGTGAGCCAACAGCGAAATGAGTTGATCGTTAGCATCGGGCAGTTGGAAGGAACACAAGATTTACTGCTTGATCAGATGAATCCTTGATAGTGGTCTTGTAGCGGAGAGAACCCAATCAGATTCGCTAGGGTTATAGACCGCACTCCTGAGGTCCTTTGCCTCACGACCCCAAAGGAATCCGTTGTCTAAACGCGTTGTCATAGCAGAAGATGAAGCCATCATTCGGCTCGATCTGCGCGAAATGCTGGAGGACGAGGGATACCTAGTTGTGGCCGAAACAGGGCGCGGTGATGAGGCCATCGAGCTGGTTGAAGAGCATTCGCCCGATCTTTGTATTTTCGATATCAAGATGCCGGGCATGGACGGTTTGGCAGCTGCTCGGGAAGTGTCTTCTCAACGGAAGGCTGCTGTAGTCATTCTCACGGCATTTAGCCAGCGAAGTCTCATAGAAGAAGCCCGTGACGCCGGAGTTCTCTCCTATCTGGTTAAGCCATTTCAGCGTGAGGAGCTTGTGTCAGCGATCGAAGTAGCGTTGGGTCGCTTTGAAGACATAATGCAACTTGATGCCACGGTGCGAGAGTTAGAAGAAAAGTTAGAGGCGCGAAAAGCTGTCGATCGTGCCAAAGGAATACTCATGGACGAGCACGGGTTAGCAGAGGCTGACGCTTTCACATTTGTTCAGAGAACTGCCATGAGTGAGAGGTCTTCAATGCTTGAGGTTGCTAATCGCATTATCTCTGGCGATTTACTTCCGTGACCCAGGCCTTTTGGTTTAGGACTTAAAGGTCATCCGCTTGAACTGTCTGGCCCCCTAGTGTTGCCATTGTGGCCAAGGTACTTTTGCTCGATGGTAACTCTCTGACCTACAGGGCTTTCTTCGCGTTGCCCACTGATATGACGACGGCATCGGGTCAAGTAACAAATGCTGTATTCGGCTTTACGTCAATGTTGCTCAACCTCATTAAAGACCAGGAGCCTGATGGAGTGGTGGTCGCGTTTGATCGACCGGAACCAACGTTCCGTCACGAAATGTTGCCTGAATACAAGGCGCAACGTGACCCGACTCCGGAATTGTTAATCCAGCAGTTTGAAGTTGTGCGTCAAGTCTTGGAAGTGTTGAACATCCCCGCGGTGGATTTAGTTGGTTTCGAAGCAGATGACGTGTTGGCCACGCTCGCCACAGTGGTAGCAGAAGAGGGCGACCAAGCAATTATCGTGACCGGCGATCGAGACATTTACCAGATGGTTCGAGACCCGCTGATCAAGGTCCTTTATAACCGAAGGGGCGTAAGTGACTACGCCCTCTACGACGAAGCAGGCATCGTCGAGAGGACCGGTGTTACTGCAGAGATGTATCCACAGTACGCGGCTCTCCGTGGAGACCCTTCCGACAACCTTCCCGGAGTTCCGGGAGTAGGGGAGAAGACGGCAGCGAAGTTAATCAATGCCTACGGAGGCTTAGATGGGATCTTTGAACACGCAGATGAGCAAACCCCTAAGTTGAGACAAAATTTGACGGAGTTTGAAGAAAGAGCAAGACGAAACGTTGACGCGATGATTCTGCGAACTGACGCTCCGATCGTTTTTGATAAAGACTCCATGGTTTGGGGTTCTGTCGACGTCGAGGCAGCTCAGCGCCTGTTTGAAGCCCTGGAATTCAACTCGCTGTATGAACGGCTCAGCGAACTTCTGGGTGACACCCTTCCGTCCCTCGGCTCTGAAACAAATGTTCTGGAAGCTGAAGTATTGAAAGCGAGTTCCCCATCGGAGTGCGTCGAGATTTTGTTGCCGCTTCTAACAGAGGGACACCAGCTGTCGCTCGGCTGGATCGCCGATGATGATGATGGTTCCTTGCTTGCGCTTGCTGTTGTTGTAAACGCCGAAAGCGCTGAGGTGTTGGTTATCGAACGAGAGTTTTTGCAAGACGCTGAGCTCTTGAAGATTCTGGAGAGCTTCACCGGCGATGAGGGCATTGGATTCGACGCTCATAACGCGAAAGAGCTCAGCCGAGGTCTCCGTCAACTTGGGTTGACTTGCGATGGGCTCCGTGTCGACACAGCTATTGGTGGCTACCTGTTGGATCCAACAGGGGGTAGATATGTTCTCGATGATTTATTGAGGCGCTACTGCCGAAATGAAATAGTGCGTGACGAGGTAACCGCGGTTGGACAACTAGATCTTGGTGGCGACAGTCGAGATCTCTTCCTTGACATTGCAAGAGATGCGTTGGCGGTGAGCCGATTGGCCCCTGTGTTAATGGAGCTAATTGACGAGCGTTCGATGACATGGCTCTATGAAGAACTTGAGCGACCGCTGATATCGGTGCTTTCACGAATGGAAGATGTTGGAGTAGGGGTTGACGTTAAAGAACTGACTCGAATGCGAGACCACTTGGTTGGTGAAGTTCAGCGACTTGAAATAGCTATCCATAGTCACGCCGGTCGTGAATTCAATGTGAATTCAACAAAGCAACTGCGCGAAGTGCTGTTCGACGAGCTGGGCTTAACCCCGCAAAAGAAAACAAAAACCGGATATTCAACTGACGCTGCGTCTTTAGAGAAAATTCGGGACCAACACGAGGTAGTCGCTCTGCTTCTTGAGTATCGAGAAGTAGAAAAACTGCGATCAACCTATGGCCAGGGTCTGTTAGAGGTGACTTCTGAAGACGAGAGAATCAGAGCGACCTTTAACCAGACGGTGGCGCGTACTGGTCGATTGAGCTCAGAAGACCCGAATCTGCACAACATTCCGGTTCGTACACCGTTGGGGCGGGAGTTTCGTAAGGCTTTCGTTCCGCAAGCCGGTTATGAGTTTCTAGTTGCCGATTACAACCAAATAGAGCTAAGGGTGATCGCTCACCTTGCTGAGGATCCAGGGTTGATTAGGGCATTTGAGGCCGGTGAAGACATACACAACGCGACTGCCGCTTCGATCTTCGCGGTTGATCCAGGGGCCGTCACGGTTGAACAGCGTTCACAAGCGAAGATGGTGAGCTATGGCCTTGCCTATGGAATGGAAGCCTATGGATTAGGGCAACGGTTGGGTGTTGAAACCAGCGAAGCTTCTGAGATCCTTAATGCCTATTTCGAGGCCTTCCCAGCAGTTCGATCCTTCATGGATGAGGTCGTAAAGCAGACTAAGGAAACTGGTTACACCGAAACTATTTTCGGGCGCCGCCGGCCAATACCAGATTTAGTTGCATCGAATTTCAGGGTCCGTCAGGCAGCGGAACGGCAAGCTATGAACGCCCCCATTCAAGGTTTAGCTGCAGATATTTTCAAAATTGCCCTCGTGGGCATCGACAGGTCGCTGACCGAGATGAAAGCCAAGAGCCGATTGGTCCTCCAAGTCCATGACGAGGTCATTCTCGAAGTACACCCTGAGGAACAAAAAGAAGTTCAGGAGATGACGATTAATCGAATGAGTGGAGCAGCAGATCTGCGTGTTCCGCTCGAGGTCAATCTGGCTACGGGCCCCACTTGGGCTCAAGCGAAAGCTTGAGCAGTGGCTTCCAACCAAGAACATTGGTTTGAGCCGATAGCTGAACACCTACAAGAGGCTTATCTGAGATATTCCTTTGCGAAGGACACAAAAAAAGAGGTTGAGCACATTATTTCGTGCTTGGACTTGGAGCCAGGAGATCGGGTTCTGGATGTGGGTTGCGGGCCCGGCCGGCACTCACTCGAACTAGCTAGAAGAGGTATTAATTGCTTAGGAATAGATATCTCGAAGAGCTTTGTTGATCTTGGGAATAAGTCAGCAAGAGAAGAAGGCTTACAGCAACTGGTCGTATTTGAACGCGGCGATGCAAGGACCCTTGACTTCGTTGATGAGTTTGATGGCGTTATCTCTCTCTGCGAAGGAGCTTTTGGGCTTCAAGGCGGACCGGCAGCGTTGGATACAGCAAACTTAATAGGTGATCAGTCGGTGATCTCGGGGATGGCCCAAGCTCTAAAAGGTGGTGGGCGCCTGTTGGTGGCTGCGTTCTCTGCTTATTTTCAGGTCGCTCATGCAAGTAACGATTCAAGCGATTTTGATTTGATGACAGGAGTCCGGCATGAAGTGACCGAGATCAAAGACCCAGAAGGGCACCAAATCAGAGCCGACCTTTGGACTACTTGCTTCACACCTCGAGAACTGTGGCTTATGGCTGAGATCGCTGGGTTAGAACCGTTGACTGTGCGAAGCGTGCATTCCGGTGAAGACTGGAGCGCAGAGTCATTGAATCTCGATCATGCTGAGTTTCTTTTGTTGGCGCAGCGACCCTGATCTTTTCGTTGGATCTATTTAGAATTGGTTCAAGGGATGGTTCTCGTCGCAAGACGTGTAGTCTTAGTCGCCGTGTCGAGTGGGCGCTCTGCCACTCACACCCCTTATTGTCTACCTAGAGCAAAACCTTGTGCCTGATACTACGGAATTCGGCAGCTTTACAGATGCCGGTGAATACATCCCTCGCACCATCGTTGAAAATGACCTTGGGGCGATGTCCTTTGCTGATGCCATAGATGGAACGATTGTCGAATTTGAGGATGGTGACCTTGTAACCGGCACTGTCGTTCGAATTGATCGCGACGAAGTTCTGCTGGACATTGGCTTCAAATCTGAAGGCGTTATACCTAGTCGCGAACTTTCGATTCGTAACGCTGTTGACCCTTCCGAAGTAGTTGATCTGGGAGAAGAGATAGAAGCTCTCGTCTTACAAAAGGAAGATCAAGATGGTCGCTTGGTTCTCTCCAAGAAACGTGCTCAGTATGAGAAAGCTTGGGGCCGGATCGAGGAGATCAAAGAATCTGATGGTGTTGTTTCGGGACCAGTGATCGAGGTCGTAAAGGGTGGGCTTATCATCGATATTGGCTTGCGTGGCTTCGTTCCAGCTTCGCTAGTTGAACTTCGTCGGGTGCGAGACCTAGACCCCTATATCGGCATGGACCTTGAAGCCAAGATCATTGAGCTGGACAAAAACCGGAACAATGTGGTTCTGTCCCGTCGGGCATGGTTAGAAGAAACTCAGAAAGAACAACGAGAAGAATTCCTTGACAACCTGCAACCCGGAGAAAAGCGAAGCGGAGTTGTGTCATCGGTTGTTAGCTTCGGCGCTTTCGTTGATCTAGGTGGTATGGACGGTCTGATCCATGTCTCCGAATTGTCCTGGAAACATGTTGATCACCCCAATTCCGTTGTAACCGTCGGCGATGAAGTCGATGTTGAAGTGTTGGAAGTTGACCGAGAGCGCGAACGAATTTCGTTATCGTTAAAGGCGACTCAACAAGATCCTTGGCAAGAATTCGCAGACGGACACAAAGTCGGCGAACTGGTTTACGGCCGGGTCACCAAACTTGTTCCGTTTGGCTCTTTCGTTCAAGTTGGTGATGGCATCGAAGGTTTGGTGCACATATCGGAAATGTCCGCGCATCACGTCGAACTCCCAGAACAGGTAGTGACACCTGGTGAAGAATTATGGGTCAAAATTATTGACCTTGATTTACAGAGACGCAGAATTAGCCTGTCCATCAAGCAAGCCGCTGAAGGCGGCGTTGTAGCAGCCGAATATCAAGAGGCCTTCGGTGAACACGCTTACGACGAGGCCGGCAACTTTATTGGCGAATTTGAATATGAGGCCCCTGCTGAGGGCGAAGAGTCCGAAGCTGAACGTGCTTGGCGTGAATATTACGAGGAGCATGGCGAAGAGGCCTACCGACAAGCGGTTGCAGACTATGAAGAGTCAGAACAGGGCGACGAGACTGCTGAAGTAGCTTCAACAGATGAGGCCGCCTCTGTTGCCGAAGAAGAGTAGGTCTCCAAGTGATAGTCATCGGTTTGACCGGTGGCATCGGTAGCGGCAAAAGTACCGTTTCCGACAGCTTTGTTAACCGTGGAGCGATCCTCATCGACGCGGATCAGATCGTAAGAGAGCTTCAACAGCCGGGAGCGTTTGTCCATTCTGAAATGGTCAAGCATTTTGGCGACGGTATTTTGAACGCCGACGAAACACTCAATCGACAGGCGGTCGCCGAACTTGTCTTTAACGATAAGGACTACCTGAGACAGCTGAACGAGATCGTTCACCCTCCTGTGAATCGAGAGATCCGACGTCGGATCCGCGAGCAAGCAGACACTGACAATTTGTTGGTGTTGGACATACCGCTGCTTGTAGAGGGAATGCTTGCTGGCGGACCTCCCAGGTATATAGTCAGCGGAATTCTGGTAGTCGACACGCCTCCGGAGCTCGCTGTGCAGCGCCTTGTCGAACATCGCGGTTTCGTTGAAGCGGACGCTCGGGCTCGGATTCAAGCGCAAGTCTCGAGGGAGAAACGTTTAGAGCTAGCCGATTTTGTGGTTGATAACTCGGTTGCGTTGACCGAATTGGAATCTCAGGTTGATTTGGCGTTTAACTGGGCCAAAGCCTTGGCCGAAACTGAGCCCACCCCAGAACCCTCTGACGAGCTCTAGGCGACAAAAAAACGCGAGCAGTTACCAGAGGGTTCAGCCGAGCCCGACGACGAGCAGAATCCCCGACAACACCAACGCGCTGCCGAGGTAATCGCGAAAGTGGTGTTCCTCTTTAAATCGCACAAGCGAAATGACGAAAGCGACCACAATCTCTAGCTGTCCTAGCGTCCGAACTTTCGCTGCAGTCGCAAGTGTCATCGCTGCGATCCATCCAGTCGTTCCCGCGAAACTTAGTAACCCAACTTGGAAACACTTGCTTCGGTACCTCCAGATTTCGATGAGCTGAGACCGATTTCTTCTCGCCAATAAAGCCCCATGTATCAAAGTCTGAGCACTTAATAGAGCGAACAAAGTGATACAGGTCCGATGCCAAACACTTCCTCCTGATAGAGAAGTTGAGGCCCCGCGAATCCCTACTGCTGATAAGGCAAAAAAGAACCCGGCGGCGATACCAAACCATGCAGATTGATCACCCCACCGTCGTAGCGCTACGCCCAACCCTGTGGGTGCTGCGAGAAGCATGACGCCGAGGAGGACAACAACAGCTCCAAACCAACCTAAGGGTTGAAGCGACTCGCCTAAAAAGAGGGCGGATCCGGTAGCCACCAAAATTACTTCGGCTTTGGAATAGACCGTCCCGATTGCGAAATCTCTGGCTCGGAACGCCTTGAGCAGCATAACTGTGCCGGTTATTTGCACGACAGCTGCAGCAACAATCCAAAAGCTGAATGTTAGGGGGATCCCAATGCTCACAGGGGCGAGGACCCAAGTCGCCGCTAGGAGTAGAAGCGAAAGAGGCCATGCGAATAGAAATCGAACGTACGCAGCACCTAGTGGGTTCAGGTAAGTGCGAAGTTCATGCTGCCGAGCCGTTCTAATAACTTGTGCTGCGGTTGCGCCGAGAGTCACAGGAACCCACAGAAGGCCGTCTGAGGTCATTTATAAGGTCCGTTGGGCAGTCCAGCGCGAAAGCGCTATTCGGAAGGGTCTGCGGGCTTGCTGGCGCCTTCCAAGCGCTGCTGAAGACGGTTCATTCCATGCAGCCACCGGTCTGGGTCCGCAGTCTTTCGCTCCATCCATTTTTGGGCGATTTGGTCGGTCAAAACCAAAAACCGGTCTTCGTTGATCGCGTCAAGGACTTGTTGTGCGACTTCGTCTGTCTCCTTGATTGGGCCCCCGGCTTGGGAGGCCCATTCACCGTCGGCCGCGTCACCCAACATGGGGGTTCTTACAGCTAGAGGCGCTAGAAGTGAAACACCGATTCCGTGATGTGCGTAAGTAAAAGAAAGCCACTCTGCCAAGCCAACCACGGCGTGTTTACTTACCGCATAGGGCAGGTTGCCGTGTGAAGAGAGAATCCCAGCCATCGAGGCCGTGTGAAGGAGGTAACCCTCTCCTCGCTCGAGCATTCCGGGAAGAACGGCCCGGACGGCATGGACATGAGACATCAGGTTGACATCCCATTGGCGTTGCCATTCGTCGATCGGGCTAGAAAAAATATCTGATCCTGAACCGATACCGGCATTGTTGAATAAAACATCGATCGGCCCCAGTTCGGTCTCGACCTGCCGGACCATGGCATCGATAGCTGATGGGTCTGCGAGGTCACAGTGGATTGCTATTCCTCCAGCCGCTCCAGCGATTTGGTTTGCGCCCTCGAGATTGACATCAACTACTGCTACCTGAGAACCCGCTTGCGTAAACGCTTCAACGCACGCCGCACCGATCCCGCTGGCACCACCGGTTATAACAGAGACTTTCCCGTCAAGTTCCATATGAATATCGACCTTTAGACGTTCAGCTCAGTTCCACAGTGTGGACAGCTAGCAACATTTTCGCGCATGTCGTATTGCGATTCTTTAACTAGTAGGAAGCAGCCTTCGCAGAGAATCTCATCCTCTTGTTTGCCGGGTATGCGATCGCCTTCCGCTGTAGTAATGACGCCTTCGTCTTCGTCGTCCTCTTCGTCGTCCTCGTCTGCGGAAGACAGTCGTTCCTTGAGGATGGTGTCTAGGTCTGCTTCGACTTCGTCGTCGTCGTCCTCATCGTCCTCATCCTCGTCAGTAGCGGGCCTTGCCCCCACTGGGATCTCTTTGTCGTCGCCGTCGCCGTCGTCGTCGCTGTCGCCTTCGCCCAAGATGGCGTCGGCTTCCATATCAAGCTCAATTTCTCCATCCATATCCTCGTCCATGAGGTCGGGATCAGGCTCGTTATCTTCGGTTTCTTCGTCTGTAGGTTCGTCGCTCATATTTGCCTCGGAAGTGTGAACGCTAAATGTTCGTGTTTGCCACTCAGCGCGGAGGATACCCATAGTTCGGGCTTTGAGTGTGAATGAAACAAGAAATCCCTAAAGTTCCGCAAAATTTCTGAAACCGTCAGATGCGACCTTTTGTCGGGCAATTCCCTTTCTAAGCTGTTAATTGTGACTTCTGAGGCTCGTCCGGTACCGACTGCTGCGCATCCTTTTCGCGTCGTTTCGGACTTCGCCCCTGCCGGTGACCAGCCGATGGCCGTGGAACTCCTTTCTCAGGGCATCGACGAAGGGCAGCGGTTTCAAACGCTTTTGGGCATCACGGGTTCAGGTAAGAGCGCGACTATCGCATGGACCATAGAAAAGGTTCAACGGCCCACTCTGGTCCTGGCTCCAAATAAGTCTTTAGCTGCGCAGCTAGCAAATGAATTTCGGGAGTTCTTCCCAGACAACCGCGTCGAATATTTTGTTTCTTACTACGACTACTACCAACCGGAGGCTTATATGCCAGCCTCTGATACCTACATAGAAAAAGACTCATCAATTAATGATGAGATCGACCGGCTTCGACATTCAGCGACAGCAGCTTTACTTACGCGTAGGGATGTGATTGTTGTCGCTTCTGTGTCCGCTATTTACGGCTTGGGACCCCCTGATGCATACCTAGAACACATGCTCTACATGAGGGTAGGAGAAACCCACAATCAAAGAGATGTTCTTGGGCGTCTGATCGACATGCAATACGAGCGAAATGATCTGAATCTCGTTCGAGGAAAATTTCGAGTTCGCGGGGACACCATAGAAATCCCCCCCGCCTATGAAGAATTTGTTATCCGAATTGAGTTATTCGGAGACGACATTGAACGGATAGCGAAGGTAGATCCGCTAACGGGCGAACGTTTAGCAGAATTAGAAGAAGTTACGGTGTTCCCGGCAAGTCACTACGTGACTGATGGCGCAACTATTCATCGCGCACTTAGTGACATCGAAGCAGAACTTCAGCAACGCTTGGCGACATTCGAAGGTGACGGCAAGTTGCTGGAAGCGCAGCGATTGCGCATGCGCACGGAATATGACCTTGAGATGCTCCAAGAAGTTGGTTACTGCAACGGTATCGAGAACTACTCAATGCATCTAGACGGCCGGACGTTTGATGAGCCTCCATACAGTCTCCTTGATTTTTTTCCCGAGGACTATCTATTGGTTATTGACGAAAGCCACGTCGCAGTGCCACAGCTACACGGCCAATTTGCTGGTGACCGGTCGCGAAAAGACACTTTGGTTGAACATGGCTTTCGTCTGCCTTCGGCACGTGACAATCGACCGTTGCGGTTCGATGAGGTCATGGAACGTTTGAACCAAGTTGTCTTTCTTTCAGCGACACCTGGTCAATATGAGGTCGAAGTTAGCGATCAGGTGGTCGAACAAATTATTCGCCCAACGGGCCTGATCGATCCTGAAGTGGTAGTCAAACCGACGCGTGGACAGATCGACGACCTTATTGAACAGATAGAAAAAACGGTGGGACGCGGGGATAGGGTCCTAGTGACCACGTTGACCAAAAAAATGTCCGAGGATCTAACTGATTACTTGTTGGAACTTGGGGTCAGAGTCAGGTATCTGCATAGTGAAATTGACACTATTGAACGGATAGAGATACTCAGGGATCTGCGCCTAGGTGAGTTTGACGTACTTGTCGGTATCAATCTTTTACGCGAAGGGTTGGACTTACCTGAGGTTTCCTTGGTGGCGATCCTTGATGCAGACAAGGAAGGGTTTTTGAGAAGCCAGACGTCGTTAGTCCAAACGATCGGTAGAGCGGCCCGAAACGTTGATGGGCAGGTGATCATGTATGCAGACAACGTCACCGATTCGATGAAGTATGCGATTGGGGAAACTAACCGAAGGCGTGCCCTCCAGCAGGCTTACAACCAAGAGAATGGGATTGATCCACAAACTATTCGAAAGGCTGTGACCGACATATTACTGGTGCTTCGCGGACAAGAAGAAGGTGCCCCCGTTCCGGAGAAGTTAGCTTCAGGCCGCTTAAGGCAAGATGAGCAAGCCCGGAAGGACTTGGCCGATCTCCCGGAAGATGACCTGCATAGGCTTATCAGTTCCTTGGAACTCGAAATGGAAGAAGCGGCAGAAGACCTCAGATTTGAGTACGCAGCGCGGCTTAGAGATGAAATTCGAGAACTCAGGCGAGACCTGCGCGACGCGAGTAGTTGACCCACCAGAAGTTCGCTCGCTGTGGCTGACCCTAGTCTCGGCGACTAGTTTGCCAAGAGGTAGATGAGTATCGCCTGTAGCTAAGTGAAGGGGGACGTGGCAATGGGCCATGAAGTGCGTGGGGTTGTAGCGCGAGCTAAAGGGGCTCCGGTATCTGTAGAAACTATTCATGTGCCTGACCCTGGGCCCGGGGAAGTGGTCGTTGATGTTCAGGCATGTGGAGTTTGCCATACAGACCTCCATTATCGGGAAGGGGCAATCAACGACGAATTTCCTTTTCTCTTGGGTCATGAAGCAGCCGGACTTGTCAGCCAAGTCGGTGCAGGAGTAGAGAATGTTAAAGAGGGGGACTTCGTAGTTCTGAATTGGCGAGCTGTTTGCGGTCAATGTCGAAGTTGTTTGAGGGGTAGACCGCAATACTGCTTTTCCACCCATAACGCCCGCCAAAAAATGACACTCGGAGGCGCCGATTTATCACCGGCATTAGGAATTGGAGCCTTTGCCGAAAAGACCTTGGTTGCAGCGGGACAGGCGACCGTCGTTGATGAGGCGGCGGAGCCCGAAGTAGCGGGTTTGATCGGGTGCGGCGTCATGGCGGGGCTTGGCGCAGCATTAAATACCGGAGGCGTGACCCGCGGAGACTCAGTCGCAGTCTGGGGATGTGGCGGAGTTGGTGACGCGGCAATAGAAGGTGCTCGGCTTGCGGGAGCCAGAACGATCATTGCGATAGACGTAGACGATCGAAAGCTTCAGTGGGCGAAGGATTTCGGCGCAACACATTCGATTAACTCTTCAGAAATGAGCAATGAGCAAGTCGTTGAAGCTGTCCAAGGCTTGACCGAAGGTAACGGTGTTGACGTTGCTATCGAAGCAGTAGGGCTCCCCGCTACCTATGAGCAAGCGTTCTTCGCTAGAGACCTCGCGGGCACAGTCGTACTTGTGGGAGTGCCAAATCCTGAGATGCGAATCGATTTACCCCTCATCGAAGTTTTCGGTCGAGGCGGGGCGTTGAAAAGCTCGTGGTACGGAGACTGTTTGCCGTCCCGAGATTTTCCGATGCTGATCGATCTATACCTGCAAGGACGCCTCCAACTTGATCGTTTCGTCTCGGAGAAAATCGATATCAACGGAGTTGAGGATGCGTTTCACAAAATGGAACGAGGGGAAGTCCTGAGATCGGTCGTCATACTCTGATTCATTTTGGCGCCGCACTCCCCGTTTGGTGAAGAGCCTCAAGATAGGCTCGCACGACAATGGGAGATCAATTAATTGTCAGAGGCGCTCGCGAGAATAACCTGCGCGACATCAATGTTGATCTACCACGTGACAGGTTGATTGTGTTCACGGGTTTGTCCGGAAGTGGCAAGTCCTCCTTAGCGTTCGACACGATTTACGCCGAAGGGCAGCGCCGTTATGTGGAGTCATTATCCGCGTATGCGAGACAATTTCTGGGTCAGATGGATAAACCAGATGTTGATTTTTTGGAAGGCCTTTCACCTGCTATTTCGATAGACCAAAAAAGCGCCAGTCGAAACCCGAGATCAACAGTTGGGACGATTACCGAGGTTTACGATTATCTCAGGCTGTTGTACGCACGGGTAGGGATACAACACGACCCCGAGACAGATGAGGTCGTGCAACGTCAGACTCCGCAAGAAATCGTTGACCGAATTTTACTACTAGAGGCTGACAGTAGATTTCAGGTCCTAGCCCCGGTCGTACGTGGCCGTAAGGGTGAATATCACACGCTCCTAGCTGACTTGGCGGCACAGGGTTATGTTCGTGCTCGAGTCGATGGAGAAGTTGTCGATTTAGCAGAAACTGACGTGCTGCCAGAAGACCGTCTCGATCGTTATGTGAATCACGATATCGAGGTGATAGTGGATCGACTTGTCTTGAAGGAAGGGATAGAACAGCGGCTAACTGAGTCAGTAGAAGCAGCTCTCCTTTTGGCTGATGGACATGTGTGGGTCGAACTGATGCCAAAGGGTCAAGACCCAGAGTTATTGACCTACAGTCAGCATCTATTCTCCCCATCAACCGGGCGCTCGTTTGAAGAACTTGCTCCGCGGAACTTCTCCTTCAATTCGCCATATGGTGCTTGTGGGACATGCGATGGATTGGGTACCAGATTCGAGGTAGACCCGGAGCTCATCGTTCCCAACGGTGATCTGAGTATTGAAGATGGGGCGATCGCCCCCTTTGCTACCGGAGCGAGTAGATGGTACGGCCGCTTACTCAAAGCCACGGGGGAAGAATTCGATATCCCCATTGATAAAGCCTGGTCAAAACTGACAGCGAAGCAAAAAAAGTTGCTCTTATATGGGAGCCCCCAAAATAGAACGTTCACCGTTAGGTACCGCAATAGGTATGGACGCAGCAGGAGTTACACGACCCACTGGGAAGGTGTGATCCCCACTCTTGAACGCCGGCACTCCGATACCGATAGTGACCATTCGCGCGACCGCATTGAGGGTTATATGCGTGAGGTTCCCTGCGGTACTTGCGAAGGAGCTCGCCTTAACGACGTTTCTCTTGCTGTACGAGTGGCAGGCCACAATATTCATGAACTTTGTTCAGTATCAATTGGTGAAGCAGCCAAAATTATCGATGGTCTCTCCCTTAGCGAACGAGAGACACTTATTGCTGCTCCGATTGTGAAAGAGATCGATGCTCGTTTGAATTTTTTGTTGGATGTCGGTCTGGATTACCTGACCTTGAATCGATCGGCTGCCACCCTCGCTGGTGGGGAAGCGCAAAGGATTCGGCTTGCTAGCCAAATCGGCAGTGGGCTGGAAGGAGTTTTGTACGTTTTGGACGAACCATCGATCGGATTACACCAGAGAGATAACCGGCGTCTGATCGAAACTCTCCAGCACTTGAGAGACTTAGGTAACACAGTTCTGGTCGTCGAACATGATCAAGAAACGATCATGGAAGCAGACTGGGTTGTTGATATCGGCCCCGGAGCTGGCGAGCACGGCGGCGAAATCATTTACAGCGGGCCTGTCAAGGGGCTAGAAGGTGCAAAGGGCTCGATAACTGGCGAGTACTTAAAGGGAGTTCGGGAAATCGAAATACCCGCCGTCCGAAGAGAGCCGCTTAAAGACTCTCTAGTGGTTGTTGGGGCTCGCGAAAACAATCTGAGATCTATCGAAGTTGAAATCCCTTTGGGTTGCTTTGTTGCTATAACCGGCGTCTCTGGGTCGGGGAAAAGCACGCTGATAAATGAAATCCTTCGAAAATCCTTGATGCAAAAGATCTATCGATCGAAAGAAGTGCCTGGGTTACATACGTCTATCGAAGGCTGGGAAGCACTCGACAAGGTCATCGATATTGACCAGTCTCCGATTGGTCGAACGCCCCGCTCGAATCCAGCTACCTATACCGGAGCGTTCGACAGCATTCGAAAGTTATTCGCTGCGACAAATGAATCAAAGGTAAGGGGCTATCTGCCAGGGCGATTCAGCTTCAATGTTAAGGGAGGACGCTGCGAAGCTTGTTCAGGTGACGGAACCCTAAAGATAGAGATGCACTTTCTTCCAGATGTGTATGTGCCATGTGAGGTTTGTAAGGGAGCTCGCTATAACCGTGAAACCCTCGAAGTTCGGTTTAAAGGCATGACCATTACCGATGTCTTGAATATGCCTTGCGAAGAGGCCTTAGAGTTCTTTTCGGCGCAACCTCCGATTGCTCGCCACATGCAAACTTTGGTGGATGTTGGCTTGGGTTATATCCGACTAGGTCAACCAGCTACGACCCTTTCCGGTGGGGAAGCGCAGCGGGTCAAACTCGCTAGTGAACTAGCCAAAAGGCCAACCGGTCACACTATTTACATCTTGGACGAGCCAACGACAGGTCTCCACTTTGAAGATATCCGGCGCCTGCTGTCGGTGCTGAGCAGACTTGTTGACCAAGGCAACAGCGTTGTGGTGATCGAACACAACCTAGACGTAATAAAGACTGCAGATTGGATAATCGACATGGGGCCTGAAGGGGGCGATGGTGGAGGCTTAGTAGTCGCTAGTGGCGTTCCAGAAGAGGTTGCCAAAGTGTCGGGAAGCCATACTGGCCGCTTCTTAGCTCCAATACTGTCTAACTGAGAACCTTTCTGGGGCATAGCCTCTAGGTATGTCATTGCGCCCCGAGTCTGGCTCGGTTCCTGATAGGCCAGGGAGCTACCAGTTCAAGGATCACGCTGGGCGCATCATTTATGTGGGCAAGGCCAAGAGTTTAAGGAATCGATTAAATAGCTATTTCCAGGACGCTCGGAATTTGCATCCCCGTACGGTTCAGATGCTTGGATCAGCGGACTCGGTGGAATGGATAGAAGTTGCCACAGAAGTCGACGCGCTCATGTTGGAGTACAGCCTTATCCAAAGACATCAACCTCGATTCAATGTCCGCCTCCGCGACGATAAGTCCTACCCGTTTCTGGCCATCACTTTGAGAGATGAATGGCCCCGAGCAATGGTTATGCGCGGCAAAAGAAAGCGAGGAAACCGTTACTTCGGTCCGTTTGGGCATGCGTATGCAATTAGAGAAACATTGGACCTTTTGTTACGGACGTTTCCTATACGAACCTGTAGTGACAACAAGATGTCGGAACATAAACGACTAGGCCGACCTTGTCTGCTTTTCCATATCGAACAGTGCGCTGGACCGTGTGTGGGAGAAATAAACGAGGACGGGTACGGAGACCTGGTACGTGACTTAATTCGGTTTCTTGAAGGCGACACTGAGGAGGTGTTGCGTGACCTGAATGGAAGGATGAAGTCCGCCAGCAGTTCAATGGAGTTTGAACTCGCTGCAAGGTACCGAGACCGTCTTTCTAGCGTTAAAAAAGCGATAGAAAAACGACAAATCGCTGGTACGAGGAACGAAGATTTTGATGTCATTGGCGTTCACGACGATGAGCTAGAAGCTTCAGTTCAAGTCTTTTTCGTCCGTAAAGGCCGTGTGATGGGTCAACGAGGTTCAATTGTCGACAAGGTTGAGGACGTTACGCAGCCAGATCTGATTGCGCGGATTATTGAAGACGTCTACCACGATGAAAATCCAATCGGTATGCCTAAGAACGTATTTGTTCCAGGGCTACCAGAACAGACCGAGTTGTATGAGGAATGGTTAACTATGCAACGCGGCTCCCGAGTTCAAATTCGAGTACCGCAAAGAGGTGACAAGCGAGCCCTCCACGAAACAGCGACAAAGAATGCTCGCGAGTCCTTTACCCGTCACCGGCTTAAGCGAGGCACTGATCACAACAGTCGAGCCAGAGCCTTAGAGGAGTTGCAGCGGCATTTGGCGCTGCCTAATGCGCCGTTGCGTATCGAATGCTACGACATGAGCCACCTTCAAGGCACTGACTATGTCGGGTCCATGGTGGTTCTCGAGGACGCATTACCGCGCAAGAGTGAGTACCGGCGATTTAAGATTCGTGACGTTGAAGGCAACGATGATTTCGCAGCCATGGAGGAAGTTCTATCTCGACGCTTCCAAAACTACCTTGATGAAAGAGATCTGCCTTCGACCGAGATAGTCAAGTTTGCGTATCCTCCGCAGCTGCTAGTTGTGGACGGAGGCAAGGGGCAGTTGAGCGTGGCAGTTCGGGTACTTGAATCGATGGGTTTGGAAGAGGAGATACCGGTGGTTGCTTTGGCGAAGCAGTTCGAAGAAGTGTTTATCCCCGGGCAGAGCAGACCAATAGAGTTGCCACGCGGCTCTGAAGCTTTATATCTCCTTCAGCGCATACGCGATGAGAGTCACCGCTTTGCCATCGCTTATCATCGACAACTGCGCAACAAGAGGATGACTCGCAGCGTCCTTGATGACATATCGGGTTTAGGAGATGCGCGACGAAAGCGGCTGATCAAAGAGTTTGGTGGCGTTCGCAAAGTTCAGCAAGCGTCGCTTGAAGAGTTGCTCGAGTTGACATGGTTGCCTAACAAAGTTGGATTGGCGGTTCACGAACGTACGCAAGGACGGGCATGAACGGAGATCTTTGGGATTCTCATGCAGGTTGGTGGCAACGCGAGTTCACAGACGGCGCTGACCCTGAGTACCAAGAGCAAATACTTCCCTTAGTTGATGAGTTGACGAAGGGTTTCGACAAGATCTTGGATATTGGGTGCGGAGAAGGGCAAGTTACCCGAGCATTACCGAGCCAACCTTCGCGGGTAGTTGGGGTGGACCCTTCGTGGCGGCAGGTGGCGAAAGCCCTAGAGCGTTCCACTGGCGAATCATATGCACAGGCTTCAGCAGCCTCACTCCCGTTCCAGACCGGGGTCTTTGATGCAGCAGTTGCATGTCTTGTGTTCGAACACATAACCGAGATGAGTGCCTCAATTGCTGAGGTAGCCCGGATTTTGAAACCTGGGGGCCGGTTTGTGTTTTTGTTGAATCATCCGCTTTTGCAAACACCGGGAAGTGGCTGGGTGGAGGATTACACATCGGAGACACCAAGTCAGTATTGGAGAATTGGCCAGTATCTGGTGGAACAAGAAACCATAGAAGAGGTTGAACTTGGGGTCGAGATACCTTTCGTTCACCGGCCTTTGAGTGTTTATCTGAACTCGCTGGCGGACAACGAATTGAGCTTGCAACGAATGCTTGAGCCAGCACCTCCGGAAGGCTTCCTGGAACGCCATGATGCGTACCGATCAGCCAGCCATATTCCCCGGCTTTTGGTACTTGTATGTGAGAAGCGATGATTTGTTTTCGAAGATCCACCTAACCTTAAGGGATGAGTGATTCTCCCAATTTCGTGGTGGTGGCAGGATTGTCGGGTGCAGGCCGTTCTACGGTTGCTGACACTTTGGAGGATCTCGGTTGGTTGGTTATTGATAATTTGCCGCCGAGCTTGCTTACTACAGCTGCAGAATCACTGACCCCATCAGACGCCTTAGGTGAACGGATCGCCCTCGTCGCGGGTTCATATCAGCACCAAGAAGATTTGTTAGGTTTTTTAGAAAGCTTCCGCACGTCCTCCACCCGTGTGAGAGTTCTCTTCCTTGACGCTCCGACTGAAGTCTTGCTGAGGCGATACGACCAAACGAGACGCCGCCACCCGCTGAGCGCAAGCAGCGGATCCGTAGTTGAAGCCATCGAACGGGAACGGGAGTTACTCGAGTCTGTGCGACAGGCAGCGGATTTAGTGATCGATACAGGTGATCTCATTGTTCACGAATTGAAGTCCCGAGTAGTTGATGCGTTCAGCCAGCCAGACAGTGAACCCTTTATGCAAACGACCGTTATGTCTTTTGGATACAAACATGGGGTTCCCACGGAAGCAGATTTGGTTATCGATTGCCGCTTTTTGCCGAATCCGCACTGGGTTCCTGAGTTGAGGCCGCGCACAGGCCTCGACCAAGACGTGCGCTCCTACGTGCTTGAGCAGCCCTTAACCATCTCATTTATTGGCCATACACTTCCGCTTTTCGAGTTCTTGATTCCTTCCTACATCAAAGAAGGTAAGGCATACCTGACTATTGCGTTTGGGTGCACCGGTGGCCGTCACCGCAGTGTTGCCATTGCTGAAGAGTTTGGTCGAATTTTGGATGGAAATGGTCATTCGCTTCGTACTCGCCATCGGGACCTCGATTTGAAAGAAATCTAGAAGTAGCTATTGAATTCGCCCCTCGATCCAAGCCATGCGGTAGACATTCAGAAGCGTCTCTATTCCCTTCAAGAAAGCGAACCTTCTAATGACCGTGCGGGTTGGTATTAACGGCTTCGGCCGTATCGGTAGAAATTTCTTTCGAGCTGTACAGAAACAAGCTGCTGATGTTGAAATCGTCGCAGTGAATGACTTGGGTAACCAGGCCGCAATGGCTCACCTCCTGAAGTATGACTCGGTGCTAGGGAATTTACCCAACGACATTTCGGCTACAGACGGGGGCATTTCGATCGATGGAAATTTGCTTCAGGTTTTGTCGGAGCGTAATCCTGGAGACCTACCTTGGTGTGACCTGGGAGTCGATGTAGTTATTGAATCGACCGGTATTTTCACAGACAGAGATAAGGCAGCGCAGCACTTGGATGCCGGAGCTCCTCTTGTGATTGTTTCAGCGCCAGCTAGCGGAGCTGATGCGACGATTGTGGTTGGTGTCAATCATGACGAGTTTGACAAAGATTCACACAAAGTAATTTCGAACGCGAGTTGCACGACTAATTGTTTTGTTCCGATGGTCCAGGTCCTCGACGAAGCTTTCGGAGTCGAAAAAGGCTTGATGACTACGGTGCACGCGTACACCGGCGACCAATCTCTCGTTGACGGCCCTCATAGCGACTTGCGCAGGGCAAGGGCATCTGCGGTGAATATTATCCCCACCTCCACGGGTGCGGCTCGTGCCACAGGCCTTGTGCTTCAATCCATGAATGGCAAATTGGATGGGACTTCGCTGAGGGTTCCAATCCCTGATGGGTCAATTACTGATTTCTCTGCGGTCTTGGCGGCAAGTCCATCGGTGGAAGAAATTAATGCCGCTTTTGCGGCGGCAGCTTCGACGTCGCCACTTGAAGGCATTCTTACCTATAGCGAAGACCCGCTTGTTTCATCGGACATAGTGGGCGATCCATCGAGTTGTGTTTTTGATGCGGGTCTTACGATGACGATGGACAACTTGGTCAAAATCAGTGGCTGGTATGACAATGAGTGGGGCTACTCAAACCGATTAGTGGATCTTGTCACGATTACCTGCGGTTGAAATTGGCGTGGCTGCTTCGTTAGTTCCCACCCTCGAAGATCTTGAAGCTGAATTAGGTGGCTTTGAGGACAAACGGATCTTGGTGCGTTGCGACTTCAATGTTCCGATAAGAGACGGTCAGATAGCTGATGATCTGCGGATTCGATCAGCTATACCTACTGTGTCGTGGCTCCTTGAGCGAGGAGCTTCGGTAGTTATTGGTACTCACTTTGGCCGTCCTGAAGGTAAATACGATGAGCGTTATTCAACTGAAGTTTTGAAGGGCCGACTTGAACAATTAGTTCCAGGAGTGGAGCTATTAGAGAACTTGCGTTTCAACCCAGGCGAAGTTGCGAATGATCAAGAGTTTGTAGATTTTCTGGTTGGAGGGGCCGGGGGGGAAGCGTTCGACGGTTACGTCAATGATGCATTCGGTGTATCGCATAGATCTCACGCTTCGGTTGTTGGCCCACCTAGACGGTTACCTTCAGCGGCAGGCCGTCTTTTGGAAAAAGAGGTCCAAGTTCTTGGCGATCTGAGGTCGTCACCTAAGCGGCCATTTGTTGCTGTGTTGGGTGGGGCGAAAGTTAGCGACAAGCTCGGGGTTATAGAAGCTCTTCTTGAGGTAGTGGATCAGTTGCTCATCGGTGGAGGCATGTGCTTCACCTTTTTGAAGGCCATGGGTTATAGCGTTGGGGACTCGTTGTGCGAAGACGACCAGCTGCAAACCTGCCAGAAGATTATTGATTCTGGCGCTTCGATTCTTTTGCCTAACGACATAACAGCTTTGAGTCCCGACGGAGATATCGGAGCTGGCAACGGAGAAGTCCGCCAGATGGGATGTTCGCTGCCTGATGGGTGGAAGGGACTCGATATTGGTCCGGGGAGCGCAGCTGAATTCACGGATGCGTTGCATGAAGCTCGAACGGTTTTTTGGAATGGGCCGATGGGCATGTTTGAAGATAGCCGGTTTGCCGCTGGAACTCGATCAGTCGCACAAGCGTTGGCTGATAGCCGGGCCTTCTCTGTAGTGGGCGGTGGCGATAGTGCCGCAGCGG
>MDTG01135988.1_pt1 | contig 26097 bp, 26 predicted proteins | sample 811421 | NCBI WGS metagenome assembly MDTG01 (sample SAMN05326645, study PRJNA326480) | marine metagenome | isolation source: seawater | place: Pacific Ocean: South East | collected 2011
TCCCAGTGTGAACTTGTCGATATTACCTCCATATAAAAATACCGGGACTCTTTCACTAACAATAAACGATAACGCAGCCTGAACGTTATAAACCCCTGACATGACAGAATCAACCGTATTGGTTGGAAATGCTAATGGGCGAAACTCATGGCCTCTAACTCCACTGGTAAGAAAATTCAGACTGTTTTCCATCATTGCAAAACCGGGAACAATATAACCTCCCTCGTGAATTACTTTAGTAGTGGCTGAATTTTTCTTTCCCTGATGTATTTTTATTTTGTCCAACACCGTTGCAGTGCCAACAGACAATATAAAAGCATCGTCATAATTTTTCCTCATCAAACGCTCCGTTAATCCAAGCATAGCTAGCCATCTATCCACGCCTAACTCTTCTGGCTTATCACGATTGATTTTAAATACAATCTTATGATTCTCAGAAAGGATTATTTTTTTGTTATCTTGTGTAGTAATAGGGTAAAAATTTTCCAATGGAAAAATTTCTTTCAGTTCACAATTTATTAATTTATTAATAATTCTCGGATTTACAGACGCCATGTAAACTTTAACAATCTTTTGTAGATTTAATAAACTATACTTCCCGTTAGCATGCTCTCTAAGCTTTTTAACACTATTTAAAATTGAATTTTTCAAGTATCTATCTTTATGTTTATCGACTATCGCAGTGATGTCTACACTACCACTTGTAGCCAGCAAACCTGCTTTGGGATATTCTCGAAATATTATGGCCCATTTTAATCGAGAGTTTCCAGAATCAACGAATAACTTCATCTCCATTTTATGGACCCTGCCTCTATTTTTGTTATGTAGGGTTTTGACGTTTCTTTGAGTAACAAGCGACCATTTTTATCTATACCCATATTTTTGCCTGAAACTATAGTGTTATTATTCAGTGAAACGTTTATTACCTGGTTTTTAAACATATCTCTCTTTCCGAATTCTACGCGAGGATTGAAAAAAACATTATCGTTATACATTCTATCAATATTGTTTGTTAAGTCATCAATGAGGTTTTGAGCATTAAAACGTTTTGCGCTATTTACGTCATCAAAAATGCTAGTTGCATTGAGTTTTATATCAGGTGAAATCCATACAATGTTGATCCCTATCCCCAAAATAGCTAATTTAAATCCCTTGCCATAAAGTCCTATTGGCAACAAATGTAAAAGAATTCCAGCAATTTTTTTTCCGTTTTTATATAAATCGTTTGGCCACTTTATTCCTAGCGATAATTCTTGACAATACTTCGCTTTTTCGAGCGTGTTTGCCACTATTAAAGCAAATATTATTGGCAATAGTCTTGATGCACTGTCGTCGGTGTATATTTGCAAAGGAAAGACAAAGCTCGCAGCGAACGAGATGTCAGAAGAAATCCACGATCTTCCTTTTGTTCCGTGACCTCTTGTTTGATTTTGAGAATAAAAAACTAGCTTTTCATTTTTGTAGTTGGATTTTATGTATTCCAGAGCTTCCTCTTGTGTTGATCTTGGGGCTTCTAAAACATTCACTTTCCACATAGTATGATATTCTACCAATAATGGTTTTTCGTAAACGCAAATTTTGTTGCTTAAATCAATTTATTGCTAGAGAGGGTTGTCGGGTAACCTGGGATTTTTAACATTTCACTGCTGTGTGTAATTGACAGAAAAGATTAAATCTAAACGTAGCGATATGGAAATGAGAGTTCATAGTTTGAGTTGTCTAAAATACCGACCCGATACGGCAGCTCATTGTGGAGAGATTTGGTGTCGACACTTATACTTTTGCAAGCAGTATGCTGGAACATTCGTCCGACTCACCTGATTGAATGGATAGTTGTTAGGAAAGATAAAAAGGATTAATCATACTAGATGTCTGAGTTAGCGTTCTTTAACGGGGAATTTTTACCTCTCAGTGAGGTAAAAATTTCTCCACTGGATAGGGGCTTCCTTTTTGCGGATGGAGTTTATGAGGTTGTTCCCGTATATAATAAGCAACCGTTTTTTTTTGTTGAGCACCTTAATCGCTTGTTTAGCAGTTTAAAAAAAATTGATTTAGATTTAGGAATCGAAAAAGAAGAAATAAAAAAGTGTATTGAAATACTCATTAAAAAAAGTGTACACAAACATCAAATTGTTTATGTGCAAATAACTAGGGGCGTTGCTCCGAGAAATCATGCTTTTCCGAAAAGCCCAAAACCAACCGTTTTTATTATGTCCACAGAACTAGTAAGACCTTCTGAAAAAATTTTGCTAGAAGGAGTATCAGCTATTACTACGGAAGACAATCGTTGGAAACTAAGAGATATTAAATCGATTTCTCTTTTGCCAAATGTTCTTGCGAGAGAAAAAGCTGTGGCAATGAATTGTTACGAGTCGATTCTTGTAGCTGGAGAGAATATAACTGAAGGGGCGGCCTCAACAATTTGGATTGTGAGACAGGGTAGAGTTTGTTGCCCAGAACCCTGTAACAATTTACTTGAGGGTATAAGGATAAAGATTATAGAAGAATTGTGCTCAAGCTTAAAAATAGTGTTTGAGCGTAAAGATTTTAACGTGAGCGAACTGATGACCGCGGACGAAATAATGCTTACTTCGGCGACAAAGGAGATCATCCCTATTACCTCAGTAAATGGCATTCAGATTGGAGGTAAAAAACGCAAAGGCAAGCCAGGTCAAATTTTTAAAAAATTGAGAAAAGCCTATACAAACCTGATGCTTTTGGATTGAAAAATCATTTTTTTGGTTTTTGTGAATTAATTACGGCATCGATATTAGCTATTTCAGTCTCAGATTTTACTTCAAAAACTTTTATAACCCTTTTTGTCCCTTTTACTCTTGAAGCAATGTCCGCAGCCAAATCGGCCTCTCTTTGCGTCACAATTCCCATGAGAAAAACAATACCGCTTTCTGTTTTTACTTTAACAGCATTTGCGTTTAACTTTTCTTCATCAATAAAACTGGCTTTGATTTTTGCGGTTAAAATCGTGTCTCGAGCAAACATTTTTCCAGTCGCTTTTGGCCCAATATTCAATTCATTGATTATTTCCCTGACATTTTCCACATTTGCAATTAACGCGGCAATATCCTGAGAAATTTTTTCTTTTGCAACCCAACCGGTGAGTAGCGCTGCTCGATTAAAACTTGTAACAGCAACGGATATATCATCTTTTGAGAAGTTTTTAGACAGCTCGTTCATTGACTTCAACTCTATAGTTTCATCTTCTAGTATAATTCCTGCAGTTCTCCGATCTGTAACAGCAACAGCAGTTGCCACGACGCCTGTAGCAACCACCGGGAAATAACACCCCTCTAAAAAGAATGCAAGTATCAAAATCGGAGACAATCGGGTAAAAAACTCTTTTCTCATAAAATATGACGGCATGATAATATAAACTATTTTAACAGCCGTGACGAGATGGGTCGAGTTATTAGTTCAAAAGAAAAGCAGCAAGAAAACAACCCAGGGCTGTATGTTATTTCTACACCAATAGGTAATCTTTTAGATTTCAGCCAACGGGCGAAAAACGTTTTAAAAGATTGTGATTTAGTGCTTGCTGAAGATACTCGAATTGCTATGAAATTACTTAATACGTATGGTATTAATAAAAAAAGACGGCAGATCGTATCTTGTCACAAATTTAATGAAATGCGGAGACTAAAAAACCTAAACTTTGAGGAATTAAGGAAACAAATGGTAGGTTTAATGGCAGACGCAGGTACGCCGTCAATTTCTGATCCAGGTTCAAAAATTGTAGAAAAGTATCACCAATTAGGCCTACCTGTTCGTTCCGTTCCGGGATGTTGTTCTGTAACAGCAGGGTTCTCAATAAGTGGTATTGAATTGAAGAGTAATCAAACACTAACTTTTGGCGGATTTTTTCCGAAAAAAAAGAAAGACGTTGACGATTTACTTGAAAAACTTTCCACAAGCACAGATTATGTCGTTTTCTTCGAATCGGCTAATAGGATGGAAAACCTGGTACAGCAGTTAGAAAAATTTTTTCAAGAGGATTTAGATATTTTTCTAGCAAAAGAGATGACTAAAATACATGAATCTACATGGAAAGGATTGTGCTCAGAACTTCTCACTGAGCTACAACAGGGCAGCGGTGAAAAAAAAGAGAAATTTTTTCGAGGAGAATTCGTTGTCATTGTTGATTTATCTAAACTCAAACAGCCTACTGGATCAGACAAAGAACTGGAATTTTGGTTGAAAACGCTAAAACCACACGTTAAGGCTACAACCCTAGTAAAAATACTCAGTAAAAAATTTGGAAAAGATAGACAGGAAATGTATTCAACACTCCTGATAAAATAATTGTTAACGAGCTCTTTCTGATATCAGATAATTGAGCAAACCGATAATCCGTCTGTTACTTCCTACCATGGCAGGAGAAGTTAAAAACTCACCGTCAACAATAATTTGCGGAACACCGGTAATCTCAAATGATTTCATTAATAAGGATGCCTCCTTCATATCACTTTTAACTTTATCAGAGTTCCATTGTTTCTCAAATGTTTCTATGGCGACCCCATTATCCTCTAACCAAACTGAAATACTAAGAAAGTCTTTGAGTGGCATCCTTTTGTCTTGAATATCAAGGAATAATTTATCTAAATACTTGTCGACAAGTCCCATTTTTTTTAGTGTAAAGTACAATCGTTGGTGGGAGATCTCTCTGAATGGTACGTGTAATTTTCTAAATTCTACATTTTCCGGTAACGATTCTGCCCATCTTTTAATCACAGGAGAAAAATTTCTACAGTGCGGGCAAAATAAACCAAAAAATTCGACGACCTCAATCTTTTTTGTTTCTTTAAATTTATTGTTACTGTAAATTCTCTTAAAATCTATGCCCTCATCATATTTAGTATTGGCTTGTGTCGGATTCGTTATAACTAAAAGAAACAATGCGCTGCTCAGGATTACGACTACGAAATCTAAAAAATTTGTCTTACTGTAAAACGAAAAAATATTAAGCATATGACGATCCTTCTTTACCGGTTAACCAACACTGCGTGGGATTTAATTTTACTGTCTGAAAGACGCTTTTTTACGCTATTAAGTTCCTCGGACGAATTAAATGGGCCCAACCTGACCCTGTAGAACAAATTACCTTTCTTGTTTTTTTTATAAATGGCAGCCTCAAAACCTAGGAACGCCAACTTGGCCCTCATTCTATCGGCCTCTTTGACTTCTCTAAATGCTCCAACCTGGAGAAAAAATGACTTATCTAACTCAATAGCTTTGTTAGGCACTCTTTCCAACCTCGCGCTTTCAATCACCCTTTCTACTGACTCTGAGGAGGAGTCATCTTCCTTTCTAACATCCTTAGTTTCGGGTATGAAAATCGACATATCACTCGGAGCGATTTTTACAACTATATCGTTGTCCTTTTCAGACGATTCAACTATCGAATTTGCTTTGCTATATCCATCAAGCTTGTCTGCAAAGGGAACGGGCGTTTTTGTTATATAAAATGCCAAATATGCAGCAATAAGAAGCCCGGACGCTAGTCCGAAAAAAAAACTCAAAACACCAAAACCATGCGGATAAAATTTTTCTTTAGAAAAAATTTTTTTCGGATCAGGGTGATTCTCACTCATGTTTACATTTTCTCCGGAGCATTAATTCCTATTAATTCTAAATTATTTTTCAAAAGTTTGGCTACGCTGTAAACTAGTAATAGTCTTTTATTTCTTGTCCAAGTATCTTCTACTAGTATCTTTGAATCGTTGTAAAATTTGTGAAAATCTGATGCAAGATCTTGCAAGTAAAATACCAGTTGATGAGGCTCGACATTCTTTAGGACAGTACGAGTGACCTCTGAAAAACCAAGAACTCTGTGTGCTAGTTCATTTTCCAAACTGTTTAAATTAACAGATTCACTGCCTAAGCAAGCAGCGTCGTTAAGATTTGAGAAAAACTCTAAAAGCTCCAACTCTGAAACACAGGATTGTCTGATCACACTAGAGGCTCTCGCATGCGCATATTGTACGTAAAAAACTGGGTTTTCCTCAGAATTTTTCTGAGCTAACGATACATCAAAATTAAATTCCGTTTCAGGTTTTTTTGATAATAGGAAAAAACGAACTGCGTCTTTTCCTCGGGATAGTATAGTCGCAGTTTCATGTTTGTTTTCACAATATTCAACTTCACCATTGACCTCGTCAAATCCTGAAGAAAAGTAGATAAGATCTTTCAGTGTCACATAGTCCCCCGATCGTTTGGAGAACTTAACATCTTTTCCGTTTTTTTTTACAGTTACCATTTTATGTAGAATGGTCATCGGGAAATTTTTGTCAATTTTTTTATTTAGCCCCTGTAATCCAGCTTTAACTCTTTGCACCGTCCCGTGATGATCTGTTCCTTGAATATTTATCGCCTTACCAAAGCCCCTTCGCCATTTATCCAAATGATAAGCGATATCAGGCACAAAATATGTATAGGATCCGTCGGATTTTATCATCACCCTATCTTTATCATCACCGAAATCAGTGGACCTTAACCAAAGCGCATTGTCTACAAAAAAGGTCATCCCATTTTTTTTTAAGTTTGTTATAACGTCGTCTACCAGCCCATTCTGATAAAAATCAGACTCTAACGCAAAATTATCGAAAGATATCCCAAGAAGTTCTAAGTCTGAATTTTGCTCATCTCTAAGACATCCGATCGAGAAATTCTTTATTTCGTTAAGCAATTTTTTACTTTTTTCAAACTTGGTCAGTTTAGCAGCCTTTTTCAGGATTCTAAATTTGTTTGCAATTTCAATAATGTAGCTACCACGATAACCATCCTTGGGGAATTCCTCGCTATTCTGATCATACCCGTTCAGTCGAGCCCATACTGACAGGGCTAAATTTTCTATTTGGTTCCCCGCGTCGTTATAGTAGAATTCGCGATATGTATCATGCCCGGCTTTGGACAATATATTTGAAATTGCATCACCTAGGACAGCCTGCCGTGCATGTCCAACATGCAAAGGCCCTGTGGGATTCGCGGATACATATTCTAATATTATCTTTTCAATATTTTTGCTTTTTTCCCAGCCATAATCTTGTTCAGTCAACACGGTACACAGGCGACTCAATTTGGCAAAGGGATTTATACGGAAATTCAGAAACCCCGGCCTTGCAACTTCTACATTGTGCCAAAGAGACTCGTGTTTTGATTGTTTAACCAGATTTGAGTTGAATGAATTTGCAATTAAATTTGCTAACTTAAGGGCATCTAAGTTAGATTCTTTAGATTTCCTGAGGGCAATATTTGAAGAAAGATCCCCATTTGCCCTATTCTTTGGTATTTCAATTGAAGTTTCAATATCCCTAGCATCTATTACTGAATTGAATAATTCTCCCTGCTCCTCCAAAATATTGATTGATTCGAGGATTATTGGAATTAAATCTGCTTTCAGTGCATGAATCATTGTTTCACCGTACAACCGTTAAGCTTAATTCTTATGGAGTGATGTTTTAACATAAAGTCGTCATTATAACTGGCGCGTCTGACAGGATTCGAACCTGCGACCACTGGTTTCGGAAACCAGGACTCTATCCACTGAGCTACAGACGCATTAAGGAAAAAATTTAAAAGTATCCCACAGATTTATTATAATTTAAACTTAAGGGAATTTATCAATAGAAAGAGAAAACAATGAGTGAGACTGAAGGACCTATTAAGACACCAAAACAACTACTATACGCTGTTCTAGCAGCCTTTTTAGTTCCAATCGTTATTATCGTGCTACTTACTCAGTATGTTGGCAATCTGAAAAATCCATCCAATGCATCGGATGCTTATACTGAGGAAAAAGTCCTTGAACGGATTGCACCAATCGGATCCATTCGAACAGAGCCCGTTAAAGTCGCGGCTGCCGCGGATCAAGTTAGTTTAAGTGATGGTGCTGATGTCCAAAAGGCTAATGCGGATCCCTGCATAATTGATATTTCCGCAGCTGATAACATGATGTTTAATACAAATACAATTAGATTGGATTCCACATGCGGTGAGACTACTCTTAATTTCAAACATACCGGGAAACTGCCAGCAAATGCGGGGGGACATAATGTCGTTATTGTTGAGAGTCAGAACTTCGACTCGGTTGTCTCGAAAATTGATATGAAACTGGGAGAAGATAGTGGCTATTTACCTAATGATCCCCAAGTGCTAGCCAAGACCGGGATTATTGGAGGTGGGCAACAGATCACGATAAAGATCAATACAAGCAAATTTAAAAAGGGTGGAGACTATACTTTTTTGTGCAGTTTTCCCGGTCACTATTCCATAATGAAAGGTAAGGTATTGATCTCATGATTAGAGCTTAAGCGGTACAAACCGAATGTAATGAAGTAGTTTCTGGGGCGATAAGTATATGATCGATTAGAAGGGTAACCCAGTAAAAAATATGGAGGTTTATTTTAATTGGTGCGGAAAAATAGATTAGATGCAGTTATTGAGGTTCTTGATAATTTTCTTAAGACGAACTTTGGTGGGTTAAGCGGTTCAGGAAGAAACAATCCAGCCGGAAATTGTAATGTAGAACGTGATTCCAAAGAAGACCGAAAAAAAAAGAAGTTAGCAGGTGAACTGATGCGGATAAACCATTCGGGAGAGGTTGCTGCTCAAGGTTTATATCAGGGTCAGCGTTTTTTTGAAACCGACCCTCACATGAGAAAATACCTTGAAGAAGCGGCAATAGAGGAGGCGGATCATTTAAAATGGACTTTTGAATATATGAAGTCTAAAGACACAAAGGGGAGTCTCTTAAATCCAGCCTGGTATTTTGGTAGTTTCACGTTGGCTCTTTTAGTGCAATCCCAGGGTAGAGAAAAATCTAAGCATTTTCTAGCTGAGACGGAGCGTCAAGTACAAAAGCACCTTATGAGACATCTAAAAACATTTCCGGCTGAGGACGAAGCGGCCCAAAAAATTCTTAAGAAGATGTACGAAGATGAAGGTGAACATGCCTCCTGGGCGGAGAACAGCTCCTCAAAAAATCTGACAGAGGGCTTATCGAAAGTCGAAAAAAGTGCGATGAAAATTATGTCGAAGGTTATGATTGAGTTATCGAAAAGAATCTAATTAAAAGTCAATTGGATCAACGTCAATTATCGCTTTAGCTACAATGTTTATTATTTTCGGTTTGATGGCATAAAGCACCTTGTGCAAATCAGCTCTTTTATTGGCCTCCAGTAAAATTCGCGAACGATACTTTTTACTCAACTTTTCCGGAAAAACTTTTAATGGCCCACTATACTTAACCTTCGATTTTTGAAAATTCGTTACTATTTCATCAAGAGCCACTAAAATTTTATCCGTCTCGTTTTCTAATATATCTCTGTTAGGATGAGTTAAATTTATAGTCGCTAAATTGGTAAATGGAGGTAGACTCCAATTCTTTCTCTCCTTAATTAAATTTTCAGCAAAATCAACATAGCTGGCGTTCGATAAGAAAGTTAAAAAATCATTTTGAGTATCGATCACTTCGGTTATGAAAACAGGTTCCTGATAGGTAGTGGGCTCTTGTGGATGACGTCCTGCTCGACCAGAGACTTGTATGAGAGATTGGAAAAGTCTTTCGGATGCTCTAAAGTCAGGGTGCTTTAGATTTGATTCAATCTCCATTGCAATCACAAGTGACACTTTTGTAAAATCGTGCCCTTTTGTTAAAATTTGAGTCCCGATTATTATATCCACGTCCCCATTCTCGATCTTGTTCAAACAGTCATCAAATTCTTTCTTTCTTTTAATCAGTTGTTTATCAATTCTCATAATTCGAGCATTGGGTAACAACTCAGAGATTTTGTGCGTCAGCTGTTCGGTCCCCATTCCTGATAGCTTCAACCGATTTGACCCACAATTTCTACAGATTCTAGTAGGTAGTTCTTCATGACCGCAAAAATGACAAAGTAAGAATTCTTTTTTTTCTTTATGCAAAACAAGATTTACACTGCAGTTTATACACTTGGCTGACCAGTTGCATTCAGTACAGCTAAAAACTGGAGCCCAGCCTTTTTTATTAAGATATAGAAGAGCCTGGTTCCCCGATGAAATGTGAGTCTTCAAAAGTTTTAGACTTTTCTCTGAAATACCATGCTCGTGGGAGTAGTAATTTTTTTTAAAGATTGTAAGTTTTGGAAGAGGCTGGTTGGAGGCTCTGTTTTTTATGGCTAAATATTTATATTTGGTTCGCTTACTCTGCATCCAGGATTCCAAACTAGGCGTTGCGGACCCTAAAATCAACTTAATTCCCAGGATGCTTGCTCGATAAACCGCCAAGTCTCTGGCAGAATATCGAAAACCTTCACTTTGTTTGAAGGAGGTATCATGTTCTTCGTCTACTATGATCAGTTTTAAATTTGGTAACGGAAGAAAAATTGCCATCCTTGTACCCAAAACAATATTTGCTTTTCCAGTAGACATTTTAAGCCACGTTTTTGCCCTAGCTAATGGTGTCTGGGTACTGTTATAAACTTCAATTTCGGAAGATGAAAAATAGCTTTGCAAAAGTTCGTGTAGGCGAGGAGTTAATCCTATTTCTGGAACGAGATAAAGTACCTGAGCGGATTTTTGATCTTGTAAAAGTTTTTTTATTACGGAAAAGTAAACCCTAGTCTTTCCAGAACCAGTTGTACCGTGGAGTAAAATTGGCTTCCTGGCTAAGCATATAGATTCATAACATTTTTTCTGCTCTTGGTTAAGCTCCCAACTGACCATATGTTGATTTTTTTTTTTATTTATTTCATTTGGTCCAAAAAAATAATTCTTTTTTTTATTTATGTAGTCAGCCTCTAGATTTTTTATTGATTTCAGAGATGTGGGGAAAGAATTAAATACCACCTTTCCCAAAGCACGATGATAGTAATTTGCGATGAACGTTAAAAATTTAATAAAGCTTTCATCAACTGGAGGGAGATTATCAATGACAACTTCAATCTGTTTAACTTGTCGGGCACTTGTATGGCTTTTTAGACCGACAACCAGGCCAATTTTTTTTTTGTTTCTAACTTCAACAATTACCCAATGTCCAACTATGGATTCTTTTGGTTTTTTAAGTGAGTTTTTTGGCACATATAAATAGTCTAAAGCCTCAAAGTTCGGTAAATCTATGGCAATCTGAGCTATCATAAAAGATGTTAGTACCCTCTTATAGCGTCTACGAGGACCTCAACATTCTTTGGTGGTGTGTATTGAGAGATTCCATGACCCAAATTAAAAATATACCCGTTTTTTTGCTCGTCTACAGTAAGACCATCGAGTAATTTACGAACCTCTTTTCGAATATACTTCTCATCACCGAGTAAAACGGCAGGATCAAGATTCCCCTGAATGGCACATTTCCCCTTCCCTATCTGCTTCGCTTCTTTTAGGTCAACGGTCCAGTCAATGCCAATTCCTGAACAACCAATGCTAGCGATTGATTTGAGCCAAAGTCCGCCACCTTTTACAAATACTATCGTTGGAATTGAAGGATTCTGCTTTTTAAGAGCGCTTACTATCTCTCTAAGATATTGCAATGAATATATTGGAAAATTGTGATGCGATAGCAATCCTCCCCAGGAGTCAAATAACATTATTGCATCTGCGCCCTTTTCTATTTGCATAGTAAGATAATTAATAATATTTTTAGTCAACTTTCTTAGGAGGAGTTCTAAAAGGTCAGGCCTATTATATAACCACTTCCTGACCTGAATAAAATCATCTCTAGAGCCACCACCACCGAGGATATAACAAGCTAAGGTCCACGGACTTCCCGCAAACCCTATCAGTGGAATATTAGTGTCAAGATTTTTCCGAATGAGGTTTACGGCCGAACCAACGTAAGCCAATTTTTCATATGGGTCTGTTTGAATTGTATTAACCAAATCATCTTCGTTAGTAATTTTTTTATTAAACTTTGGACCATGACCTTCTACAAAATCAAGCTGCAACCCCATCGCATCAGGTATGGTAAGGATATCGGAAAACAAAATCGCGGCATCAAATCTGTAACGTTCTATTGGTTGTAGGGTTACTTCGCACGCTAATTCCGGATTCTTACATAACGCCATAAAGGAGCCGGCCCTAGCTCTAGTTTTATTGTATTCTGGTAAATAGCGGCCTGCTTGCCTCATAAGCCAAACTGGAACCGCGTCGACAGTTTGCCCATTTAAGGCTCTTATGAAACGCCCGTTTGAGCCTATGTCCTGCCCCCAGCTTTATACTTTTCCAACGTTCTCAACTCCGCCATCGCATAGGCCAACTCAGCTTGAGCGGTTGCCAGAGCTATTTTGTCACCTGGTGCCTTTGCTATGGACTTTTTCGCGTTGTTCATTGATTCCTCTACCCTCTCCTGATCAATTGCATCGCCTCTAACAACAATATCAGCTAGAACCGTAACTATGGCAGGCTGCACTTCTAAAAAACCACCAGCCACAAAGAAGAACGTTTCTTGTGAAGCATCTATTTCCATAAACTTCAGTGTTCCTGGTTTTATTTTAGTCAGCAGAGGCGTGTGATTGGGAAAAATACCGAGTTCTCCATCAATACCGGGAACCACAACAAATCTCGCGCTTCCAGAAAATAAACTCTCTTCAACAGAGACAATCTCTAACTTGAAGCTATTTATTTTTGCCTCTTCTTGCATTATTGAACTTTTTTACCTTTTTCAATCGCTTCTTCAATCGTCCCTACCATATAAAATGCTTGTTCTGGCAAGTGATCGAGTTCTCCTGAATTTATCATACTAAAACCCTTTATCGTATCCTTCAAACTAACATACTTTCCCGGAGAACCAGTAAATACCTCTGCTACGTGAAATGGCTGAGACAAAAAGCGCTGCATTTTTCTGGCGCGGGCGACCACAAGCTTATCTTCAGGGGCTAACTCATCCATACCCAAAATAGCAATTATATCCCTGAGCTCTTTGTATCGTTGTAATGTACCCTGAACTGCTCTGGCTACTTCGTAGTGATCTTGTCCTACAACATTCGGATCCAGTTGCCTCGACGTCGAATCGAGGGGGTCAACAGCAGGATATATCCCGAGCGCTGCAATGTCCCTTGAAAGCACCACAGTGGAGTCAAGGTGAGCAAAGGTCGTTGCGGGTGAAGGGTCAGTTAAATCATCAGCCGGGACGTAAACCGCCTGGATGCTGGTGATTGACCCCGTTTTTGTCGAAGTAATTCTTTCTTGAAGTTTACCCATTTCCTCGGCTAGTGTAGGCTGGTACCCAACCGCGGAAGGCATTCTACCGAGGAGTGCCGAAACTTCTGTTCCCGCTAATGTATATCGATAAATATTATCTACAAAAAATAATACATCCTTGCCCTCATCCCTGAAAGATTCAGCTATGGTTAGTCCAGTTAACGCAACCCTAAGCCTGTTTCCAGGGGGTTCATTCATCTGCCCATAAACCATGGACACCTTTGAAGTGGGAAAATCTTTGGGGTTGACCACGCCGGCTTCTATCATCTCATGATAAAAATCATTACCTTCCCTAGTCCTTTCCCCTACCCCTGCAAACACCGATAAACCAGAGTGAGCCTTCGCGATATTATTAATTAGCTCCATCATATTTACTGTCTTTCCTACACCAGCCCCGCCGAACAAACCAACCTTCCCACCTTTGGCAAATGGGCAAATTAAATCAATAACCTTTATTCCTGTCTCTAGTAATTCTTGTGATGGAGATAATTCCTCGTATGTAGGGGCAGATTTGTGAATCTCTGCCTGGTGCTCCGACTTTACCGGACCCACCTCATCAATTGGATTACCTAAAACATCCATAATTCTCCCCAGTGTGGCTTGTCCAACCGGAACGGTTATGGGGGCTCCGGTATTTTTTATCACCATACCTCTCTTCAGCCCGTCAGATGAACCTAAGGCTATTGTTCGAACAATTCCATCACCCAATTGTTGCTGAACTTCAAGAGTCAGGTCTGAGTTATCCATTTTGAGTGCATCATAAACTTTCGGAATGCTTTCGCGTGGAAATTCAACGTCTACAACGGCTCCAATACACTGCACAATTTTTCCTTCATTCATACTAACCTCTATAAATTACGTTATTAAACGGCGGCAGCGCCTGCTACTATCTCTGAAAGCTCCTTAGTAATTGCCGCTTGCCTAGTTTTGTTGTATACCAATTTAAGCTCTTCAATTACATTTCCTGCGTTATCTGTAGCCGCTTTCATTGCTACCATTCTTGCCGATTGTTCTGAAGCAATATTTTCAACAAGAGCCTGATGGGTCACGGTCTCGACATAGCGAAGTACTAATCCGTCAATTAACTCTTGAGATTCCGGCTCGTAAACATAATCCCAGGAGTAATTATTAATAGTTTTCATTTCTTTTGTAGTAAGCGGCAATAAAACATCGGTAACTGGATTTTGTGTCATGGTGTTTATAAACTTATTAGAAAAAACGAAAATCTTCTCCAATTCACCCTTTTCATAAGAATTTAAAAGTGGTCTTATTGAGGCATTTAATTTTTCTGGCTGGGGCTTGTCACTCACCTGACAATAACTGGAAAGGATGTTTACGTCGATTCTGCTCAGGAAATTTAACGCTTTATTACCAATAGCTACAGCTTTTATTTTTTTGCCTTTCGACTCAGCCTCTTGAATTTTAGTTAAAACATGACGAAAAACGTTCGTATTCAATCCTCCACAAAGCCCTTTGTCCGTTGAAACAACGATGATCCCAACATTTGGTGCATCCGGATAGTCGTTCATAAAAGTATGGCGATACTCGGGATTTGATTGCGAGAAGTGTCCAATAATGTTGATAATTTTTTGACTATATGGTCGAGAAGCTTTCATTCGCTCCTGTGCCTTACGCATCTTTGAAGCGGCCACCATTTCCATCGCTTTGGTTATCTTCTTTGTGTTTTCTACACTTTTTATTTTAGTTCTTATTTCTTTACCAACAGCCATATCAAACCTAATTCCCCATTAGTTTTTTAAATTCCTTAATTCCATCCTCAAGAGAAGATTCCACAACTTCATCAAGTTTTTGATTTTTTTGGATCGTTAAGAGCAAATCCGACAACTTGTCATTGCTTAGAAAATGATCATGAAGACTCTCCTCGATTTGCAAAACATCTCCAACGTCCACGTCATCAAAATAACCCTTGTTAACCGCAAATAGAGATAGTCCCATTCTTGCAATCGGTAGTGGAGAATATTGCTTTTGCTTTAATAGTTCTGTTACTCTCGCACCTCTGTCTAGTTGTTTTCTTGTAGCTTCGTCGAGATCTGATGCAAACTGCGCGAAAGCTGCTAATTCCCTGTATTGCGCAAGGTCTGTGCGAATTCCACCAGAGAGACTCTTGATTAATTTCGTCTGAGCAGCACCCCCTACCCTTGAGACAGATATTCCCGCGTTAATCGCCGGACGAACTCCCGAGTTGAATAAACTAGTCTCTAGGAAAATTTGACCATCTGTTATTGAAATTACATTAGTTGGGACAAAAGCTGATACGTCGCCTGCTTGCGTTTCGATAATAGGAAGAGCAGTTAAGGAACCTGTTTTTCCTTTAACAGAGCCGCTTGTGAACTTTTCCACATATTCTTCATTCACACGAGCCGCCCTCTCTAGTAGCCTTGAATGCAAATAAAATACGTCTCCAGGAAAGGCTTCCCTACCCGGAGGCCTTCGTAATAGAAGGGAGACTTGGCGGTATGCAACAGCTTGCTTAGACAAATCATCGTAGACAATCAAAGCATCCTGGCCCCTATCTCTAAAAAATTCACCCATTGCGCACCCAGAGTAAGGAGATAAGTACTGCATAGCGGCAGACTCAGCTGCTGCTGCTGCAACTACAATGGTGAAATCCATTGCTCCGTTTTCTTCTAAAGATCTCACGACATTTTTTATTGACGATGCTTTTTGCCCTATTGCGACGTATATACAAATTACGTTTTCGCCTTTTTGATTAATTATCGTATCGATGGCTAACGCAGTCTTTCCCGTTTGTCTGTCACCGATTATCAGCTCCCTCTGCCCCCTTCCAATTGGCACCATGGAGTCAATTGCCTTGAGACCCGTTTGTAACGGCTGAGATACTGATTTTCGTGCAATAACACCTGGCGCAATTCTTTCTATCGGGCCGCTTTCTTTCGCATTGATGTCGCCTTTCCCATCTATTGGTTGTCCTAGCGCGTTAACAACCCTCCCCACCAACTCCTCTCCTACTGGCACCTCTAATATTTTACCCGTGCATTTAACTACATCGCCTTCTGCAATTTTCTCATAATCGCCTAATATTACGGCTCCGACGGAATCTCGCTCTAGATTTAGTGCAAGCCCGAACGTGTTATTGGGAAATTCAAGCATTTCACCCTGCATAACATCGGACAACCCGTGGATTTTGCATATGCCATCTGTAACAGTTACAACGGTTCCCTGATTAGCAAGTTCGGCTGCTAATTTCGTACCACTAATTTTTTCTTTGATTATCTCACTAATTTCTGATGGATTGAGTTGCATTTATACTCCTAACAAATAAAACTTCAACTGGTCAAAATCGAATTTTTCAAAACTTCAAGATTCCTCTTTATTGAGCCGTCGATTACGTGATCACCAATAATTATCTTAATTCCCCCAATCAGGTTTTTATCAACGACACACGAAAGAACAACTTTCTTTCTAAATTTCTTTTCTAATTTATCTTTTATCGATACCTGCTGCTCTTCAACTAACTCGAAGGCTGAACAAATTTTAGCGTCTAGCACCTTATTGTGTTCATTCTCCAGCTTGTGGAATTGCTCAAGTATATCCTCAAAAAAATTTAAGCGAGAATTCTCAGCCAAAAGTTCAAGAAAATGCTTTAAATTTTTATTAAAATCCAGGGGTAACAATGACAATAACAACTTCTTAATCTCATCTCTTGATACCGTAGGATTTGATACGAAGGTTTTCAAATTTGAGTCACGAAGAATCACGGATAGAAACTTCAATTCCTGACCAAACGTCTTGTCCTCTTTACTTGATAGTTTGAACAAAGCCTCTGCGTATGGTCTAGCAACTGTTGATCCATCACTCATGTTTACAACTCAGCTTCCAACCGCCTCAAAATATCGTCATGCGTATTTTGGTTAATTTCTTTTTTAAGAATTTGCTCAGCGCCATAAAGTGCCAAGACAGACACATCCTTTCGAAGCTGGTCTCTGAGCTTGACTATTTCAGTCTCAGCCTCACGTTTTGCCGATTCGATTATAAGTGATGCCTCTTTGGTTGCCGCTACTTTAGCTTGCTCAATTATCTCCACCGCCCTCTTATCTGATTCTTGAATTTTAGCCTTAATTTCGTGGTGGGCTTTTTTCAAATCTTCTTGAATTTTTACTTCCGCGTTTTTAAATTCGTTTTGGGTTTTTTCCGCGTATTCAAGGCCACTAGCGATTTTATTCGTTCTTTCTTCTATCGCTTTGATTATCGGCGGCCAAACGAATCTCATTGTAAACCATCCCAAAATGAAAAAAACTACTAACTGAGCAAATAAGGTTGCATTGAGGTTCATATCTTATCTCTTCTAATTAACGAAAGGGTTAGCAGTTGTATACCAGAGTGCTATTCCCGTTCCAATAATGAAGGCAGCATCAATAAGCCCAACTAATAGAAACATTTTTGTTTGAAGGGTGTTCATCAATTCAGGCTGCCTGGCGGAGGCTTCTAAAAATCTACTACCCATTATTCCAATTCCAATACAAGCGCCGGCGGCACCCAACCCTATGATCAAACCCGCTGCTAAAGCAACAAAACCTACGACAGACTCCATAACAACTCCTATTAAAGTAAATATAAATTATCAATGAGACTCATGCGCTTGCCCGATATAAACTAAAGTTAACATCATGAAGATAAATGCTTGAAGCGTAATGATCAGTATATGAAAAATCGCCCAAATTGTTCCAGCAAAAACATGGCCAACAAATCCCAAAATCGTGGCGCTACCACCCAACAAAGCTATTAGAACAAAAATCAACTCGCCGGCATACATGTTACCGAAAAGTCTCATACCAATTGAGAATGTCTTTGCAACAAACTCAATAACGTTAAGACCAAGGTTAAAAACCCATAAAGCCGGATGCGACCCGAATGGTGCGCAGAGTAGTTCCTTACAAAAACCGACAAAACCTTTTATCTTTAAGCTGTAGAAGATCATTAAAGCAAATACTCCGAGCGCCAAACCCATTGTTCCGTTTAAATCAGCGGTAGGAACAATCCGGTGGTAATGAATAAGTTCTGATAAACCTAAAAGGCCAAATATGAAATGCGGCAAGTCAACCGGCAGCAGATCTAATGCATTCATGAAAAAAACCCAAACGAAGACTGTGAGCGCTAACGGAGCCACGAATGTCCTATCTCCATGCACTATACTTTTTGACTGATCTTCAACCATTTCCACTAACATTTCAATAGCGCATTGAAAGCGACCCGGGACACCCGATGTTGCTTTTCGTGCCGCTAGCCAAAAAAGAAAAATGGTTAGCAATCCCATTGCGAGACTCCAAAACAATGTGTCGAAATTCACAATCGCCGGGGCAAATAAACCTACAGACATTTCACCTGCATTATTCAAGTGTAATAAGTGGTGATTCACGTATTCCGACGATGTTTGAGTCTCTGATGACATTATTTTTTTACCCCAGGTAACCCCTAATTATGTATTATTGATTCGTATTTGACAAGCCCAAATAGAGCCAAAATTTCCACACTTAGTTCCGTTGGAGTAATAATATCGGGATTGTTTTAATCGCTAAAATCAATCCTAAAATATAGGCGAGCCAATTCATTTCAGCGAATGACAAAGAAATTATATAAGTCAACATGATAATGAGGATTAGCTTTATCGCTGCTGCAAGCAAAATGAAAAATAAAAAAGTTACTGCTCCCAAAGATGCTTTGCGTAAAATGAAGAAATTAAAACAGTAAAATGAAAGGCCGAACACGTAGCATACCTGGCCTAATATGAAACTAAGAAAATATCCCCATGAAGCTAAAAAAGCCACAAAAAAGCATATCATTAAATTTAACGAAAGAAGAATTTTAATACAAACCTCGCGGATTCTTTTGTCTCAATAATTTGATATTCCAAATCTCTGAAGAAAGCATTCCAATTCCTCCGTCGAATTAAATGTGATGCGAATCTCCCCTTTCTTCTCACCCTTTTCCAGTATCTTTGTTTTTAGATTCAAAAGATCCGATAATTTGTTTTCTAGAAACTTGACTGGAGCATCATTTTTAGGAGACTTTTCTAAGCTGATGGCAACTTTGTTGTCTCGGCCAAGAATTTCCTTAACTTTTTCCTCTACCCAACGCACCGATAGCCCTTTCGTCTTAACCTCAGCAGAGAGCTTCAATTGCTGCTCTACTGGCAAAGGAAGCATGGCTCTAACGTGACCTTGTTCCAGATGACCTTCTTTCAAGTAGTTTTGAACTACATTTGGGGCTGATAATAGGCGCATCAAATTAGTTACAGCCGTTCTGGATTTTCCCACTAATCTTGCAACATCAGAATGAGTTAGGCCATGTTCATTTTTTAACCTTGCAAGACCCTCAGCCTCTTCCACAGAACTCAAGTTCTCCCTCTGCAGATTTTCAATTAACGCCATGGCCATTGCTGTTTGGTCATCGACGTTTCTAATAACAACAGGTACTTTAGTTAATCCGGCCATCTGCGATGCTCTCCATCTCCGCTCTCCCGCAATAATTTCGTATTTTGATTTTGCTTTGTCTTTAACTGTTTCTCTGACTACGATTGGTTGAAGTAATCCTTGTACTTTTATCGAATCAGCTAATTCCTTTAGCGCTTGATTATCTAGGAATTTTCTGGGTTGTGAGGATCCGACTGAGATATCTCTAATATTCAGCGAATTCTGTAAATCATTTTCCTTCACAGCTAGGCTATCACCAAGCAGCTCCTTTAAACCCCGACCCAATCCTCGTTTTTTCATTTTTTTCGACCTTACCTTTCAAGTTGAAAACCGATTCAATAATTCTTTTCCAAACTCTTGATATGCCAAACAACCTCTGGAGCTCTTGTCGTAGAACGTTATTGGAAGACCATGACTAGGAGCTTCAGCTAGGCGAACGTTTTTGGGAATGATAGTGCTGAAAACCTTCCTACCAAAATGTTCTAGCAATTGTGAACTGACATCCTGCGAAAGAGTAACCCGTGGATCAAACATCACTCTTAGTAGTCCAATGGACGACAAGTTAGAGTTTAAATTGGAATGGACTAACTTTACAGAGTTGACGAGGTCCGACAATCCTTCTAACGCGAAATACTCGCATTGCATTGGGATTAAAATCCCGTTAGAAGCACACAATCCATTTAGTGTGAGAAGAGAAAGAGAAGGAGGACAGTCTATAAGTATAAAATCATATTGGAACGCAAGCTCACTTATTTTTTCCGATAACCGATACTCTCTATTACTAACGTCAACTAAGTCAAGTTCAGCGCCTATTAAATCTCGATTCGATGGCAAAATGTCATATCCGAATCTGGTTTTTTTTAAAACAGAATTTATATCTTCGGTGCCTATTAATAATTCATAAATAGAGCTCTTCAAATTTTGTTTTTCAACTCCACTTCCCATAGTGGCGTTTGCCTGTGGGTCTAAATCCACTAACAATACCCTCTTACCCGAGCCCGATAGTACCGCAGAGGTGTTTACAGCGGTAGTCGTTTTACCAACACCACCCTTTTGATTTGCGACTGAGAGTATGATTGTCATGTGCGAAAAACATCTAAATTTCTAGACTGCCTTTTTGAAGAGTAAAATTTTTTTATTTACGAAGTTCTTTTCGTAGCTGTTATCCAGCTTTGCCAGGGCGCCACTCATATCAGATACTCTTATTATGCCTCTTTTTTCTAAAAACTGGTTGGATAGCTCGTGAGAATTTTTACTCGTTGTCATCAAAAGCCAGTGCGTGTCTTTAGAAGCGAGGCGGTATGTAATTTCCAGAAAGGCCTCAATATCCATGAATGCTCTGCACGTTATTAGGTTTAAATTCTCATAAGAGGAAGAATCTTCGATTCTATGATTAAGAACCTCAACTTTGTCGTTCAAACCTAAATTTCGGATTAAATGGTTTAAAAACGCTACTTTTTTTCTACTTTTTTCTATTAGCCTTAAGTGAATATTTTTTTTAATAATAGCCCAAACAACTGCAGGAGAGCCGTTTCCAGAGCCCACATCCAAAATTGAAATCTTATCTAAAATAGAAAAGTTATTTAAGAAGTCTATGTGATCGCCTACCAACACGCTATCCAATACCAGACGATCGACTAATTTTTCAAGTGACTTTGTGCCGGTTAGATTGTGTACTTGACTCCATTTTCTAACCTCTGTTACGTAGTTATTCAATAACTCTAATTTATTTGAGTCAATGCTAACTCTCAGACGATTTAGTCGTTCCTGGATGTAAAAAGAAGCCATAAAGTTACTAGGCAGCCTTCGATTTTTCTCTTTTTCTCAAGTATAAAATAACTAAAGAAATGGCTGATGGAGTCATTCCTGGAATTCGTGAAGCCTGCGAGACTGTTGTTGGCTTAATTTGTGTCAACTTTTCGAGGGCCTCGTTTGATAACCCAGAAATAGCCTCGTAATCAAAATCTTTCGGAATGGATAAATCGAGCATTGAGCTAAGTTGGGAAGACTGTCTCTGCTGCCTGGATATATAACCTGAGTATTTTTCTTGAATTTGAACTTGAGAACAAACCTCATTATCAAAATCTTTTGAAAAATCACGGTAGTTAGCCTGGATTAAAAAACTTAGTAAATTCTCTATATTAACGTCTGGCTGTTTTAATAAACTTAATGCTGGGGTAATTTTAGTCAACGGCTTATTAAAAATAGAAAAAAATAATTCTGAAAATTTGTCTTCAGGTTTTAGCAAGATATCTCGCAATTTTCTTCTTAGCTTCTCAATTTCTAACGATTTGTTCTCTATCTGTTGAAACTGGCTTTTCTGAATTAAGCCAAAGTAGTGTGCAATTTTATATAATCGTAAATCTGCATTATCTTCGCGCAAAAATAGACGATTCTCGGCCCTACTCGTGAACATTCTATACGGCTCAGTAACGCCTTGAGTGACTAAATCATCTATCAAAACGCCTATATAACATAACGAACGATTAGCAATGAACATGTCTTTAGCCTTTGTCATCCGAGCGGCATTTAAGCCAGCTACCAACCCCTGCGCTGCCGCTTCCTCGTATCCCGTCGTTCCGTTTATCTGCCCCGCAAAAAACAGGCCTCGAATCAATTTCGTCTCCAAGGTTGGAAACAAGCATCGTGGGTCATAGTAATCGTACTCTATTGCATATCCAGGGCGAATAATGTGCGCTTTTTCCAATCCCTCGATAGAATTTACCATTTTAACTTGGCAGTCAAATGGCAAACTGGTAGAAATACCGTTGGGATATATTTCGTAGGTATTCAGTCCTTCAGGCTCCAAAAATATCTGGTGCGAACTCCTTTCCTGAAATCTAACCACCTTATCCTCTATGGATGGACAATACCGTGGTCCAGAAGACTTAATGGACCCGTTGTACATTGGTGACAAATGAATTGAGTCCTTTATTATTTCATGCGTCTTAGTATTGGTCTGGGAAATCCAACATGACAATTGCTTGTTCAAATTTTTTTGATGTTCATTAGGCCAAAAAGAGAATTTCGCTTCAACCGGGCTTTCCCCAGGTTGTTCGGTTAAGATTGAGAAGTTAATGGAACGTCCGTCAAGTCTAGGTGGAGTGCCTGTTTTCAACCGTGAACACCTAAAACCGTATGACTCAAGTTTCCTTGCAAGTTCGGTTGACGGCGCCTCCCCAGCCCTGCCCCCTTTAGAGGTAGTTGCACCTACGAAAATTTGACCATTCAAAAAAGTCCCTGCGGTCACGACTACAGCAATACTTTTAAAGATCACTCCCCCACCAGAGACAACACCTGCGATTGAATCTTCTTTAATTACGAAGTCAACAACTCCGTCGCTATATAAATCTAAATTTTTCTGCTGTTCAATTATCTTTCTAATAGATTTTTTATAAAGCCAGCGATCACACTGTACCCTTGTTGCCTTAACTGCCGGACCTTTGGATGCATTCAACGTTTTATAATGTATCGCCGCGTCATCGGCAGCACGGGCCATTGCACCGCCAAAAATATCAATTTCTTTCACCAAATGTCCCTTACCAACCCCTCCGATAGAGGGATTACAAGACATCTGCCCAATAGTGTCAATGTTTTGAGTAATCAGCAGCGTTTTAGAACCAACTCTGGCGGCAGCTAAGGCTGCCTCGGTACCGGCGTGGCCCCCACCTACTACGATTACATCATATTCTTTGTATTCAGACATTTTTCAGAAAAGTTTCACGTGAAACAATTTGATTTACTTGATTGATATAAACTTAGTTTCCAAAAATTCTTCCAGGCCGTAACTTCCTCCCTCCCTCCCCATACCGGATTCCTTGAGACCGCCAAAGGGTGCCACGGAGTTTGAAAAAGTTCCTGCGTTCACACATACAATACCAAAATCAAGCAATTTAGTGTATTTTTTTATTGCGTGCCTGCAGTCTGTGAACAAATAAGACGCAAGCCCGTAATTGGTAGCGTTTGAATGCTTTATGGCTTGCTCGTCACTTTCAAACTTATAAATAACTGCTAATGGTCCGAATATCTCCTCGTAAAATGCCCGAATGTCAGTTGTAGACGCAATTGCAACAGTGGGTGCAAAAATTAAACCCCTTTCACTTTTCTCATTTTGGTAAACAAAATTGGCCCCGCTTTTCCTCAGGTCTGAAATAAGGGCTCTGTAACGAGTTGCGGCCTCTTCGTTGATTAAGGGTCCCATTTGGGCGTCCGCATCAAGTCCAGGGCCTGTTTTTATTGTCCTCACCTTATCAAGGAACAAAGGTAAAAAATCATTTAGAATTCTTGAATTTACAAAAATTCGATTAGCACAAACACAGGTTTGGCCAGCATTCCGAAACTTACTCAGTATCAATTCATCGCAAGCCAGGTTTAAGTCACAATCTTCTCTAATGATGAAGGGCGCATTCCCGCCCAACTCAAGTGAAAATTTTTGTAAATTCCCAGCTCCTTGTAAAACCAGTTGTTTTCCCACGGTAGTTGACCCCGTGAAAGATATCTTGCTAATTTTTTTGTTTGTGCATAATAGTTTTCCGATATCAGATACCCTGCTTCTCGGTACGATAACCACATCTAATATTTCCTTTTTCAGTCCTATTTCACGAGCCAAAGACAACATCGCCAGAGTGGTTAAAGGCGTATCCTCCGCCGGCTTTGTAATCACACTACATCCGGCAGCTAATGCCGCACTGGCCTTTCTAGCAAACATTGCTAATGGAAAATTCCATGGGGTTATGGTTGCAACAAGGCCAACTGGTTGGCGCCTTACCAAAAATTCTCGTTCTAAATACGGGCTTTCGAGGAGATCGCCTTTAATTCTTCTTCCTTCCTCTGAGTACCATTTTATAAATGCTCCTCCGTATTCTACCTCCGAAATAGCTTCTGACAAGGGCTTGCCTTGTTCCAGAACTATTAATTCACCAAGACTATTTTTGTTTTCCATAATCTTTAAGTACCACTTCTCAAGAAGATAGCCTCTATCTGTAATAGATAAGTTTGTTTCATTTTTACGGTACAGATCCATCCTGTCGATTTTTTCGCCTGTCGTGGCTAACGAATCAGATGTCAAGCTCAGTATTAATTCGTTGTTATAAGGGTTTAAAACATCTAAATTATCTGAGCCAGCACGTGAGGCTTGATACTCTGTAAAATCAAATTTACTTACAATATTTTTTGTATTAAATTTTTGCATGAGCGGTTAAAACTTTGAAATTGTAATAAAGTGTAAGTAGACCATAAATTTCGATCAACATTTCAATTTATACAAAATTTTTAACATAATGGAAAAACCGATAGGGGTAACTATGGGCGACCCAGCTGGTATAGGTCCTGAATTAGTTTACAAACTCACATTAACTGAACAAAAAAATTTGCTGATATACACTAATTTTGAGTGCTTGAAAAAATTTGCTCCGCAAACCAATCTGTCTGATCCGAGGTTGGTAAATGTTGAGGGTGTTTTTGATCTCGCAGAGGTAAATTCGGGCAAACCAAGTGCAAGCGCTGGGCAAATTTCGTTATCAATTATAAAAAAGGCGGTGAATGATTGTATAAAATCAAGAATTTCTGGAGTAATAACTGGACCTATTTCTAAGTTTTCATGGCACCTAGCAGGTTATAACTGGCCTGGACACACTGAACTCCTCGCACATCTGGTGTGCCCAAAAGACCCACCAAAGGTTCGTATGTTGATGTACGGAGAAAAATTGAAAATTGTTTTAAACTCCGTTCATCTTTCATTAAAAGATGCTATTTTTGGGTTAAATAAGGACAACGTATTCGAAACCGTTAAAATATCTGATATGTGGTATAGAAAAAATTTTGATAAGCAGCCAAAGCTTATAATGGCCGCATTAAATCCACACGCTGGTGAACGTGGAATCCTAGGCAAAGAGGAAATAGAAATACTTGAGCCTGTTGTTGAAAAAGCGAAGCGAGCGGGAATCAATATATCTGGGCCTCTTTCCGCCGACACAGTTTTTTTTAAAAACCAAAATGATTGCGACTCTCCTCAGTCGGATAATATAATTATTGCGCTTTACCATGATCAAGGATTAATTCCGTTTAAGTTGCACGGGCTTGACGCGGGAGTAAATACTACCATCGGATTGCCTTTCCTTAGGACTAGTGTTGATCACGGGACAGCTTTCGATATTGCAGGCAAAAATCTTGCTTCTCTAAAACCAATGATAGTTGCTTTGGAATTGACACGAGAGATTTTGAAAAAAAGGAGATAAGTAATGGAAATCAAAGTTTTTACCTGTGGTGGGACCTTTGAAAAAGTTTATGACCCCATTGCCGGAACATTGGGATTCCAAAAAAGTTCCATCCCAGACTTAGTTAAAAAGTCGAGAGTAACAATAACAATTGATTTTGAACCACTGTTTTTTAAAGATAGCTTGGACATGACTCATGATGATCGACTGCTAGTATCGACAAGAATTAATGCCGAAAGTATGAA
>MDTG01210918.1_pt1 | contig 26097 bp, 25 predicted proteins | sample 811421 | NCBI WGS metagenome assembly MDTG01 (sample SAMN05326645, study PRJNA326480) | marine metagenome | isolation source: seawater | place: Pacific Ocean: South East | collected 2011
CTGAGCTTGACCGAAAAAAAGGCTCTTAAACTGACTCTTGCAAAACCGCGTGGGTTTTGCGCCGGTGTGGATCGTGCCGTGCTGATTGTCGAAGAGGCACTGGCAAAATTCGGTGCGCCGGTCTATGTACGCCATGAAATCGTTCATAATAAGCGCGTGGTTGACGGCTTGCGGGACAAGGGGGCGGTATTTGTCGATGAGCTGGACGCCGTGCCCAATGACCGGCCGGTGGTCTTTTCAGCCCATGGTGTGCCAAAAGCCGTGCCGCAAGCGGCAGATATGCGAGGCCTGAACTGGCTCGATGCGACCTGCCCGCTGGTTTCAAAAGTGCATATTGAAACCGAGCGACATTTTGAAAATAACCGCCATATATTGCTCATCGGCCATGCCGGTCATCCCGAAGTGGTCGGCACAATGGGGCAAGTGCCTGACGGCGCAATAACCTTGATTGAAACCCGCCATGATGCCGAAACCGTATCGCCACCCGAAGGCGCGCTGGCCTATGCCACCCAAACCACGCTATCGGTTAGCGATACTGCCGAAATTGTCGCGACATTAAAAGCGCGCTTTCCCGACATTGCCGAGCCGCATAAGGACGATATTTGCTATGCCACCACCAATCGACAAGAAGCGGTGCAGGCTTTGGCCGGCGAAACCGATTGCGTCTTGGTGATTGGCGCAGACAATAGTTCAAACTCGCAACGTCTGGTTGAGGTGGCACGACAATCGGGATGTCCGCGTGCCGTGCTGATTGGCAGCGCAGATGATATTGACTGGGCGCAAATTGACCGAGCCGAACATGTCGGCCTGACTGCCGGTGCGTCAGCACCGGAAGAGATTATCCAAGAAGTGATTGACGCTTTCGCCGCTCGCTATACCCTATCTGCAAACGAAATGACGGGGCGCGACGAGCTGGTCAGCTTTAAATTGCCGCACCAATTACGGAGCGCGTAAATGGCCGTTTTCACGCAAATCAATGAGGGACAATTAGCCGAATTCATAGCTCATTATGACTTGCCCGAAGTGACCGGATCAAAAGGCATTGCAGCGGGAGTGCAAAACAGCAATTTCATCGTCGAGACGAATAATGAAAAATTTATTCTAACCATTTATGAGGATACGGCGACCGGTGTGAACCCTGATGATTTGCCGTATTTTTTGGGCCTGATGCAGCATTTGGCGGCGCACGGCATTGATTGCCCGATCCCGATAGCTCAAAAAAACGGCGCGCTATCGGGACAGTTGGCCGGACGGTCGGCCGCCTTGGTCAGTTTTTTGTCGGGGCGCAGCACAGTGACACCAAAACCGCCGCAATGTCGCGCTGTCGGGGCGGCATTGGCTGAATTGCATATGGCGGGAGCCGGTTTCACCATGCGCCGCGAAAATCGGCAAGGGCCAGACAATTGGCGCCGATTATTTGAGGCCAGCCAAGCGCGCGCAGATGAAGCCAGCCCCGATTTGGCCGATGTCATCAGCCAAGAATTGACGCGCCTTGAAGCCGCTTGGCCGCAAGATCTGCCGACAGGGGTGATACATGCCGATTTGTTTCCCGATAATGTTTTCTTTGAAAATGGTGCGGTCAGCGGGATAATCGATTTTTATTTTGCCTGCCATGATGTGCTCGCCTATGATCTCGCCATTTTGCTCAATGCTTGGTGTTTTGAAGCCGATGTCAATTTCAACATCACCAAAGCGCGCGCGCTTTTGGCCGGATACCAATCCGTGCGTCCGATGTCGGCAGAAGAAATTGAGGCCCTTCCCGTTTTGGCGGCCGGAGCAGCGATGCGGTTTTTGACGACTCGGCTTTATGATTGGCTCAATCGCCCTGAAGACGCGCTGGTCGTGCCGAAAAATCCGGTCGATTATTTACGCCGTTTGCGCTTCCACCGCCATGTAACAAGTGCTGGCGAATACGGATTGGAGAGCTAGACCATGTATAAGATTTTCACCGATGGCGCATGCTCGGGAAATCCCGGCCCCGGCGGGTGGGGAGCGCTTATATGCGGCCCCGACGGCGAAAATGAATTAGCCGGCGGGGAAATTGAAACGACCAATAATCGGATGGAGTTATTGGCCGCCATTGAGGCACTGAAAAGCCTGCCCGATGGCAGCTATGTGCAGCTCACCACAGACAGTATTTATGTCAAAGACGGGATTACCGGCTGGATTGAAAATTGGAAGGCACGCGGTTGGAAAACCGCCGCAAAAAAGCCGGTCAAAAATGTCGATTTATGGCAGACCCTGGACAGCCAAGCGCAACGGCATGAAATTGACTGGCAATGGGTGAAGGGCCATGCTGGCAATGCTGGCAATGAGCGCGCCGATGAATTGGCGCGGCAAGGCATGGCTCCTTATCTATAAAATCAGCTGAGCTGGCTGAGTAGATTTTCCGCGCCGCTGTCAACAGCCTGCCCCGGATTTTGCTCAATATTCAATGTTTCAAGAACACCGTCGCGCACAATCATGGAAAAGCGCACGGAACGGGTGCCCATGCCGAAACCGGAACTGTCGACCGAGAGACCCATTTTTTGCGTCAACTCGGCATTGCCGTCGCCGACCATCATAACCTTGCCATTGGCCCCTTGCTGCTGGCCCCATGCGCCCATCACAAAAGCATCATTGACTGCCATGCAAACAATCGTGTCGACACCGGCGGCGCGTAATTCTTCTGACCTCTCAATGAAACCCGGTAAATGCTGGTTCGAACAGGTCGGGGTGAACGCGCCTGGCACGGCAAACAATGCAACGGTTTTACCGCCGAATAATTCTTCCGTGCTGATCGGTGCAGGTCCGGCATCGGTTAAATGCATTAAAGTTGCATCAGGTAGCTTGTCTCCCGGTTGAATGGTCATAATGAGTCCCCTTTTGATTCGCTTGCGCGTTTATTGTGGAAGCAAGCGATGGTCACGCACTTGAATTTCTTGTTCGATAGCCCGCGCGCCTGCCCTGATGATGAAGGTTAATTTACGCCCTATCAGTGGATGGTCAAGCTTAGACCATGCCGGAATTTCCAATAAAAACGCATCTTCATCGCGCCCGACAATACGCGGCAGGCCGATAATGTCGTGCGGGCCCGGAATGGTGATGGCGGAGACATCTTCCAGCGCCGTGCCGCTCACTACAAGTTGAAGCGACACACCATCAAAGCTGGCCGAACGAATGACCAAATCTTTTGACGGTTCTTGCGGCTGCGCTTTCAAAAGCGCGGCAATCGTGTCCTTATGCGGCGATGATTTCAGCCCGTCGCGATTGAAGACAAGCCTTTGCGCGACATTCATCGGTATGCATACCTCGCGGCATACGCCAATAATGCCCTGCATATCCAGCTCTCCGCTGGGCTGCATAAGCAATGGGAAAACAATTCCAGTCTTGTCTTTATAGCCATTAAAGCCCCCCACCCCATCGTCAAAAAAATAAGGCGCAGGAAAAAGTGGGGCACGGACATCGATATTGCGGCTGCCTTGAAAATTAAATTCCGGACTCAACCCGCTGGCCCCAGGATATCGCCAATAGGTATGCCAACCAGGCTTTAGGTCGATTTGCAAAGCTGCATAGGACGTGCCGCCCACTTCAGCAGCTATCAAACGGTAACGAGCCGGCTCTGCTTCGACCCAGGGCCCGTCAACCAAAGCATGCGCCGGTGCGATGATCCAGCAAAAACCGAGAACGGTGAAAAAACCGATATGCCGCAAAATAATCATGCTCCTTTATAACCGCTTCGCCTGTGTAAGACGAGTTTCATTCGCACAAAGGTAATTGTTTCGACGCACGGTGATGCCTAAACTTCTCTGATGAAGAAAAAAGACACAGATATCAATCTGGCCGGCGAATTTTTGATTGCCATGCCCGGCATGGGCGACCCGCGCTTTGAACGCAGCGTGATATATATGCTGGCGCATGATAATGAAGGCGCAATGGGCTTCATCATAAACCGCCCGACCGACGGCCTGACTTTGGGTGAAATTGCCAGCAATTTGCCGGAAACCGTATCCGAGACGGGCTTACGCAATTTGCCGGTTTTTGTCGGCGGACCGGTGCAGCCGGAGAGCGGCTTTGTGTTGTATTCGACCGATGACCCGTCGCCTGATGGGGAAGCGGTTGGCGTGACGCAAAGCCTCGATATTTTGATGCAAGCGGCGCAAGGCAAAGGCCCACAATTCATGCGCCTTGTGCTGGGCTATGCCGGATGGGGACCGGGGCAGCTTGAAAATGAGATTCAGGAAAATGCTTGGCTGATTGTTGAGGCCGATGTCGCCGATGTTTTTGATAGCAATGTCGATGCACTTTACAAAAAATTGATAAGCAAGCTTGGGATAGATTTTGCCATGTTATCAAATAGCGGCGGCGAGGCCTGATTATTGCCGCCGGTCGGGCACAAATACCGCCCCCAATAATGCTGTTGCGCAGGTCATGGCCAAAGCGATATGGCTCAATTCAACCGATAACAGGCCGGCAAAATCGGGCGCATAAACCTGCCATAGCCAGAACACTGCGAAAGTCAGCAAAATAACATCACTGAATATAATCACCCGCGTCCAATAATTGCGATTGATGATTTGTTTGACCACCAAATTGAGATGCGCGAGCACACTCATCAAAGCACCGACGGCCAGCGCGATACGAATAGCGTCGAGGCGATTGACTAACAAAAACGCAAATCCCTCGCCCGCGGGCAAGATATCGCGCATCCACAAACAGCCCAATAAAACCAAAACTCCTCCGGCCATGACCAGCGCATAAACGGCGCGGCGCGAGCGGCGAATAGCCGCCACACCAATGGCGAGCAAAAACAAGAGGGACAAAAGCAGTAAAACCGCGCTGTGAAAAGTTTGCCGACTGTTTTCATAAGCGGCGAGCGCTTCGGGCGACCATAAATATAATTGCGGCGTGACATCAGCCGGCGTCAAAAGCGGCAGAAAAAAACTCTGTACCTCCCCGACCGGCACAGTGAAACGCAATTTTTCGGTGGCCCCAGGACGACCCGAAAATTCGCGGTCATCGGATGAAAAAAGTCGCAATAGGGGGGGTGCGGCGGATTGCAGACCGAGTGCAATGGCCAAATCATTTTGCGGCAAATGATGCAAAATCAGCGACAGCTCTTCCGTTCCACCATTTTGCACGGCAAATACGTGACCACCGCCATCAACCGGCCGCATATAGGAGGTCAGTTCCAACAAACGAAAATTTTCATTCAGGCGCAACGGGTCAGACGCCGAGACCTGCTCCGTCGCAGACAGCACCACCGAGAGAGTGACGCAGGCTGCAAATCGCCTAAACAAGACGCGCCTTTTCACGAATGGTGTTCTCAACCGCCACAAAATCATTGGCCACCGGCGTCAGACGCTCTTCTTCTTCCAGCATATCCAGCACACGCCGGGGTGTGTCGGGTTCGGCACCATAAGCGGCTGCGACCGCCTTAGGGAATTTCGCCGGATGCGCCGTCGCCAAAGTTACTATCGGCACGCCATCGGGCAGCACAGCTTTCTCCGCCGCGCCCATGCCGACCGCGCTATGCGGGTCGATCTGAAAACCATGCGCCTCGCGAAAGCGGCGCATAATGTCCAGCGTTGCGGCCTCATCAACGCGCTCGGCACCAAACAGTGCGCGCATTAGCTGCATTTCCTTATGATTCATCTCAAAGCGCCCCGCTTGCGTCAAAGCGCTCATTAAGGCGCGCACCCGCACCGCATCGCGCCCTGTCACTTCGAACAACAGTCGCTCAAAATTGCTCGATACTTGAATATCCATGCTTGGGCTTTGCGTGGCGATAACCTTATCGGTCTCGTAAACACCGCTAGCCAACGTGCGCGCCAAAATATCATTCACATTTGTGGCAATCATCAATTGTGCTATCGGCAAGCCCATTTGCGCGGCAACATAACCGGCGAAAATATCGCCGAAATTGCCGGTCGGCACCGCAAAGGCAACAGCTTGTCGGGGTGCCCCCAATTTGGCGGCAGCGACAAAATAATATGTGATTTGCGCCATCACCCGCGCCCAATTAATCGAATTAACCCCGGCCAGCGACATTTCCGCTCGGAACGGCGCATCATTGAACATTCCTTTTACCAACGCCTGACAATCGTCAAAAGTGCCATCGACAGACAGCGTATGCACATTGGCATCGCGCGGCGTAGTCATTTGCTTTCTTTGCACATCCGACACACGGCCATCGGGAAATAGAATAAACAAGTCAACCGCTTCACGGCTGCGGAAAGCTTCAATGGCCGCCCCGCCCGTATCGCCCGAAGTCGCACCGATAATGGTGGCACGTTCGCCGCGCCGCACCAACGCATCATCCATCAAACGTGCCAATAATTGCATGGCAACATCTTTAAAAGCCAAAGTCGGCCCGTGGTACAGCTCAAGAAAATAATGTCCATCGCCCAAATCGGTCAGAGGCGTTACCGCTTCATGCTCAAAACAGGCATAGGCCTCATTGACCATTTCAGCCAGCCGATCGCGCGGCACGTCATCGCTCATAAACGGGTGCAGCACATCAACCGCGATCTCTTGAAAACTTTTATCGGCAAAACCGGCAATCATCGCTTCCGACAGGCGCGGCCAGCTTTCGGGCACATAAAGACCGCCATCGCTGGCCAATCCGGCCAGCAAAGCATCTTCAAAACCCAAAATCGGCGCCTTACCCCTGGTCGAGATATATTTCACGGAGCCTACCCTTTCGCTTGCGATTTCCAGTGACGGATGTGCCACAAGCCTGAAACAATCACAAGCACAATGGCCAGGCCGAACCACGTCACCGCATATTGCAAATGATTATTGGGCATGGAAAAACGCGTTTGTCCGCCGCGCGGCCAGTTATCATTGGCCAAGGCCGCCTCACCCAGAAGCGGCGGCAAATCAATTTGCCAATGCGCGCCAATGGCTTGCGGGTCGCGCACATAAAACAAATTGCGCGCCGCATCATCATCATTGTCAAACGCGCCGCGACCATCGGGCCAGCGAAGAATAACAGCCAGCGACACACCGCCCTGCGGCGGCGGCGGAGCGGGAATATCAATCAGTCGCGCCGGAATAAAACCGCGATCGAGCAAAATCGCGCTGCCATCAGGCAGAAAAAACGGCACCAGCATATGGTAACCGGCACTGTCCCAGCGATCGAGACCGTTCGGTTTGTTTTCAATTTGGGTAAACCAGAACACCGCCTTATCGCCGAAGCGACCTTTCAGAACAGCCGGATGAAAATCATGGGCCGCTTGCTGTAAGGCAGCGATATCGGCGGCAGAGGCGAGGGGTAATGGCGACGCTGTGCGCCGCTCGGCCATGCGCGCCAATAACTCCTCTTTCCAAGCGAGGCGCTCAACCTGCCAGCCGCCAAGCGCCAACAGCACAGCCAGCATGGCAACGGTCAGCAAGGCCGGAAAAAAAGAACGCAGGGAATGTCCGAAACCCATTCCCCGCGCTCCTGATAATCAAACCTAAAAAGGGTTAGTGAGCGCCCGGCGTGCCGGCACCCAAAATATAAATCACGACGAACAGGAACAGCCAGACGACATCGACAAAGTGCCAATACCAAGCAGCCGCCTCAAAGCCGAAATGCTGCTGCGACGTGAAATGGCCGTTTAGCGCGCGCAGCAAGCACACGGCGAGGAAAATCGTGCCGACAATGACATGGAAACCGTGAAAGCCGGTCGCCATGAAGAACGTCGCGCCGTAAATATGGCCTGAAAAACCAAAGGCGGCGTGCTGATATTCATAGACCTGAAACACCGTGAATAAAGCACCCAGCGCAACGGTGAGGATAAGGCCCCATTTCAGGCCTTCGCGATCATCATGCTGCAGCGCATGATGCGCCCAAGTGACGGTGGTTCCCGAAGTGAGCAAAATCAGCGTATTGATGAGCGGCAAGTGCCACGGGTCAAAGGTTTCAATTCCCTGCGGCGGCCACACACCGCCAGTCAATTCCGTGCGCGAGGCTTGAATGGCCTCACCGGGATAGAGGCTGGCGTCAAAATACGCCCAGAACCAGGCGACAAAAAACATGACTTCCGAGGCAATGAACAATATCATGCCATAGCGATGGTGCAGCTGAACGACGGGCGTATGATCGCCTTTATGGGCTTCTACGACCACATCGCGCCACCAAGCCAGCATGGTGTAAAGCACACCGACAAAACCGACAAGCATGATCCAGGGCGAACTGTCATGCAGCATTTGCACCGCGCCAATTGCCAAAATAAGCACGCTGATGGAGCCGACAACCGGCCACGGGCTAGGGTCAACAAGATGATAATCATGATGCTTTGCGTGACTGTCAGCCATAATATTTTATCCCCTCGGACTAGCAGTTTCTTGCTGCTCGGTATTTTGTGCCGTTTCCGGCGCTTCAAAGAATGTGTAAGACAAAGTGATGGTTTTGACATCATCCATTTCAGGGTCGGTCAGAATTTCCGGATCAACAAAAAAGCTGACCGGCATATCGACGCTTTGTCCCGGTTCCAAAACCTGCTCGGTAAAGCAGAAACAATCGATTTTCGAAAAATAATAACCGGCCTTATCGGGCGACACATTATAGGTCGCCGTGCCTGTAATGGTACGGTCGGTCAGGTTTTTTGCTGAGTAAAATGCCAAGCCTGATTCGCCAATGGGCAATTGGACAGCATTTTCCGGCGCTTCAAACGCCCAAGGTAATTTGCGGTTCAAACTGGCATCAAAGCGCACGGTAATTATGCGCTCAGCCAAGGCGCCGGGTGCGGCTTCGGCCACTTGCGTGGTGCCGCCATAGCCGGTAACGCGGCAAAACAAATCATACAGCGGCACTGCAGCATAGGCCGCGCCAACCATCGTCACTGCCATCAGCGCCGCGCCCGCGGCCACGCGCTGATTGGCGCGATTTTCGGCATTAGCAGTTTTTATGATCGGTTTTTCTTTCATGACTTACCTATAGCGGCCGATTGGCGATATTCGCGCCCAACTTAATCAACGTGACCCAGAAAAACAGCGCGATAAAGGCGAGAAGGGCAATGGCCATAATGGCCGCGCGCTTGCGCCGCTCACGCAGCAATTCTTCCGTCCACACGGTTTCTTCTTCTTGTTCGGTTTCGTGGCTCATAATCCCATCACCCTATCTGTCGGCAATAGCACGAACAACAAAAACAAATAGAAAATCGAATAAGCGAAAGTCATGGCCGCCACGCGGTTGCGGTTTTTGTCCGATGCCAGCGCCAAGCTGACGCAAAGTGCGACAAATATACCGCCCAATAATGCTGCGCCGCTAGCATAAAACAAGCCGCTAAAACCCAGCGCATAGGGCAAAAGGGTGACGCCAGATAGCACAAAAGCATAAAGCACAATTTGCGATAAGGTTGATTTTACCCCTGCCGTGACCGGCAGCATGGGCACATTAGCGGCTTGATAATCATCATTCTTAATCAGCGCCAAAGCCCAGAAATGCGGCGGTGTCCAAAAGAAAATAATCGCGAAATAAATCAGGGGCTCAAAGGAGACCGAATTGGCCGCCGCAGCCCAACCAATGACCGGCGGCAAAGCCCCTGCTGCGCCGCCAATGACGATGTTTTGTGCCGTGCGGCGTTTCAAAAACATGGTGTAAATCACCGCATAGAAGAAAATCGTGAAGGCAAGCAAAGCGGCGCTCAGATAATTAATCATCACCGCCATGGCAAGCACGGACAGACCCGACACCCAAAGCCCAAAAGTCAGAGCGGCGTCAGGCGTTACACGTCCCGACGGCACGGGCCGGTCTTGCGTTCGGCTCATCAACGCATCAATATCGGCATCATACCACATGTTCAATGCGGCCGAGGCGCCGGCACCGACAGCAATCAGCGCAATCGCGGCAACCGCCATCACCGGATGCATGGCCCCCGGTGCCATCACCAAGCCGATAAGGGCGGTAAAGACGACCAGCGACATGACGCGCGGCTTCATCAGGGCAATATAATCGGCAGCGGAGCCGACATCGACAGATGCCGGCTCCTGCAATTTCAGCAATGTCTCTTTATGGGTTTGAGACATCTTCTTTGCCTATTTCACTTTCGGCAGTTCAGAGAACTGGTGGAAAGGCGGTGGCGAGGACAATGTCCATTCCAAAGTGGTGGCACCCTCACCCCACTGATTGGCACCGGCCGGTTGTTTACGCGCCAGCGCATGGAATACGCCAAACAGGAAAATGAGCACACCAAAAGCGGAGATATAAGAGCCAATCGATGACCAATAATTCCAGCCTGCGTAAGCATCAGGATAGTCAACATAACGGCGCGGCATACCGGCCATGCCCAGGAAATGCTGCGGGAAGAAGATGAGGTTCACACCAATAAAGGTGACCCAGAAATGAAGCTTGCCGATAAATTCGGAATAAGTGTAGCCGAACATTTTGCCGAACCAATAATACCAACCGGCGAAAATGGCGAACACGGCACCAAGTGACAGCACATAGTGGAAGTGAGCAACCACGAAATATGTATCGTGATAAGCGCGGTCAACACCTGCATTGGCCAGCATGACACCGGTTACGCCGCCCAGCGTAAACAAAAAGATGAACCCAAGCGCCCATAACATAGGCGTTTTGAACTCAATCGAGCCGCCCCACATAGTGGCAATCCATGAGAAGATTTTCACCCCGGTCGGCACAGCAATCACCATGGTTGCTGCTACGAAATAGGCTTGCGTATCAACGCTCAGACCCGCGGTATACATGTGGTGCGCCCACACAACAAAGCCGACGCCGCCAATCGCTACCATGGCATAAGCCATACCGAGATAACCGAAGACCGGCTTTTTCGAGAAGGTTGAAACGATTTGGCTGACCATGCCGAAGCCCGGCAGAATGAGAATGTAAACTTCCGGATGGGCGAAGAACCAGAACAAATGCTGATACATAATCGGGTCACCGCCACCGGCAGGATCGAAGAAGGTCGTTCCGAAATTACGGTCGGTCAGCAGCATGGTGATGGCCCCGGCAAATACCGGCAGCGACAATAGCAGCAGGAATACGGTGACCAAAATCGACCAGACGAAAAGCGGCATTTTATGCAAGGTCATGCCCGGCGCGCGCATATTAAAAATCGTCGTAATGAAGTTAATCGCACCCAAAATCGAGGAAATACCCGCCACATGGAGCGACAAAATGGCGTAATCCATCGCCGGGCCAGGCTGGCCGCTGGTCGAAAGCGGCGGATAAATCGTCCAACCGCCGCCAACGCCGTCGTTGCCCGGAGGGCCCTCAGCGAAAATCGACATGACAAGCAAAATAAACGAGGCCGGCAACAGCCAGAAAGAAATATTGTTCATGCGCGGAAACGCCATATCGGGAGCGCCAATCATTAGCGGCACAAACCAATTACCGAAGCCACCAATCATTGCCGGCATCACCATGAAGAAAATCATTATGAGGCCGTGGCCGGTTACCAGCACATTATAGAGATGGTAATTGCCGTCCAAAATGCCGTCACCCGGCGCCTGCAATTCCATGCGCATCACCACGGACATTAGGCCACCAATGACACCCGCAAAAATCGCAAAAATCAGATACATGGTGCCAATGTCTTTGTGATTAGTCGAATAAAGATAGCGGCGCCATCCGGTCGGATGGTCTTCGTGGTCGTGAGCGGCTGCTTGTTCGGTTGCCATCAGACAGTCTCCCTCTTACTGACGCGCTGCGTCTTGTATTTCGGCCGCGGCCACCATGGCATCGGCTTTGTCAATTTGTGCATATTCATTTTTTGCCCCTTCAACCCATCGAGCGAAGTCGGCTTTCGATACGACTTCAATGCGAATCGGCATAAAGGAATGGCGGATGCCGCATAGTTCTGAGCATTGTCCATAAAAAGTGCCTGTTTTTTCGGCCTTGAACCAAGTTTCATTCAAGCGTCCGGGCACCGCATCCATTTTCAAACCAAAGGCCGGCAGAGCAAAAGCGTGCAGCACATCGGCAGCGGTGACAATGACGCGCACTGTGGTATCGACCGGCACCACCATGGCAGTATCAGTGGCCAAGAGGCGCGGCTGGTCGCCGCGCTCTTCATCACTCAGCATTAAGGAGTCGAAAGCAAAATCACCATGGTCAGGATATTCATAACCCCAATACCATTGATAGCCGACCGCTTTGACGGTCATATCGGCTTCGGGAATGTCGCGTTGAAAATAGAGCAAGCGGAAAGACGGAATGGCAATGACCACCAAAATGACAATCGGCACCACCGTCCAAATAACTTCAACCAAAGTATTATGGGTTGTTGTGCTCGGCTTCGGATTGGCGCGCGCATTGAAGCGCAGCATTACATAGAGCATCAGGCCAAGGACGAAAACGCTAATTGCGGTCATCAAAATCAACAAGAAATTGTTGAAATCGGTAATCATGGTCATGTTTTCCGAAGCCGCCTCTTGAAAACCGAGCTGCCAATCTTTCGGTTGCGCAGCAATCGCAGAAGCCAAACCAGTGGCTGAAAACGCCGCAAGACCAGCGACCCATTTTCTGATTTTATTGAAAAGACCCATGTGCTGTCCCCATTTGATTGAAGCAGAGATTCACCCTGCTTTTTTTCATGCTTTCGTATACAAAATTATCGACGCATTGAACACTATCAGTCTTATCCGTGCGACTTTATGACCATGACCGATAAAGCGCCCTCTCAAAGCTTGCCTCTGCTCGCGTCAGACGACATATTAAGATCAGCCAAAAAAGGAGCTTGCCGTGAGCCGCTATCCACAGGAATTGTTTTTTAATCAAGCCGGTCTTGATATGGACCAGACACATAAATTCACAGAATCTGCCCTTCATGGCGCCGATGATGGTGAATTGTTTTTGGAATATACTTTGTCGGAGGCATTTTCTTTCGACGATAATCGCCTGAAAGCCGCCAGTTTTGATACCACGCACGGTTTTGGGCTGCGCGCAGTTAATGGCGAGGCGGTCGGCTTTGCGCATGCCACGGATTTGTCGATGCACACGCTGAAACGCGCTGCAGCCAGCCTGTCGCCGGTGCTGTCGGGTCATTCGGGTGCATGGGCCGCGGGCCCGATAGAGGCCGGCAAGGCGCTCTATATGGATGCAAACCCGCTTGATGGAACGGAATTCACCGATAAGGTGAAATTGCTCGAAGAGATTAATGCCTATGCGCGCGCCAAAGATAATCGCGTGCGGCAAGTATCGGTCTCGCTGGCCGGTGAGTGGCAAGCGGTCAGCATTATCCGCCCTGACAGCGCGCCTTTATTTGATGTGCGCCCGCTGGTGCGGCTCGATGTGTCCGTGGTTGTCGGCGAAGGCGAGCGGCAAGAAACCGGCCATTCAGGGCGCGGCGGACGGGCCAATTATGCGCAATGGCTGGCACCGGAGAACTGGCAAGAGCAGGTCAATAATGCGCTCAAACAAGCGGTTACCAATCTCGACAGCATTCCGGCGCCGGCCGGTGAAATGGACGTGGTGCTGGGGCCGGGCTGGCCGGGCATTTTATTACATGAAGCCGTCGGCCATGGGCTAGAAGGCGATTTCAATCGCAAAAAAACCTCCGCCTTTTCTGACCGCATTGGCGAACGTGTGGCGTCGCCCGGCGTTACCGTGATTGATGACGGCACAATACCCGACCGGCGCGGGTCGCTGACCATTGATGATGAGGGCACGCCAACCTCAAAAACCGTGCTTATCGAAGACGGTATTTTGAAGGGCTATATGCAAGACCGCCAAAACGCGCGGCTGATGGGCATGCAGCCGACCGGCAATGGACGCCGAGAAAGCTATAATTGCCAACCCATGCCGCGCATGACCAATACCTATATGCTGGGTGGCAATCACCAACCGGAAGAAATTCTGGCCAGCGTCAAAGACGGTATTTACGCGGTCTCTTTCGGCGGTGGCCAAGTCGACATTACTTCGGGTAAATTCGTGTTCTCCTGCACTGAGGCTTATGAAGTGAAAAACGGCAAGCTGGGCGCTCCATTAAAAGGCGCAACTCTGATCGGCACAGGCCCTGATTCAATGCAACGTATCTCCATGATTGGCAATGATATGGCGCTGGATGAGGGCATTGGCACTTGCGGCAAAGCGGGACAAGGCGTACCCGTCGGGGTCGGTCAACCGACTTTAAGACTGGAAGGGCTGACCGTGGGTGGCACGGCCTGAGGTTTAGACCCCATCAGGCGGCAAATGAAATAATCCGTCTGATAAATCCTCTTCCGACGACAAGGAACGAAGGGTCGAAACACTGTCTTCCCTGGCCGCTGTTTCAGACAATATGTCATCATCCGGCAAGCAAACCCGATCATCAATTTATCGGCGCCGGCTCACTGTCGATGTCGATCACGTGAATGACAATATTGGTGGCCACAGTAATTTTCTTTATTTTTCTATTTTATTTCAGTGTGTTAGAGCTGTTTATAAAATTGAATACTTTAAAAATATTCACGTGTGGCTATAGGGTGAGCGCTTCATAGGCATTTTTTATGTCGCCTTCCCAGACGCCATGATATTGGTCGAGCAGTTTTTCAGCCGATGACTTTCCGCTCTCAATTATCTCTTCCAAATAGGCGAGAAACAGGCTCTCATCAGCCCCTGTCCCGTCACCGCACCCACGATTTTTCAAACCCTGCGCCGCCATCGGTACAACCTCGCGCGCAATATCCAGCAGCGTGCCGTCTCGAAACGGCGTCGCCAGGCCGTTTTGCGGCGCGCCGAGCCGCAGCGCATTGCGCTCGGTCTGCGTCCAATCGGCAATATAATCAACCAGCTTGCTCTGGGTTTCGGCATCATAAAGCAATCCGACCCAAAAGGCCGGAAGCGCGCATAATGACGGCCACGGCCCGCTATCGGCCCCGCGCATCTCAATAAAACGTTTGACCCGCGCTTCCGGAAACAACACGGTCAAATGGTTTTCCCAATCCTCAGCCGTCGGTTTTTCGCCCGGCAAAGCAGGCAATTCGCCGTTCAGAAAATCCCGGAAATTCATGCCTAAAGCGTTGATAAATTCCCCATCGCGCACGACAAAATACATTGGCACATCGAGCGCGTAATCAACATATTGCTCAAAGCCGAAACCGTCATCAAAAACAAAAGGCAGCATACCGGTGCGCTTCGCATCGGTATCGGTCCACACCAAAGAGCGCTCCGACATATTGCCGGTCGGCTTGCCGTTAATAAAGGGCGAATTGGCAAACAAGGCCGTCGCCAGAGGTTGAAGGGCCAGCGCAATACGCAATTTCTCGACCATGTCGGCTTCTGAAGCAAAATCGAGATTGACCTGCACAGTGGCGGTCAAATACATCATCTCCGTGCCGCGTTCACCTTGTTTGGGCATATAATCGGCCATCAGCCGATAGCGCCCTTTCGGCATGCGCGGCGCGGTGTCAAAATTCCAAAACGGCGTATAACCGACGCCGAAATAGCCCTGCCCCAAACGCTCGGCTACCTCATGCACTTGCTTCATATGGGCTGAGATCTCGGCACAGGTTTGGTGAATGTTTTCCAATGGCGCGCCCGACAATTCCAATTGACCGGCCGGTTCCAGCGTCACCGAGCCGCCGCCTGCTTCGTTTGGGCGCGAGAGCCCGACCAGCGTATCGCCTTCATATTTGCCGTCCCAGCCATAGGCCATCAGCCCTTCCAGCATGGCCTTAATGCCGTTCGGCCCATCATAGGGCAGCGGCGTGAAATCTGATGTGCGATAGCCGAATTTTTCATGCTCCGTGCCGATACGCCAGTCTTCGCGCGGCTTGCAACCGGCGATCATCCAGTCTTTTAACTGGGTAATATTTTCAAGCACGGGTTGGGCCGCGTCGGACATCGATGTTCTCCTGCGCGCGCAATCGCATGATGGCTTTGGCGGCATAGTATTGCTTCATATTTAGGGTCGTTTGCGGCCAAGAACAAGCTGGCGCGTGATTTGGCCCTTATTTCTGCCAATCGCCAAGGCTGGCCTGAATGAGCGTCAGCACCGCCACCACAGCCGTATCGGTGCGCAAAATGCGCGGCCCTAACGAAAGGGCATGGGTGTCGGTGCGGGCCTTGAGCATGGCGCGCTCGGCTGCATTAAAGCCGCCTTCCGGCCCAATAAGCACGGCCAATTTCTTGCCCTTAAGCGTGTCCAGCGCGGCCAGCCCCTGCCCCGCTTCGGCTTCTTCATCGCAGAAAATCAGCGTGCGGTCTTGCTGCCAATCGGCCAAAATATCGGCGAGATTTACCAGTTCAGATATTTCCGGCACGGTGAGGATTCCGCATTGCTCAGCCGCCTCTATCGCATTGGCGACCAGCTTATCGTATTTGACCGCTTTGCCGCCTTGCGTGCGCGCGGTTATCACCGGTAGTAATTTGCCGACCCCCATTTCGGTTGCTTTTTGCGCCAAATAATCCAGCCGATCTTTCTTCACCGGCGCAACCAACAACCAAATATCGCCACCTGCATCCTGCGCGCGGGTTTGTTCGACAAGCTCAATGGTGACCTGTTTTTTGCCGATATTATTTATACGGCCAAGCCATTCGCCGTCGCGGCCATTGAAAAACAAAAGCTGCGCCCCGGCTTCAAGACGCAGCACATTACGCAAATAATGCGCTTGCTTATCAACCAGTAAGAGGGGTTGCCCGACAGTCAAATCTTGCGTGACATGAAGTCGTTGACTTTTCCTGTGGACGGGTAGCGCCCTGCGTGGCATTACAAACTCCCTGATTTGCACGTTTAATTGCTTGTGCCATAAATGAACGGATTGGCCAATAAGAGTTGAAATGACCCAAATGACTGACCTGCCCACAGGCCCTTCCGATAGCGAGACAAGCTGGCTGTTATCGCGCCTGCCACCACGCGGACAAGCCTATGCGCAATTGGCGCGCTATGACCGGCCGATTGGCGCATGGCTGTTGTTTTGGCCGTGTTTTTGGGGGCTGTTTCTGGCCGGTGCAGTCAATAATATTTGGCCGCCATTGACTGATATCGTCGCTTTTGCAATCGGTTCATTGGCCATGCGCGGCGCCGGCTGCACTTACAATGATATTATTGATCGCAATTTGGACGCGCAAGTGGCGCGGACCGCTCTAAGGCCTTTGCCGTCAGGCCGCGTCAGCCCGACCGGCGCATGGGCGTTTTTCATTGTGCAGCTGTTTATTGGCTTCGTGGTGCTGGTGTCTTTTCAATCGCCATTCATGTTTGCGCTTGGCCTCGCCGCCTTGGCACTCGTCGCCGCCTATCCGTTCATGAAGCGCTTCACCTATTGGCCGCAAGCCTGGCTTGGCCTGACCTTTAATTGGGGCGCGCTTATGGGCTATACCGCTATTGGCGATAGTGCGCCGCCGCAAGCCATGCTGCTTTATGCGGCTGGCTTCTTTTGGACGCTCGGCTATGACACGGTTTATGCCCATCAAGATAAGGAAGATGACGCGCTTATCGGCATTAAAAGCACGGCACTTCTTTTCGGCACGCGCACCAAGCATATGCTCGCTTTATTTTATGCGGCATCGCTTATTTGTTTGGCGGGCTCGGCCTATGTAGGCCATATCGGCATTTTGTTTTGGACGGCGCTGCCGATTATCGCTTGGCACTTGCTCATGCAGATCTCCCGCCTTGATATTGATAATGGCGAAACCTGCCTGCAAATTTTTCGTGCCAACCGCAATACCGGACTGATTATCGGCCTTGCATTCATTCTAGGTATTTTCTGATTTTGATCCTATATTAGATAGATGAGCGGAACAAAAACATTGCGCTTGCGCGCCAGCGAGTTGGTGGCGCCGGAGATTTTGAAGAAACTGCAAAGTCGTTCCAACTGGGTCGGGCTGGGCTTGATTGCCCATGCATGGGGCTTGGTTTTCGCGGCGATGGCGCTGTTTCACGTGTTCCCCAATCCGCTGACGTTTCTTCTTGCGGTGATGATTATCGGGACGCGGCAATTGGGCCTCGCCGTGCTGATGCATGATGCGGCGCATAATGCACTGTTCCGGACGATAAATTGGAATAATTTTCTGTCCGATTGGCTGTGCGGCTATCCGATGATGGCGCGTACCGACGCTTATCGGCGCTATCATTTGCAGCATCATACGCGCACCCAGCAAGATGATGACCCTGATTTGATTTTGTCGAAGCCGTTTCCCATCACCCGCAAAAGCCTGCGTCGCAAATTATGGCGCGATTTGAGCGGTCAGACCGGCTATCAGCAAAGAAAGGCGCAAATTCTCAATGCCTTTGGGTCGAAAGAATTGGGGCTTATCGGGCGGCTTCAGCACTTTTGGTCGAAACTGGGGGGCGCATTCATAACACATATGGTGATTTTGGCGGCATGCGGCGCACTGTTTCACTGGAGCTATTATCTGATGTTCTGGCTTCTGCCCTTTCTAACTTATCATATGGCAATCACGCGGCTCAGAAACATTGCCGAGCACGCCATTGTGCCCGACAACAATGATCCGTTCCGCAATGCCCGCACTACCAAAACCAATCTTCTGTCGCGGCTGCTGATTGCCCCTTATTGGGTCAATTATCATGTCGAACATCATTTGCTGATGCATGTGCCGTCGTGGCGTTTGCCGCTCTTGCATAAAACCCTTTTGGCCGAAGGCTATGGCGACCGTATGGAAATGGCACCCGGCTATATTGACGTGCTGCGCCGCGCGACATCGCGCCCTGATGATGAAGACCGGCCAGGCGACATCGTCCATGATGGTCGCAATCGCCTGAGGGGTAATTTTTCCGAAGGTTTTTCCGAAACCGCATAGCCTCATAGGATGTTAAATGTCTCTTGCCGCCAATGAAGCCGCCAATATTGCTTTGGCTCATAAACTGATCGATTTGACAAAAGCCGCCGGCGCTGACGGTGCCGATGTTTTGGTCTCAGACAGCGCCTCGCTCTCTGTCTCATGCCGAATGGGGCAATTGGAGGATACGGAACGCGCCGAAAGCCGCGATATCGGCTTGCGCGCCATGATCGGGCAAAAACAAGCCTTTGTCTCCGGCTCGGCGGTTGATGAAGAGGCACTGAAGCAGCTTGCCCAACGCGCCGTTGATATGGCGCAAGCAACGCCGAAAGACCGCTATTGCGGCTTTGCACCAGAAGACCGGCTGAGCTCGGAAATTCCTGCGCTTGACATTGCCGACGAGTATGAACCCGATGCCGATAAATTACTCTCTATGGCGGTGGCCTGCGAAGACGCGGCGCGCGCCGTGGACGGAATTACCAATTCGGAAGGTGGCGGCGCAGGTTGGGGCCGCGCCACCACCGCTTTGGTGACCAGTCACGGCTTTGAAGGTGCTTATACCAGCACCAGTTTTTCGGCCTCTTGCGCGGTGATTGGTGGCGAAGGTGAAGCCATGGAGCGCGATTATGCCAGCCATACGGCACGCCATTTGGAGGATTTGGACGCACCCGAAGATATCGGCCAACGCGCCGGTGAGCGCACAATCAAGCGCCTCAATCCACGCAAAATGGAAAGCACGAAAACCAGTGTGGTTTATCATCCGCGCGTGTCGATTTCGCTTTTGGGGCATTTATCAGCCGCCATTTCGGGCGCAGCCATTGCCCGCGGCACATCATTTTTGCGCGACCAAATGGGCCAACAAGTGATGAGCAAAGCCGTCACCATTGAAGATGACCCGTTGCGCCTGCGCGGGCTTCGCTCGGCCGGTTTTGACGGCGAAGGTGTAAAAACCGAAAAACTTACACCGGTCGAAAATGGGATTTTACAATGCTGGTGGCTCGACAGCGCCGCAGCACGCCAGCTTGAAACTGAAACCAATGGCCGTGCGGCGCGCGGTATTGGCGGCCCTCCCAGCCCATCTGCCACCAATCTTTATATGCAAGCCGGTGAGGAAAGCGTCGAGACCATGCTGAATAATATCGGTACCGGTTTTTACGTCACCGAGCTTATCGGCATGGGGGTCAATGGAGTGACCGGCGATTATTCTCGCGGCGCATCTGGCTTTTGGATTGAAAACGGCGAAATTGCCTATCCGGTCAGCGAAATGACCATTGCCGGAAATTTGAAGGAAATATTTTTGCATATGACCCCGGCCGATGATTTGTCTTTTCGGCGCGGCGTCAATGCCCCGACCATTCTAGTGGAAGGCATGGCGTTGGCCGGGCTTTAAGGCTTCAGTAATCAGCGCCATTATCGCGCCACAATGTGCTATACATTCGAATCATTAGGGATATGCGGAGGGCGCGGAAGCGCCGGAAAACTGTGAGCGAGATACCTGCCAGCGAGCGATTGACCGCCGGTCTGACACCGGAAAGATTGGTTTTTGTTCAGGAAAAATACAATACGGCGCGCTCACGCACCATTGCGCTGATTGCCCGCATGTTGCGGAGCTATTTGCGCCCCTATCTCTGGCTCCTCGGTTTTTCAATTTTACTGAACGTCATTATTGCCGCCACAACCGGGGCACTGCCGTGGTTTATCCAGCAGGCGGTTGACGAAGTGTTCAATAATAAAAACCCCAATATGCTGGTCTTGGTGCCGGTCGGCGTGGTGGCCATCTCATTGCTGAAAGGCATTGCCACTTACGGCTCAAACGTCATCATGAATTTTGTCGGGCAACGTTCGACCGCAAATTTGCAGCGCGATTTATTTGCCCGCTTGGTGCATGGCGATTTGGCCTATGTGGCACAGCAACATAGTGGCGCCTATATTTCCATTTTCATGAATGATGCGACGCGCCTGCGCTCCACTGTCTCGAATATCTTAATCGCCCTTATTCGCCATTTGTTGACCGTCATCGCGCTGATTGCTTTCATGTTCACCATTAATTGGCATTTGGCGCTGGTCTATACGGTGATTGTCGTGCCGATGGGAGTTGCCGCCATGCGCCGTTTAGGGCGCGTTACGCGCTCGGCCTCGCGCCAAGGCTTGCAAGAGACAGGTGAGTTTTCGACTTTGATAGCCGAAACATTAAGCGGCTTGCGTATTGTCAAAGCCTATGGACAGGAAAATGACCAAATTGACCGCGCTAGCACAACCATTGACCGGGTTTTGGAATTCACCATGCGCGCCGTCCGCGCCCGCGCTGCGGCCAGCCCGGCCATTGAGGCTTTGGGCGGCATTGCGGTGGGCGCAATCATATTCATTGGCGGTTATCAATCCATGCAAGGCAATTTGACGGCGGGCGAATTTATGGGCTTCATCACGGCGCTTTTGGCGGTTTATCAGCCGCTGCGCTCGGTCGCCAATATGCAGACCGTTTTGCAAGAAGGCGTTGCCGCCGGGCGACGCGTTTTTTCCGTTCTTGATGCGCGCGACCGAATTCTCGATGCGGAAAACGCCCACAGCCTGACCGCCCATCAGGGCGCAGTGCGCTTTGACAATGTGTCTTTTCAATATGAAGGGCGCGAGCATCCGGCGCTCAATCAAGTGTCGATTGAGGTCAAACCCGGGCAAACCGTGGCCTTGGTCGGTGCCTCCGGTTCGGGCAAATCGACATTGCTCAATCTCACTTTACGGTTTTTCGATGTTAGTGACGGACGCATAGAAATTGACGGGCAGGATATTCGCCATGTGACTTTGGACAGTCTGCGACGCGCCACCGCTTTGGTGACGCAAGACCCGTTCCTCTTCGACGATACTGTTGGCAATAATATCGCCTATGGCACACCCGGTGCCGATGCGGCAGATATTGAAAGAGCCGCCAAACTAGCGGCGGCGCATGAATTTATTTCGGAATTGCCCGAAGGCTATGAAACACGGGTCGGCGAGAGTGGGCTTCGCCTGTCTGGCGGACAAAAGCAGCGCATTGCCATTGCCCGCGCCATGCTGAAAGACGCGCCCATCTTGCTGCTCGATGAGGCAACCTCGGCGCTTGATACAGCTTCTGAACAAAAAGTGCAGGCGGCACTGAACGAGTTGATGCAGGGGCGCACTTCTTTGGTCATTGCCCATCGCCTATCAACCATCATGCATGCCGACTGCATTTATGTGATGCAAGAAGGCCAAGTTGCCGAAAGTGGCACGCATCGTGACTTGCTGGATGCAAAAGGCGTCTATGCCGACCTCTATCACAAACAATTTAAAAATGAGGAGGGCTGATGGCCGTCTTGCGGCTGTATCGTCTTTTCGCCTTTCTGGCTGCACCGCTTTTGCGCTTTCGGCTTCGTCAGCGTGCCGCCGTCGGGCGCGAGGAACAAAGCCGCATTGATGAGCGTTTCGGGCACGCCTCAGTGCATCGCCCAAAAGGTCATCTTGTCTGGGTGCATGCCGCGTCCGTAGGTGAGACCAATTCCGTTCTGCCGCTGATTGATGACTTATTGGAAACCCACCCAAAAAGCCATGTGTTACTGACCACCGGCACTGTCACTTCGGCGGAAATCGTCGCCGCTCATCAAAACCGACAAACGGCGATGCGTCATAGCCTGACCCACCAATATGCCCCGCTTGACCGCACTGCCTGGGTCAATCGGTTCCTGGCGCATTGGCATCCGCAAGCGGCGTTTTTTGTCGAAAGCGAAATTTGGCCGAATATGATTATGGCCTGTGCGCGGCGCGGGCTGCGACCGGTGATGATTAACGGGCGCATGTCGCCGCGCTCCTACAAAAGATGGCAACGGTTTCCCCGCGCAGCGCAATTCCTACTCGGCAAATTTGCACTATTCACTGCGCAAGATGAAATAAGTGCGTCGCGTCTTGCGCGTTTGGGGATTGATAAGGTTGCGACACCGGGCAATTTGAAGCTCGATGCACCGCCTTTGCTGGTCGACCCGGATAACCTGGGAGCGCTCAAAGAGCAATTAGCAGGACGCGCCGTCTGGTTGGCGGCGAGCACCCATCCGGGCGAGGAAGAACAGATTTTGGAAGCGCATCGCATGATCGGCGAAACGGTGAGCAACCTCATAACGCTTATCGTGCCACGCCACCCAGAGCGCGGCGACAAGATTGCCGAAATATTGCGCCGCGCCGCAATGCCCCTTGCGCAACGCTCGAAAGGCGAATTGCCGAACGCGCCATGCGAAATTTATCTGATGGATACCCTGGGTGAAATGGGACTGGCCTATCGCTTGGCCGATATTGCTTTTATCGGCGGTACTTTGGTGCCGCATGGCGGGCAAAACCCGTTTGAAGCGGCACAGCTGGATTGTGCCATTTTGCACGGACCGCATATCGCCAATTTTGAAATCCTGTTTGACGACTTGACAGGTAAAGGCGCAGCGGCGGAAATCACAGATGCCGCAACGCTGGCCACACAGGTCAATGCATTGTTCAATAATCGCGCCGCCATTGAACAAATGAGTGCCAACGCCAAAACCTACAGCGCTGCAATGGGCGGAGCGCGCCAACGAATAACCGATTTGCTGGCGCCTTTCATGGAGGCACAAAGTGACTGAGCCGCGTTTCTGGCGGTCACGCCGCCACCCACTGAGCCTTGCGCTCACGCCGCTATCATTGGTTTATGGTGGCGCGGAGGCAGCGCGCCGCAAGCTCACTCATGCCCAACATCCCGGCAAACCGGTCATTTGTATCGGCAATTTGACGGCAGGAGGGGGCGGCAAAACCCCGACCGTGCGCTGGCTGGCAGAAAAAATGGCGGCGCAAGACAAGCAACCGGCCATTTTATCGCGCGGCTATGGCGGCAGCGAAAAGGGCCCGCTGAAAGTTGACCCGACGCAGCACATAGCCAGCCAAATCGGCGATGAACCGCTCATGCTGGCCGCCGATTGGCCGGTCTATATTTGTGCTGATCGCATGCAAAGCCTGCGCCTTGCCGTGCAAGACGGGGCTGACATACTGATAAAAGATGATGGCTTTCAAAACCCGTCATTGGCGCATCACTTTAATTTGATTGTCGTCGACGGGGCGAGCGGGCTCGGCAATGAGCGGCTTTTGCCGGCCGGGCCGATGCGTCAGCCCTTATCCGTGGCGTTGCAAAAGCTTGATGCGCTGTTGGTCATTGGCGAGACACAGCATGACAGCTTAGCCTTTTTGATGGATGCGGTTGAAGCCTTTGGCAAGTCGGTCTTCCATGGCCATATGCAAGCGACGGCGCCGGGGAGTGGCGCGGTACACGGCTTTTGCGGTATTGCCAAGCCGGAAAAGTTTCGCGCCAGCCTTGAGGCGCAAGGCTATGAAATTGATGGCTTTACAAGTTTTGCTGACCATCATTATTTTACCGAGGCCGAAGCGGCAAAATTATTGGCGCATTACACGCCTCTCATCACGACAGAAAAAGATATGGCACGCTTAAAGGGCGCGCCGGCCGACAGCGCGCGCGCCGCATTGGCCCAACGCGCCGCGGTTTTGCCGATTGCCTTAAAGGTTGAGAATGAAGCAGCGCTGCTCGCCGCCATTTTCACGGCCATGGTTGGAGGGCAGACCAATCAGACCTATAAAGCTTACTGATCGGGATTGCCTTCGGCCAACAGTGCCGGGTCGAGCCGCGCACCGCGCCAAAACATCCGCCAATCAAGATGTGGGCCGGTCGAGCGGCCGGTCGAGCCGACCGTGGCGATGACATCGCCGCGCTTAACCTTGTCACCGACTTTTACCGTCAAACTGTCGAGATGCATATAGGCCGAAGTGACCGACAAGCCGTGATCGATAAACACCAAACCGCCTTCAAAATACATATCCGGCTCGGCCAATGTCACCGTGCCGGCTGCCGGTGCGGTAACGGGTGTGCCGCGGGGTGCTGCTATATCAATGCCGAAATGCGGGCGGTGCGCATCGCCATTATAAAAACGTTGGCTGCCATAAACGCCGGTAATGCGCCCGCGCGTCGGCCAGACAAAACCTTCTGAAAAACCGCGTTGTGTGGTTGCAATGGCGCGGGCTTTTTTCTTCAGCTTGCCTTGAGCGATAATGCGCGGCCATTCCTCATCGGGCGGTGTCACCATGGCCGGCGGCAGACCATCAATGCGCTGGATGTCATATTGGCGCGGCTTGAGCTTGATGGCCACGTATTGACGTTTGCCCTTACGCTGAAATGCGAGCTCATGGTTTAAGGCTGAATCGCGGCCAAAGCCCAATACTGTGCGCCCGTCAATTTGCGGCAAGGCTTCGCCGTTCAAAGAGACGCGCGTCGCATTTTGCAAATGCAACACCACCATGCCGCCTTGGGTGAATTGCCCACGTTGAGCCTTAACGAAGTCCCGCGGTAAATCAATCGCTACCGCGGCAAAAGGCAAGATAAACAGTAAAAGAAAGAAACTAGTTGCGCGCCGCATTGTTGAGTTCCGCTTGCATGGAAGCATCGGCATCGACATAGGCTTCTTGCCGCGCCACGCTCCAGTAGCGCAAGTCTTCCAGCGCAATCTGCTTACCGGTCACGGCGCAGGTCACATAGGCGCCGGGGATGATAACGTCGAAATCGCCATCGAGATATTTCAATTGTGCTTCACCACCGGCCATGAGCTCTCCTTTATGATGCGCTACAATAGCTGACCTTGCCCACCATCGCCAGACGGTTTGGGTTTTGCTTTTTTCACTTCGGTTTTGGGCTTGAGTGAGGATTTGGGTGATAGCGCACCTGCCTCGACCCGCGCCGCAACATGTTGGTCACCGGCCAGATGAATATCCAGCAGACTGCCCGTTTTGGCCTGCGCGGCGCGGCGCAGCGGCTTACCGCTTTCATCAAGCACTAGCGCAAAGCCACGCTCCAGCGCATTTTCATGGCTCAATAGGCGCAATTGGCGGCGCATGGCCTCAAGCCCCGCCTGCTGCTGCTGCATCATACTTTGTATATGCCGCGTCGTGCGCGCCATCAAGCCGCGAACCCGTTCATCGGCAAAACGCATGCGGCTCTGCAAGGCGGCCGGGGTGAGCCGCGCCGCGCTTTGTCCCAATCGCGCCGCTTGCTTGGTGATATTGGCTTGCAGGCCACCGGCCAGTCTTTGCACCACCGCATCCAGTCTTTGTGTCGGCAAAGCCAGTATGTCTTCAAGTTTGGGTAGGCCGCGCGCCAGCCCGTCAACATGCTGGCGCGTTTGTTCCAGCCGCCGTGTTTGTGCGCGCAAAAGCCGCGTTTCCATATCATTGATTTGCGCCGCCAAATCGGCCCGCACCGGCACCGCCATTTCTGCCGCCGCGGTGGGTGTCGGGGCGCGCTTATCGGCGGCATAATCAATCAAAGTCGTGTCGGTTTCATGGCCGACAGCTGAAATAAGCGGAATGTCAGATTGCGCCGCCGTGCGCGCGACAATCTCTTCATTAAAGCCCCATAAATC
>MDTG01106737.1_pt1 | contig 26089 bp, 14 predicted proteins | sample 811421 | NCBI WGS metagenome assembly MDTG01 (sample SAMN05326645, study PRJNA326480) | marine metagenome | isolation source: seawater | place: Pacific Ocean: South East | collected 2011
ACACATCACATTGTGGTATCTTTTCACCTGCCATAAGTTTTTTTCTTATGTCCATCATGTATGGGGAATTCCAATGCTCTTTTAAACTTACAGGTTTGTAATCATCTATTGTACCAGATTCTCTTACTTCGCCATACTTTTCATCATTACTTGCGTCAATATATTGCTTTTGAAATTGATGCTCTTCTCTACTAGCACAACACATTCGCCTTTCTGACTGTGGACTTATGTAAGTGTGAGTCCATGGAGCGGTACAAAATACCTTGTTAGGTGAGTCTGGATGTACGGAACCATGTTCCCATATTGGTTTTATCTTGCTCATAATAATTCTTTTAGAGGAGTAATTATGTTTTTTAAACTACCACCTCTTTCATTTCTATTGTCTTTATCTTCTTTTTCTATTTCTTCTAATGTGCTTATATTATAACCTGTGCTTATTCTTAATGCGTCTTGTGGGTTTGCGTCTGCCCAATGTAATATATGTGCTGGCATGAATGTAAAATGTCCTGAATAATTTTTTAATGGTACTACCATATTTTTACCGTCTTCATTGTATGTATAATATGTTGTAGTTCCTGTATCGTTTATTACATAATACCCATGCCATGTTCCATAATGATTATGTGGAACAATTTTTTGTCCTTTAGGCCAAACATTAATCCAACTCTTGAAATAATAATCTTCATAATCGTCGCCTGCCATTTCTAAACATTTTTTTATATAAGGAAAAATAAGTTTTAAGTTTGGATATACGTCAATACATTTATATTCGTGATAACTTGCCCAATCATAACTAGGATAATCATAATCTGTTTCAGGAACATTCTCGCTATTTGGATATACTTCAAAACGTCTATGTACAATGTCTTGATATATTTCACGCAAATCACTCGGTATGATACTGCCTTCAATCAGTAACTCATCACCTATGTTCTTTTTATCAAGGTGATATTCTATTGTTCTATTGTCCACCAAGTCCGTCGGCATCTGGATCCCATCCTATACTACTGCCTGCCCTTTTCTTTTTATAATCAGGTTCGTCGGCATATTTGTTATCGTCATAATCATCTTGGCTCTCGCCTGTCTTTCTACCCTTAAGTGCTTTTGAAGGTGTACCGTGTACAACTTCTCCTGCTGAGTTTGTGCGATTTCTAACTTCTTTTACTTCTACAACACCATCCTCATCTACTTCTCTATGAGCATACACTTCTACTGATCTTTGGCCTTTTGGCTTTTGTATATCATCTTCCGGCTCTGCTAGTGGCGTGAATTCTAAACTGTCATACCATTCTACCATTCTAGGAAATGCCTTTCTAAAATCCTTACCACGTCTTTTATCATACTGCTCGTAAAATACTCTAAAGTCGTGCTCTAGCAATTTTCTATCAGCAGTATTTCTGTGTGGTGTTTTTACTACATCTAAATATTCTATTAATCTTGTTACTTGTTCTTGTTCCCATGGTGCTACTAATTGTTGCCCACGTTGATCAAATTCATTTCTTTCCCTTACACCTTCGAGCCATTGTTTTAATTCGTTGTGATATAAAGTTCTTAAATTATCTGGAAGGGTAAGTGGTGACTGAAAACTAGGAAAACGTAAAATGTTTACACTAAATCGTGGATTCTGAGCACCAAACTCTCTTTTCATATTTAATACCCAATCTAAAAATTCAGTAATTGTATCTAAACATAAAGCATTTACTGTCATCATCATGTGAAAACCTGCTATCTTGCCTTCACGGCATAGTATAACACTATTTTGTTTCCATTGATTCCAGTCTAAACCATCTCTAATATATTCACCTTGTATGCCAACTGCTTCGCCACTGCTATACAAATGAAACTTTTCGACATGCTGTGTTGCTTCTGCTAACTTTTTAATTAACGCAGGCTTTGACCCTAAGTTACTGTTTATAGCAAAACGCATATTTTTAGCATTCGGGTGCGTATCAGCATTTTCTTTAAACCAATCAAACAATCCCCAAACACTATCACTCATTGTTGGCTCGCCACCTGTAATTCTAAGTTCTTCTAATTCTAAACTTAATTCAGGCCACCATTCCCAAAATGCTTTTACATATGGATTTTCATCGTCTTTATTAAAAGGATCGGCATACGGGGCATCATCAATAAAGTGACCTCTAGCATCACTCTTAATATTTTCGTAGCCTCCATTATTTCTTATATCTTTTACCCAGGTAGTACTAAATGCTGGATTACAATAACTACACGCAAATTGACATGTACGATCAAAAGCAATTTCTAATGTTTTTAAATTTACATCGTCGTTTGTATCAGCAGTTGCTATACGTTCAATATCTTCATCTGAGTATATAACTGTTTTAAATGTTCTGTCACTTACAGGTCTATTGCCATCTGAATCTTTTTCCATATCCTCTATCTTCCAACAGTACTCACATTCTTTTGGTCGTGTACCTTCCAACATCATTTCACGCATTTTCTTTTTGTGTCTGGTGTTGTGAATAGCACTAGGATTTGTTTTTATTTCTTCTTTATCTATATTATGTGCCGGGGGATGGTGACAACTAGCAGTACCACCATGACCTAGCCAAATGGTAGCATTTAACCATTTTGCCGCACAAAAAGAATCAGAAATAGGATCTATTACCCTATTTCTATATTCGTTATCACTTTCGCCATCTTTTCTTGGCATTTATTCTCCTATTAGTGCTTCTGCTTGTTCACACATATTCCACCAATCCTCCATTTCTGGAAAGGTTTCTATAAAATCAGTATTTCTTCTAGTGTCGTGTTGAGTGAAAAATTTGTAAAAATTGGCTCTTGCCCTATTAACTTCTTCTTGAGACATCTTGCGACCTTCTTTCATCCAAGAAAGATTACGTCTTACTTTGTCTATCTCAAAATCTTTAAAGCCTCTATAGTCTATATTTACTTCATTTGCTTCATTTAACTCCATAAAGGCTATGGCTTCCTCCAAATAATCTTCGTATTGTTGTGGAAGTGTTTGAATACATTGCCACAGTGGTGCTCTTAGTAGAGGGATATCAAACCATATTCTTTGTTTTGGTTTTACCACAAAGTCATCGTGTTTATGACCTTCTCTATCTGGTACAGGAATGTATTTTGTACCCTGTACATCTTTAGCATATTGATCACGTAGATCTAATATCCATTGTAAAAATTCTACTAAACTTGATAGACTTAATGAATTAAAAGTATTAATAAAGGTTATTGTTGTATTATCTGTTTCTTGTAATAGTCTTTGTACATTATTTTGTAGCATATGAAAATCCATACCATTACGCATATATTCTGCTTGTTTACCAAAGCCATCGACACTTACAAATACAGCAAAGTTTTTACATGCTGGTGCTACATACCAGTGGTTCCCCGAATTCGGATTGAATTTCTCTGGGTCTTCCCATATTTGTATTTCTTCTAATCTCTGTAGCGATTCAATAAACTTATCCATCAGTATAGGTTTGGGCGGACACATATTAGATGTCACACTCATTTCTAACCAAGCATTTGGATTTTCGTAAACATAATTTAAAACCTTAAATGTATTACTATCCATTAATGGTTCACCGCCTGTCATACGAAACACTTCTAATGTTTTATACATTTCAGGCCACCATTTCCAAAATGCTGTAACGTATGGATTTTCTGCCTGTGAGAGTTTCAGTGGCATTAAGCCAGAGCCTTTTAAACTTTTTAAATTGTTATGTTCTCCACTAACAATATTATATGGTCCAAACTCTTTTATTTCTTTCTCCCAACTATTAGATAGGTGAGGCGAGCAGTAACTACACTTGAAATTACATGCCTGGTTGAAATTTACTTCAACATAACGTGGATTGATGTTTCCATCTGCTCCAGCACTAGCAATATCTTCTCTGGAATTTTGTGCCCAGTACTCGCCACTCCTATAAACTCTGTCACTCCTGCCGCCAACGTCTTCAATACGCCAACAATAGGAACAACCTTCGGGCCTTTCGCCCTTTAACATTTTTCTTCTTTGTTCTTTCTTTTCTTCAGTATTATGTAATGCTGAAGGATTTTTTTCTAATTCTTCTAATGGTACTTTATGAGTAGGCGGATGATAACAACTATGTGTCATTCCATTATGTAAGTGCATAGATACCTGTGCCCATTTGGCATAACACATGCTAGGACTTATCTTATCTAACTGCTCTTGGGCCTTATCCGCGGCCTGATCATAATTACTCATTTTTATATCTTTCTAAATCTATTATATCTCCCTCTATAGATAAATCTATTAATTTTAAATCTGTGCTATTTAAAGTAAGATCTATTATGCGTCTAGCATAATCTTCTTTATTATTGGTGTCAATACCGCTCGGACTAACACAAAATGCTGTAGTGACGTTGCTAGACGCACTAAACACCACTTGCTGAAGCATACTTCTTAGTACAGCATACATAATATATTCATTTGATTTATGAGGCCAAGCAGTAATAGAACTGCTTATAGCACATAACTTCACACCTTTACCGTGATATTCTAACCATTTAATTAGTTTTGTAAAAAATAAAAACACAGGAGCATATTCATTTAACATGTCTTTCATATCCTGTGGACTTACATCATAAAAATTGTCTTTGTTAATTTGTAATGCTATTCTTTCTTCTATATTAGCATTTAATATTAATATATCAGGTAATACTTTCATCATGCGAAAAGCATCGAATTCATCATAGTTTATATTATCTCTGCCAAACTGATATACAGATATATCGTTGTTTTCTAATTCTTTTACAATAGTTTGGGAGAAGTCAGACGACTTACCAAATATCCATGCTAATTCTTTCATTGTCCAATTAAGCCTTGCTCTAAAAGATCTTGTATTTGTCTTTCAGTAACCATTGCTCCCCATCTTTTAGGATTCACAAATGTTGCTTTGAAAAATTTACTCATTTGATCATTAGGATCAAACAGCATCATGCCTTGTATTTCTTCATTCAGTCTATCACCAATTGCAATAGTTTTACATTGTAAGTGGTCTTGATCATCTATTGAACTTCTTTCTTTTTCAAAGAATTCTTTGAACCAGTCGTAATCTGATATTTGATTAGTATTCCAATCACTTAGTACAGTCATTTCACAACCTAATCTTGCTCCGTACAATGCCCACCAACCATTCTCAACATCTGTACCTATGTTACACCAAACGTTTAATCTGTTAAAATTACCATACCATATTTTATCTTTAAACTCATGTGCTTTTACTCTAGCACCCTGATCTAAACTTAACTTTACGCCTTCTCTAAAGCCGGCTCTAAATGCTTGGAAAGGACTAGCAGTTTGATGTACTTCACTAAAAATGTCATTCATTTGTATGTAATTTAGTTTCCAACAAAACTCCATGCCTTCACCATCAGTAGCGGCTTCGTGTGTGTTGATGCCAAGTGTGTATTCTTTAGGCCAACACTTTAGTCCACCATTACCATACACTAATCCATTTAATAAATTTTTAGCATTCCAACTAAAAATACTTTCTGATATATCATTGCCGTCATGGTCTTTCTCAGGAAACTCTAATGTGTTTTCAAAGAACTCGTCCATTACAATATTATCTCCATCTACTGTGATAAATCTATCTGTTTCACTTTGCTCAGCACATGTTTTATGTGCGGCATCAAAACCTTTAACACCGTGTACACGTTTTGCCCATGGAACTTTATTCAGCAAGTCGGCCCAATTTTCTTCGGCGTTTGGCTCGTCGTAAGAAATATAAAAGATATCTAACTCTGTTACATCTATTTTCATGTTTTTACTCTATACTCATACTTATCAAAAATTCTTTTGGTGAATAAATCACAATTATTTAATTTGTTACTTACACTATATGTTAATTCTTTTTCTTTAAATAAATTAACAAGATCAACTTTCACACTTTCAAACATAAAGTGTGGATCATTTTCTGTGGTAAAATATAAATTAAAAAAGTTTGCGCCTTTAAATGAAAAATTATTTACGTCTAATGATGAAAGAATATTATTTCTAAGTTTATCGTTTATTGTTACTAAAAGATTTTCTGATTTTTTTGATGGATCATATTCTATTTTTACATCATAATTTGGTGTTAAATTATCTTTCTTTTTTATTAACAATAACATTTGAGTTGCGGATTTAAATGACTCTAACTCTATTTGTTTGTTTACTAAAGTGAATACCCCTTCATTAGCAGGATCCATAATTACAATAAAGTCGTTTACTGATTTATTATTCTCCTCAATTATTTTACATTGTTCATATGATAGTACAGCATGATAAGACTCTACATAATCCTCTGACTCTGCTCTTCCGTAATATAGAATAACACCACTTTCGTCAAAGTAAAAATGCCTATCGCTTTGCTGTTGTTTTACTCTTGCTTGTTCTAACTCATGTAACTTCATTTTCTAAACTCTTGATAATATCATCTGTCAACCAATTTTTGTCAACGTAATGAAATGGATATTGCTGTTGGAAATTTCCTACTTTGAAAGTTTTAATATCATTAAAATATGTAGGCAAACTTAGTGTCCACTTTTCATCTAAAAAAGATCCACTGGGTACATCTTGTATAAAACTTTTCATGTGAGTAAATGTAGGTACTTCTGTAAGTTGATCTACAGTACTTTCTTGCTCTATACCTAATAACTGTATTGCTAGAGCATAAACTACATCAGCACTTAACTTTTCTGGTTTGCCATTTGGCATATATTTGAAAAAGAATCTTTGCCAGTTTTGAAATATAATTTCTACTAATTTAAAAAACTCTGTTGCCAACTCTGACTTTTTAAAATAAAAGAAAGCAGTATAAACATTAGGCAAGTTGTTTTTTATAAAATATTCTCTGTAGTACATGTTATGATCTACAGCATTTTCTCCTCTAAATGTTTTAACATTTGTACATGCCCATATATCTTTTTCGCTGAGAATATCCCACCAATGACTTACGTCTCCCGGAAATACCATATCAGTATCAAGTATTACAGTTTCATCATATGGTGACATATAGTAGTATTTCCATTTGTTATCTATTTTCCAATCAGATGCTTCAGCATCATCGTTCCATGGTATTTCAACTACATGATCAAATACTTCTAAATACTTTTTTGGGACTTTTGTGTTCTTGTCTACACATACTGTTAAATTGCTTACAGTACTTTGTGTTGCTTTTAAACTTAATGCTAATGCGTATGCCATTTTAAGATAATCTGTTTCACCAGAGTTTTGAGCAATAACAATATAACCTCTACTCATAGTACATCTCCAGTAAAGTATCCGCATGTCTTTGTAATGCCCACTTGTTCATTATATGTAAATCAACATCTTTCCACCTACACAAATGAAAGTCAGCATTTGTTCTTGCTTTTTCTATAAACAAAGTTATATCGTTAACATCATTTATGCTGTGGATGTCGTCCCAATCAAATGTCTTATACATTTTTTCTATTGGTAGTTGCTCTTGTGCTTCGCTCTGAAAGCCATTCATGACATGTGCGGCCACACTAAAACTATAATCATTTCTGTATAATGTTCCTGGCAAATTATATAACTCTTTATAAAATGCCCAATTTTCTTTTACATGTTTTACAATGTCAAAGAAACTTTGTGTGTAAGCAGTTTTTTGAAAGTAGCAAACCGTTGCCCAATACATAGTTATACCTGTATCATCTACACGTCTCCAAGTGTTATCTCTTTTAAATTGTATGTCTTGTATATCATGATGGAGCATTAATTCATTCTTATGCCCCCAACAATTATTTAAGGCATCACTGAGTATTAAATAATCTACATCTAATACTATTGTTTCATCATATGGTGTAATATCAAATGCGTCACATCTGTTAGCATTATAGAATGATAAACTTTTAACTGTATGATTTGTATCACGATAGTTTCTAAAATTTCTTCTTTTGAATTCCTGGTCTTTGTCTGTTAATATAATATTAGGAATGTATTTGTCTACATTTATAATTTTAGAAGTGTACTCTAAAGAATTAGAATCAGTCACAACGGTTATGTTTTCTAGGCCTAAATTATATCTAGCCATTGAACTAGATACACAGGCAAGTTTTAAATAATCTATTTCTGGATTGTTATGAGCAAAAAATATTAATCCGTTATTCATCCTGCTCTATGTCCAAAAGTTTATGGACTTTACGAGCCTTTCTTAACTTGACGAATTCAGTATGGTAATCGTTTGTTACTTCAAAATACTTACTAGTGATATCTTCAAGAAAACTTTGTAAGTCTTCAATTAAAATAGGGTTTTGAAAATTGTCAATTAGTACTACGCCATCATCATACTCTTGACGTATAAGGGATTCTACGAATGTAATTAATTCTCTGCTAATGGTAAACGTTCCACCACTAATACTGTGAATTAATTTTGTTTGTATTTTTGCCCGTAAGGATTGGATCTGATTGTTAAGTGTTAATCTGTAATTTGCAAACTCTAATGCTTTAGTAAGTCTCTCGCTCATGTAAGTCCTGTGTGTAGTTTATACTACTATTTATGCGTTTTAAACCTAAAAACTTACTATTTCAGATATATTATAAGTCTGAATTTGTTGAATAAGTTGGAGTTGATACAGTAACATTATTACCATTTGGCAATGTACCGCTATTAGGTCTAAAGTTTCCTACTACACTTGACAATGTTCCGTCAACACTATCAAAGTATCCTCTACCTGTATGTGAGTCACCAAATGTGATTAAGAATCTAATACTTGAGGCATTTGGAGCCTGTGCTTGTATTTTATAATAGTTAGTTGAGTATGATCCAGAACCTGCTTTTTCAAATATTGTTTGATATGAAGTAGTCAAATCATACATTCCTAAACTTGTAGTTGAACCTGAACTTGCTGTTACTTGAGTAAAGTTCATTTTAACTGTGCCAATAGCACTTAACATATTAGTCCAGTCTGTGTTCTGGTCCGTACTTGATCCACCACTTCTACTTGCTGTAAAGTAAATAGAACCTCCAGCATTGAAATAGGAGTTTCTGTGTGCTTCACTTGAGAATGCTATACTGACATCATGAGTAACTGTGGTACTCCATGATGATGTTCTAGTACTTGTATTCTTTGATTCTTGTGATAGATATGAACTTGCCGCACTTGTTCTAGCATTATATCCATTTGTTACAGTTGTTTGTGTATTATTCAAATCTGTATCTTGAATAGTTGCCGCGTTACTAACATCAGAAATGGCGTTAGTGGCGCCAGTATATACAGCAATATCCTGTGCCGCATTAATGATATCATTTGTGTTCGTGTCAGTAATTGTTGCTCCTGCGGAAGGGTTATAGACTGACCAACTTTGTCCCCATCCTTCTTGAGTACTGTCTTCTGCTGTGCCTGTAATTAATACAATATTGTTTCTTACAACGTCCCAGTCAGAAGCAGTAATGCTGTCTCCTGCGGACCTGCTTGTCATTGATGATAATGCCATATTAAATCTCCTACTAATTTAGCACAACTTAGTGCTCTCTTCGTAAGTATTTATCAAAAAGTATAGATTATGTGTCTTGAGTAAACCTTTTTGTCCACAGGGTCAAACTGTACTTAACGCCTTCTTCTAACTCTTCGCACACATGAGGGTGAGTAACTTGACCAGGCCATAATAACATCAAGCCTCTAGCAACATGTCTGTTTGTATAATGTTGCCTTGGAAATGTTAATTCTGCTCCTAAGTAGTCATCATTTAATTTTACACTTCCACTTACCATACTGGCATCGTTGTGTAAACGTAAAGATGTTTGAGTATCTAAACTATAACGCATCGCAAAGTAATCTCTAATACCGTACATGGTCATAGGAGGCCAATATGCTTCTAACTGTGGCCATATCTTTTTAACAAGATTGTTTTCCATTTCTTTATATAGATTAGGGCATAAAGTATTGATCCTAATTTCTTGTGCCGGATAGGCATCATCAGGACGTGGCTCCCAACCACCTGCCTCGTCACATGCTCCTATGATATCATCGCACATTTGCGGAGTTAAATATTCACATGCTAGTATGTCATCTGCTACTGTCCATATTTTATTATATCTAGCAAAATTAATTTGTATTACAGAACCTTTATTTAAAACATGATTTACTAATTTTTTGTATGTGGCTTTATCTTCGGGTCCACCGTTGCCATGTAACACGCAACTATAACAGCCTGTCTCGGAATTGTAAATTTGATTATTATCGCTAACACTTAAAGCATTTGCTGTAGCACTTACACATTGGAACAAATAATTTTCTACGTCTAATTTAATATTCCAATTGCCACTTAAAAATAAGTTTTGATAATATAATTGATCGTCATCGGCTTTTTTAATGTCTGTTCGTAACATTTCTTTGATAACTTTTGCTCTTCCTATAAACATACCACTGTTCAAAAATCTATTTCTTGTATGTACTTGTGGAAATTTATCTGCTATACTTGTATCAGGCCAAAGTAAAGGCTCTGCTCCAAACACTACGTCTGCTCCAAACTGTCTAAATCTGTTTATTAATTCTTGCTGACTATCATTTATAATTACATCATATCCATCAACAAACATTACAATATCTAAATCATCTACGTTACGCAATCTACTTCTAAGATAATGTACTTTATGTCCGCCGCCTGGACCATCTGCCATAACACCACCTTGCCATTTTTCACCTACGCCTAACATTTCTAAATCAAGTTCTTTTTCTTTACAACTTCTAATTAAATCTTCTGCTTTCTTACTTTCTGTTGCTACTGTTAGTAATTTAAAATTTTTGTAGTCTTTGAATCTTAGATTGTTTTCTGTATCTGTTTTACCTATTTCAGTATTTCTACTATGTTGACCAAAAATATTTTCTTTATATGCTAGTCCTCTTAGTTTAGGTAGTTCATTAAATTCTGGATAGTCTTTTGCTAGTGGACTTGTTCCTAACATCATAGGCAAATATTCATCTGCTGGTATTAAATTTTGTACTGCCGCTTTATGTAACAGCCTGCCTGCGCCTTCGACACTTAATGCGTATGCTGATGTCCAATAGCAATATCCAGGTATTTCAAATACATCATCAAAACCTTGAGCATTTTTGTCCATATTATACTTCGACAAATAAACTAAATCAAACTCATCTAGTCGTTCACTAATTTGAGCAATGTTGTATTTGTCTGAACTGTGGTATAAATCGTCTTCTATTACTATTGCTGGTTGTCCACTTGTTACTATTTTGCTCCATACAGTAATATGACTAAGTATGCATCCAACTTCGCCTGGAGTTAATGGTCTATCTTCTAATGGATCTAACCAACGTTCGCAAACTTTCATCTTATTGCTTAAAACTTTTTCATAATCAACAAGTTTACCATCTACAGCATTTACTCTTTCGTAATCAGTAATATTTAATTTAGCAAACAGGTCAATCATATTTTGATTTCTGTCTGTTCTATTTTCTAAATTAATGTAATAATGTTTCATCGCCAATGTGGTCCTTCGACCCATGTTACTAAACTATGTCGTATTCCGCTGGTTACTGGTGTTACTCTATGTCTGTGAAAACTAGGAAATACAATTACTGAGCCTTTCTGTAATGCTTCAGGTGGTAGTGTGGGTAGTGTTGGATCAAATTCAAAATCGCCACCTTCGTATTTGTTTTTGTCAGTTAGTTGAAATACAACACTTAGTTTTCTGTGAAAGGCTCTATTCTCTGCCCAATCGACATCATGATGCCAATCATATTTTCCGGGTGCGTCTGGATTGCCTACATATTTTGTAAATTGAATTTCGTTTACATATCTTAAGTCTAAATCAAAAGAATCTCGATTAACTTGATTTGCGTAATGCCATATTTCATCAACTATGACTTTTTCTTTTTTGACATCTAACCAACGTATTTCGCTTTTGCGGTATGAGTCATCGTGTTTGGCATCTTCAAAGCCTATTACAGCATCTTTGGGTTGATAGTTTTCGGTACAATATTCAATAATGTAATCGCACCAACTGGGGTCTAGTACTTGATTGAAATATAACCAATAATCTCCTTTCATACTATTAGTTATGACTTGATTAAAGGATTTAAAGAATTATTTGACGCCTACAACAACTTCAATTACGTCATCATCAAAGGTATCTTTTCTAACTAATGCTCTTCCAATAACACTTCTCATGTCGTATTCATTATCACCTAATGCTTTAGCAAAGCCAGGCTTACTACCACTTACTAGTCTTTCGCCTTTCTTTATTCTACCTTCAACCTTACATGGAACCCTACCTGCTAATGCTACTGCTACACCTTCTGCTTCACTGTTCATTAAGTATGCTGGATTAGTAGAAACTACTCCAAATACTTCTGGATCATTGAAACTGTTAGTTTCTGTAACTTCTTTCTCGCCGCCTAACTTAACTACAGTTCCTGACTCATACTCTTTGTCTGAGGAATATATCTCAGCCATATCCGCATATTGGGCCGATGTTGCTGTGCCTTGAAATGTTGTTGCGTAAACATCATTCCACTTCAGTGAACTAGAACCTAAATCTCTAGCATTATTTGTGCTTGGCACTATGTCAGAATCAACTCTAGCATTTACTGTAAGAGTATCACTGCTGGAGTCACCAAGGTCAACAGCACCTGTGAACGAAGCATCTGTACCTGATACGGCACCTGATGATACTAATTGTCCTACATCTACTCTACCTGAGAAGTCAGCACCAGTACCGCTTTGAATGTCACCACCTGATATAGTTAGTGTTCCGTCTGTGAATGAAGTTCCTGTAACAGCACCATTAAAGTTACCCGCACTATTTACATATAAGGCACCTCTTACTACAGCACCGCCGTCTGTTCTAAATGATGTTGTAAAATCATTATACCCTGTTGCGGCTTCAGTATTTTCAATTCTGAATCTTCCGCCAATGTTAGCACATGCTGTTGCTGTGCCTGTTACAGTAATTTGATCTACAAATAGTTGTCTCCATCTATTTGATGTAGAACCTATATCAAAACTGCCATCTGCATTTGGTCTTAAAGCACTAGTAATGTCTGCTACAAATTCAACACCATCTGAATCAGCATCACCAATTCTAACACTTCCGTTTAGATTTGTTTGGCCTGTGACTGTTAATGTAGAACCTACGGTTGCGTAACCTGATGTTGTTAAATAACCTAAACTAGCAATACCATTTGTTGCTGTAATAACGTTTGATATTGTAGCATTTGTAGATGTAAAGTCATCAAAATTAATATCAGCCGTAACACTATTAGCAACAATATGACCTGTGACATTTAAATTTGATGTAATGTTTACATCAGTACCATTAATTGTGGTGATATCTGCTGTTGTGGCATGTATTTGATGTACTTTGTTTCCATTTTCACCTATGTGTAATTGAGCACCTGTGGCTGGTTTTATAAATGCTTGTTGTCCACTTGTTCCAAAGTATCCTATACCATTAATGTGTAAGTCCTGCCATCTGTTTGTGGTAGAACCTAAATCATAAATATCACCTTGATCTGGAACTATATCAGCACTTGATCTAACAATAGTACTGATTGGATAGTAAGAACTACCAATTTTTAAATTACCAGTGACACTATCTGCTTCGATGGCTCTATCTGCTAAAGCAATTGATGTGTTAGCATATTCATTTCTTAAGTTAAGACCCTTTTTGATGCCTCCAACTGTGCCGTCACTTCCTTTGAAACCGTCGGTAGCAGTAATTTGACTAAACCAATTAAAGTTAGCAGTATCGTCGTCTGTTTGTGAAAAAGCATCTGAAACAACAAATTCTGTATGATCACTAAATAGTGCCATAATTGTTTCACCACCTGGATGTTCTGCGTCTGTTTCTGAATTATTTACATAAGTTATGGCATGTACCGCGCGGGCCACACCTGCTGTATCTTTTAAGAATACCGTTCTTCCTCTAGTACCATAAGATGATGGCGTACCTAAAGCACTAATTAATTGGTATTCGTCTGTAACAGTACCGGAGTAACTGGTATCAGTAAATGCTCCACTACTATAAATTTTTAATTTGTTGTCCGACGTATCGAAGTACATCGCGCCATCTGAAAGTCCGTCTGTTGGTGCTGTTTCTGATACTACGGGAGAAACTCTTACCCAACCTTCTGTCGCTGATTTATAAACTCTTAGAACTTTGCCTGTTTTGTCATACCACACTTGCCCAACTAAAGGCGATGCTACACTAGGTGCGGTGGCACTAGCAAAGTTTTCTAGGTGCCTTATAGAATTTTGTACAAATACTTCACCGTAATTTGTTATATTCTTACCAATAAGTGTAACAGAATATGTTGTAGTATCGAAAGTTCCATCGGCTACCGTTATAGTACGGCTACCATCTGTATTTGAAACTGTATATGCCATCTTTTATTTCCTCTTTATGTCATTTGAATACGCAAGGTATAAATGACTTCTATTATTCTGTTTAAACTTTTTTGTACTGGGTGAAATATTACATGTGTTAATAACTCACCACTGCTACTTGCTGTAGTGGCATTCGCGCCATCTACATACGTTACAAGTCCTAGTTCATCAAAGATATAATCTCCTTCATTACTTGAAGAAGTATCAAATGAATCTTGTCCAGCAGGTTCACTTAAACCTAATGTACAAGTTATTTTCATATCAGTAAATCCTGAACCTTCAATAACTTCTAACTTGTTATTTGTCTGATCACTATTCTGTGCTGTATTGCTAATTACTTTAGCAAATGTCTTTCTGTATAGCGATGCGTCTGTCTCTCTGCTTTCGCTAGTGTTTGTGCTTTTGTAAATTACTTTACCGGAACTGTCTACACTAGTAGCACCATTCCCAAAAGCCATAAAATGAATTATTTTATTATCTTGGTTTCCCAATGCTTGTGATATTAGATAACCTAAGTTACCATAGTGAATAGCATTTCTTTTATTAACTAATTCTTCACCAGAGTCCTTATCTCTGATTAGAATGTGTCCTGAAACATCAAAACCAATCTTATCAGTCATATTTGAATCTGTATTTTCTACTTTTTCGTTGTTGTTATCTTTATCGTTCATATAGGTATTTATCTCTTTTATAAAATACTCCGTTTATTTTTATCCATTAACTAAAGTAAGACCCTGGTTTATCTTTTAAGAATCGAGCAATAATAGTATTAGAATCTGCTAATGCTGTATTTGTGCTGTTCCAAATTGATGTTTCAGGGTCAAAACCGGCACCAAACTCTAATGAGCCGATTTCAAATCTGTTTTGTTCACTGGCGTCAACTACTTTTGTGCCCGCCGTATGTGCTTCTATGCTGGTACCTAATGTACCTCTTGTAATGCCATATAATCTAGTACCGTCTACACCACTATATGTAATTCTTTCATCGCCAACATAAACTACACTAGCCTTACTTCCAGAATATGGATTTGAAATTTTAGTTGCGTCTGAAACATATATCTCTTGTGATGTTTTTGTTATAGGTTGTGCTAATGTTGTTGAGAAAGCATCTGCCATTCTTGTATATTCAATTGTTCCGTTGAGTCCTAGGAACATCTTATAGGACACGTTAGCACCACTGCTTTGAGAACCCGACTGTACATTAAATTGAACACCTTCTAAAGCATGTAACATTACATGTTCTGGTGGTCTATCAGGCCCATCAAAGCCTTTAAAGAATATATTACTGTCAAATCCTGCGTATGTAATAGAATTTCTTACAAGTTCACTGTCTAAAGTAGTATTTGCCATATAGTTATTAACTACAACATCACTGTCAAACCCTTCAGTATCATAAGCATTGTATTGGTCAAAGCCAAATTGTGTTGATAATATTTCATTACCTACAGCATCGTAGAAGGATTTACTAAACAAGTTAGCATCTAATTGTTCACCTTGGAAGTCAGCATAAGCAAGAACTCTTAGAGTAGTTAATCTTGTTGCTTTTAATCCTGTAATAACATCTGCTGAGAAAGATGTATTAGCAATTTTAGTATTTAAATCTTTTATTGTTGGATGATGTACAAACAATCTTTCTATATGATTAATAGGAGTAGCATTTGCTGAATCATTAAGTAGTTGACTCATTCTAACTTCTGCTGTTAAACTTGTAGGCTGACTGTACGCACTTGCTAAAGTATTGCTTACACTAGCATTTCCTAATGCCATTATGTTTGACTGGTTCCTGTCAATATAAACTTTTTGTTTGAAAGTTCTTATCTTAGTAGGTACACTTAAATATGTATTTGCCCAATTCTTATATTCGTTATTACTGCTCATGATATTAGCATCAGCACTTACACTTGGGTCTAATATTCTTGCCTGTACAGATAAGTTAGGCTGATAAGGTGGCTTATCAAAGTCAGATGCAAACGAAGTAATAATTTCTGTATTACTTAATCTATCGTTAAAGTCTCTTAACTTACTTGTATATGGTTTCACTGTTTTTATATAGTCTGACATGTCACCAAAAGGATCTATCTTAGTAGTTGCCTTCTGTTCTAAATTATCAGCACTTTGTCTTATATTAAAGTATGATGATTTAAAGAACCATTCTGTTTGATATTGCTCAGTTAAAATATAATTAAGCATAGCAAAATACATTTTGTTTGTTAAATTTGTATTAGCAAATATTGTATCAATAATTCCTCTAAGCAGTTGTCTTATTTCAGTTGCTAATATTGTTGATTGTGTTGTGCTATAAAACTCTTCTTTAATTTTTACTGTACCATTTACTACTTTAACAAGTGTATAATTATTTGTTGCTGTATCATATTCGTATATTCTGTTTGGTCCAATACCGCCTAAGACTTCTATAAATACACCATCTTCAATATCTGTTAATGCTAACATGTCTTTAAATGATTTTACATTCAGCCTTGCTTTAATATCACTATTAATATATCCTGTTTCTATCCAATCGGTAAGTTCATACAAGTTAGAAGTTGTTACACCACTATTCCAATTTTTATATTTGTCGCCTGTGAGTATAATTTTTCCTAGTTCTCTATTTAAGAAAGTTCTAAGTTCACGTCTTGCTTCTCTTACTTTCATAAACATAGTTTGTCTAGGTCTAATTTTTATACCATATGTTTCATATTTGTTTAAGTTTTTATCAGGTACAGCATTACCTTGACTATCCTCTGCGGATATACTGTCAATTAATTTGTTTATTAAATCTGATGGAACTTTTGAAAGTTCAGAATTTTCGCCTAACAGTATGTAACTCTCATGCTTATTATCGTATTTTGTATCTTTCCTACTAAAGTTTATTTGTAAAGCACTATTATCATCAGTTAAATATTCTTTGGCATTGTTTAACAACATGGTATTTTTACTTAATACACCATATGTAGGTATGCGTTCTTGCTTAGGAGACTGTATAAATCTAGCAACCTGTTTAGCAGATATAGTTCTGTGCGATATTCCTGCTGGTACAGAGTCTATACCTTGTACCCAATAATAATATTTGTTACTATATGTGTTAGTTTTCCTATTAAATACCTGATCTACTAAGTAATCTTCTAGTGAAAGTGGAGTTCCTTTACCTGTATATTCACTAGGTATGTTTTCATTTTCAATCCATTCATACACTTCAAATTTTGAGCCAGTAATGTATGATCCCCAATATTTTGCTCTATAATTATTATCTGCTTGTTCGTACCATCTAACTCTTATCTTACTCGTATTCCACCATAGTTCGCCAACATTGTGTTTGGAGAAGTTACTGCCATCATTGGCATAGTACACAGGATCGCCATCACTAATATATGATATATTTTTTTCTGCTTCAGGCACAATAAATCCTTTAAATGGATCATGTAATGTTAAATCGGTAACACGTTCACCTTTATCTTTTTCATAAATTAATGTATTTTTTAACTTATTACTATCTATCAAACTGTCTTGTCTTAATTTGACTACGCCATCTTCGATATGTGCCCAACCAGTAGCATCATAACTGTCTACCCAAATTTTACCACCGGTATTTAAAATATCAAATGGAGTCCTAAATCTCTTAGAATTGAAATATAGTACATCTACATCTGATTGTAAGCCATTATTTAAAACTTCTGTATCATCAACATTACTAAGATCGTATTTGTATATACTACCAAATGCTGAACTACTAAGACCTTCGAACTCCGGTGGCACAGTTACATTATACATTAATAAACTATCGCCATCACCAGTTCTGTTAAATGGATTATTTCCTGTGTTGTTTCCGTCTCCTAGACCAAAGTCAGTGCCAGGACTTCCTATTTGTGATTGGAAGCCAATCGCTTGTAAACTATATTCGCCTGGTGGAATACCTATAGTATCTAATGTGCCTGGTACTACATCTTGGAAATCTATTCCGTCTCCGTCTGATGTAAGGACTAGTGCCTGTGTATCAGGATTTACATTTATTACCTCTGCTTCTAGGCCGCCTTCTGGTCCTAATGCTGTATTAATAGCATCTGCTAATGCCTCTACAGATGTTTCTACTCTTGCCGGTCCGGCATTATCTAAAACTATTTGTGGGGGTTGCCTACAATCAATTACACTTCTTGATGACAGCAATACTCGTCCTCCGAATCCTGGACCTTCTAATCTACTGTCTGCTTCACTACTATCTGCGTATTTTAGTGGTACACCCCTTTCTTGTTCTGATGGGAATTGTTCATATACTCCCCTATCGAGAACTCTTAATTTAGTAATACTTCCTGATGTATTAATTTCTGTAACTTGGAATTGTGCTGATTGCTCTATCATACTTGAATCTTCACCAGCAAGTAATTCACCTTTACTTAGTATTGCTCTTGCTTTGAATCCGGAACCACTGCCAATTGCTCTTACTTCCCATTTTCTCATAGCAAATTCTGGCTGGAATCCACCCTTTTGTAAAACTTCTATTCTTGTAATAGATTCTTTATTAGCACTTCTATATGCTGGATCAGATGATGGTGACACATAACTAATTTTTATGTTAGGTGTTCTTACTGCTGAAGTGTAATCAGTTATTCCAACATTTTCTTGCCCTGCTGGTCTTCTTGCTAATGAATTACTGTCATTTACTAATCCAAATACTCTACCGGGTCTAGTTACTTCAATATACCAACTACCTTTCATTGTTGGTGCTTTATTTTTTATCCATTCTTTTAATACGTTGTTTTGTTCGTTCCAATAAGCACCAGTATTAGCAGTTAATTGAGCACCATTGTTGGTGTCGTAATCACTGCCGTATATATTTCCATTTAAGTCTTTACCAAAGTTTGAATTCTGTCTTTGCCAATTACCAATATGTGGCCTAACTTTACTGCTATAACTGTTTAAGTTACCACCGTTAGCACTAACAGGCTGAGCATCATCTTTACTGCTAACTGTAAATATCATTTCTTGTGCGCCGTTTGTAACTTTGGAATAATCATAACCAGGCATAAATCCGCCCTGATCACTACTTCCTGATGCTCCATATTTGCCCAAGAATTGCATTAATGGCAACCTAGTACCGTCTGGTGCTTGTAACCATACCATACCATAATCACCTGGCATTGTGCTTCGCATAATAAAGTCTATATCTATATTTTGTATAATAGCATCGTCTGGAATATTCTGGAAATCAAATTTAAATGTTACTGCTTCTGATTCACCCATCTTGACATATGGACTTGACATAGGCCTATAAACTGTGTTATAATGTATTTTGTTCATAGCCTTTGCTAATTGGAAAGCAGTAACTGGTTGTACATTTCTGATTGGTTCACCGTCCTCAGTTTCTTCTATTGTTACTAATTCATCTGGTAAATGAACTGTAAACGGCATTCTTAAATATCCAGTGTTTATGTCTTTCTGAATTATAAAGACGTCCCAGTTTTGATCTATTGGATTGATATCATCTGTAGTATTTGGTCTATTTGCTGTAATTTTTACAGTTGCGTATTGCTCTTCGTCTGCCGTAGAACTATTAAATCTAAATCCGTTAGTTCCTACTGCTGTTATAGATTTTGAATTGGCACTATCGATTTCAACTGTTAAATCGTACGCATTTGTTCTACCTTGGTAATCTCTATTTTTAGTAGTTTGATCTTGATATGTACTCATTGTACCAATAGGATAAAATCTACTCCATAGGTTCATAAAATCAGGTATTCCATAAGCCTGATAGTTTGGTTCTTTTTGTAAACCTAATGTGGTTTCTACTTTGAAGAAAATTCTATTGTTACTTGCTCTTAAGAATGTAACAATTCTTCCATTAAATCTTGTAACGTTTTCACTTAAGAAGTGTCTATACTCGTTACTGGTATCTGAATCATATGCTCCGGCATCATAAAATACTTTTAGTAATCCTTGACTGTTTTCTGTCATTGCTTGGAAGTTAGCATATACATTATGTCCGTTCGGGAATAGACTACCTGTTGGAACGTCCCATACGCATAACCATGAACCTTTTAAAACATTTAATTCGTCTGATGAGAAACTATCATATACTTTACTGTTCTTAATTAGATCCTCACCGTATTCTGTATTGTCGTGAATACCTAGTCCAAACATCATCATAGAACCAGCATTTTCAAAATCTCTTGTTCCTATAAATGCTTTGTATTCTCTTGAAGAATTGATTAAATCACTTCTCGATGAAACTTTAAATGTATCTGTAGCAGTTGTACCATCAAGAGCAATATCGGCTCTCTTATGTTCTATTTCTAAATTATCAATAGATGATGTGTATGAATCAATATAGTTAGGTACTGTATTTTCATTTATCCAATCTTTATCTGAGCCTCCACCTTGTTCTATGTATTCTCTATAAAAACTGTGGTAATATGATCCTGCTGATTGCCCTACTACTTTTGATGTTGGTTCTAAGTTAGCAGTATTCGGTGAGAACACGCCTCTTAGAGCAACTCCTGGTAGTTTGACTTCTGTGCCGTCGCCTGTTTTGGCAAACACTTCAAATCTTGTGTCAGCAGGTGCGTAACTATGTCCAGGATTAGTAATTTGAACTTTGTCTAAATAATACGCACTATTGTCAATAGACTTAGGCTGTCCACCTATTAATGTCAACTTGTCGCCTATGCGATAGTTAAATCCCGTAGAGTCTGTAACATCACCTGGGTTGAAAGAAACATTAGCATCTTTCTCGGAGGTTGGTGCTCCAGATCTAGAACCTTCACCTGACCTAGGTGTTAATGCTAATCCGTCTAATCGTAAGTAATCCGCTGTCATAAATGGATTACTTTGACTTGGTACACTTACTGCTTCAGCAAGTTGTATAGCACCACTAGTGGATCTGGTTGTAAGAACTTTAGGAGCAGTGAATCCACCGCCTGATGATTTATTCTGTAATTCTTCATTAGTTAATGATAAACCTAAAGCCAAGTTAGCACTTGCTCTTGTGGCTTTTTCCATGTAAGGCATGAAGTCGCCAACTTCACTAAATGGACTTCTAGCACAACCTAAACCTAAACTAAATGGCACTGCACTTTTAATTTTAACTGATTGTAATACAGGTATGTCAATGTCATTAAAGCAACCTGCTTTTCTTCTCTGTTGTACAGGATGTAATGGCCATAATGACTGCATCCAGTAACCACTGCCGCCTTCTGGATATGTTCTATCTTTTTCATTACCATGATTAGGTGTACCCATCTTTCCGCCATAGCCTACAATTTTCTTATACTTCCAGCCTGTTTCTTCATTGGTGTAATCTTCAAACTTTAAGAAGTCTGTTGGACCACCTTGCGAGAATACTGTGCCTTTTACAAGTAATCCTAATACTAAATTTTGTCCAAACTGTGTTTGTTTGTAATGATTTCTACCATCTTTTCTTAGGTCGTAATTCATTTGTTTTAGAGTTTGATATATACCTGGCTGTGTTCGAGTAGTATGCTTACTTAATTGTAATTCTGCTTTATAGAAACTACAGCCTGGTTTCCAACCTTTAAATCTAATTTCTGCTCCACATAGTTTAAGACCTTGTCCGCCTTTAGACTTCATATCGTTCCAATTTACATCAGGCCAGTTACATGTATCTCTACCGTACTTTCTTATATCAAACCATATAGGCTCTGTGCCGTTTCCTGATGGAATAATTCTTTTATCAATGATATCACCTTTCTTCTCTGATGAAGCATATAGTCTTAGTACAATAGACTTATATCCACCTTCTACTGGGTCGATGCCTCTATCGTTTAATATTTGTTCTATTAATGCTCCAAATCCTTCACCTGGTCTTTTAGCAGGTATTTCAAGTCTTAATGGCTCATGTCTATTTGGTATGTCTTCTGCATAACAATTTGTTAGGTATTTTGTATTGTCGCCTTTGACTTTAATTTTTTTACCGTGCCATCTAACTGATTCTTCAATAAGTCGCTTGCCTGTAAAGGCATCTACAACTTCTCCGAATGCTGTTTCTCCCCATGCTTGACCGCCACCCGGTATAACACAATTAACTTCTTCTTTGGATGGTTCTCCGCATATTGCTCTGTAGTCAGAGTTTTGTGAATTAATGCCGTCTGCTAGTGCACATGGATCACAATTATCAGAAAGATTTATTCTTTGGTTACCCAAGAACATTACTTCACCGCTGTTAGTACATAAGTTACCATTAACTTCTTTTACATAACCTGGATCTAAATCACACAAATCAATAACAGCAGAGTTATAAGCAATCTTTTGTTCTGATGTTGCTTTAAAGCCATTGTAATATGCTAGGTATTGTGTCCATTGATTGTAATTTCCACCAGCGGCTTGAAACTGTCTAAATGCTTGGTAGAATAATGCGTCTACATTATATCTTTCCCCTTCTTCGTACTCATCATATACGTCTGTGATATTAACCAGTCCCTGATAATACTGACTTACGATTGCCAATAAGGACGCATTTAAATCTGATTCTTCTACGGCCTCGCCAGCATTGTTAATGTCGTACAATGTCATTGTAAATGATCCACAATCTGGTTGTACTTCAGGCGGATCATTACCTGGAGGTGGTTCTTCTCCTGGTGGATCTACTGGTGGTGGATCTGTTATTGGATCATCGTATCCTCCTGAATAAGTTCCGCCACCGGAGTTACCATTTATTTTTACTGAGTCAGTGGCCTGATCAAAGGATATTGTGGTTGTACTTATTGTGGATTTTCTATTACCACCTTGGAATATGCCTAGATTATTAATTTCCCAATCTGGTACTTCATAAGTTGTAGTTGGCAGATATGGATTGGTGTGAGCATTAGTGCTGTTATGCGTATGCTCTTTAACTGTTCTATTCTTATCTGAATAAATGTCTAATACTGGTGCTTTATTACCTCCGCCACCTATTGTAGTCATCTTGGATGCTTTTTTACCTCTATTCACCATTGCTTCAAGAGTCTGAGCATCAAGCATGTATTGTCCTTTCATTTGCTGTGGAGAACTTTTATCAATTGCTTTTTTAGGCATTTCATCAACGAATCGAGGCACACCGTCTTTGAGAGCATTACCTTGATAAGCAGTTGGTGTATGAGTTTGAATTAAATTTGTTGTGTCTTTAGGTACAGACACAAATTTTTGGTTATATCCAGGACTCTTTTTATTATCAACTCTGTGATCTCTATTACCAAATAAGAAACTTAATGAAATACTTCCGGAGGCTCTTATAGCACCAGACTTCACCCTGTTAGCAAAATTTAAACTGTCGCTTATGGCCTGAACTGTGTCTGTTCGTGCTAATGTTGTTTTTGCTCCATTTACTTCTACAGTATTCCAGCCGCTTAATGAATAATTTACATTTTCACCACGTAGATCTACTTTTTTATTAGAATTCGCAAATCCAAAGATTGGCACAATATTCGCGTCACCAAATGTTTGTCCTCTTAATTGTGGTGATGGATTAACGTAATGTTGTGGAGCAATTCTAAACTTGCTGTTTAAATTTCTTTGTGATGCTCCTCTTATAATTAAAGAATCAAGTCGAGGACGTAATTTCATTTCAGTTCTTAAATCGCTTGTACCTTCTACCAGTAAAATATCATTTACCCAGAAACCATCATTTGTTGTCAATGGTCCCATGTACGGTGTTTCGACTGTAATGGTATTTTCGTTTAATGCTACTGGTGTACAGAAGCCTGAATACTGACCATTTCTAATAAATCTCAATGATCTATCTTTATTGTATTCATAAGCAGTATAAGACACTGAAAATTCTTTATTGCTGGTTGCTGTGGCACCTGGTGCCTTAATTACATAATGTTGAGCACCTTGGTCTCCGTCGTCATCAATGATTGTTACGAAATCTATAATATCATACTCATTGCCGCTTAATACATGTCCATTTATGCTATTTGAAAATTTTAGTTTACCTTTGTTATAAAATCCTAGACCAGCATTGTCAACTTCTACATTAACCAAACCTTCGCCGCTACTAGCAGAAGATGTGCTTAATACTGTAGCACTTACTGTACGTTTTCCTATACCATGATCGATTGATGTGAAGTCTGTAGCATCATATGTAGTCATTGTCAAGTAACGTTGATCTTTAGGTATGGTATTTCCTAAGAAGCCGGTGAATTCAGCAAATTGCTTGTTTGCTTTAGTTGTACTGTCATATGTACTCATGTTTGCTTCTAAGTATCCATTGATTCCACTTGTCCAGAAGTTGTCATCAGCATATACTCTAGCATATAAGTTGTTTATATTATACCTAGATGGCAGGTCTATTACGTTAAGATTAGTATCTGAATTATATCTTAATGTTAAATTAGATGTTAATGCTGTAGGCCTGTTCATGGTTACACCTATTGAACCACCTGACGAGAATACTACTGTTGAAGTAGTACCATTTAAACTTGCTGTGTCTGTTGAACCAGCATAAAATTTAACAACGTCTCCTGGTTCAAATATATTATTATTGTTATAACATGCTAGATGTTTAACATTAGTTCCTGAAACATTGTATTGCGTTGTAATATTTCCACCTGCCGCTGAATATTTTGCGGCATACTTTAATGTTGATACATTGCTTGTTGGTATTACAGATGTGTTTGCTACAGCAATTTTAAACGTGTTGCTTGTTATTTCTTTTACAATAAATGATGTATTATTTAAATAATCACTGGCACTACCGGTACTGAATATAACAAATGATCCTTCTTGTAATTGATGGTTTGGTTTGTTAATAGTTAATAGTGTTTGATTAATTGTACTATTAGCCATGATTTGTATCGTACCAGAACCTTCTGCTACTGTGGTATTAATAATGCTATTGTCGGACCCTTTGTTAATTGTAAAGTATGTTGATTGTACATTAGAAATATTGTTTTGTCCTTCAATACCGCCTGGACTATTTACTGTATCATTAATATTAACCACATCTGTATTTGCCAATCCTTCTGTGTCAGCGAATATTTTACTTTCATTTTTAAATGTATGAGTGTCAATGCTTACGTTTACCTGGGTAAATTCTTTAGAACTTGAACCACCATGGTTAATTGGAAGATAATTTATACTGGCATTTAGTCCAGTACCTAATATTTGTGTAATTGAAGTTGTACTTGAATTTGGAATACCAATCATCATACTACCAGCAGATGTTATATGTTCTGGTTTGTCAGGCACATAGCCAAATACTGTACCAGTGTTTAAACTACTATTACCATCTGATGTGGTAAACAGCATAGCGGAATAACCGCCTGCTGATGGGTCTGATTTTTTAAGTCTCGAGCCAATATCATTTACTAAAATTTGTTTGTTATTTTCTTCGTCTATTCTATAAATTACAGTTCTTACACTTCCTGCGTTCTCGTCGTTTGGAATTTTGTTGTCGCTATTATCCACTGTAAAGTAAGTGCTGTCAACACTTTCAATTTTCTTATCAATTACACCAGATATATTACCTCCAGTCAGTTGTAATCTTAAATTATCTAATTTCAAATTAGTTACAGGAGCAAGTGTATAATGTACTTTTAATTTTTTAACAATCACAATTGGTATTAGTGTAGGTTCATAATATGATGCTGGGTATGTTGTTACGCCTTGCTCAAAGCCAAATTCTATTCTGAACCTATTCCTCTGGTCTTGGTTCATTATACTTTTTACATTATTACTCCACCACTCCATTGCTCCTGAGGTAGCACTTGGATGACTTGGCTTAAGGTTAAAAATGTTTCC
>MDTG01040752.1_pt1 | contig 26073 bp, 20 predicted proteins | sample 811421 | NCBI WGS metagenome assembly MDTG01 (sample SAMN05326645, study PRJNA326480) | marine metagenome | isolation source: seawater | place: Pacific Ocean: South East | collected 2011
CCCACAATTTCTTTCATTCTAAAAAATTGTATATGACCCGAGTCCGAGTTGTAAGCATCTGACTTCCGTCCAAGAACTGAACTTATATAGGACTTTAGCCAGTATAAAAATTTGTCTATTCGAAAAAACTCGAGGAACTTTCTTTCTAGCTCCGAAGGCCCATATCCATTAGGAATCGAAATTAAAATGATCCCATCTTGCTCAGTATAGCAAGCAGCCAAGGCCATTAATTCGTCGGGAGCTTCTACATGTTCCAAGATGTCTGAAAGTATTACGACATTATAAAGCTGATTAGCAGAAAATTCAGATAGGTCCTGACAGAGAAATTGAGCATTTTCAAAAATATTCTTAGCCTTGGCTAACTCGATTGAAGGCTTATGGAGATCTACACCAGTTACCTTATAACCGAGTTCTGCCAAAGGAAGACTTACTACAGTACCATTACCACAGCCAATCTCAAGAATATTCAAGTCAGAGTTACTGACACCTTTCATCGATGAATACGACCGGATCTCTTCAATAAAGAACTGGACCTTTCTCTTGTGCGCGTGCAACTCAATTGGAATACTGTCAAAGAAAGTCTTACTCGTCATTTAGCTTACTCCTTTAGACAGGGTTAGGTTTATTCAATGCAACATCTACCATAACGGACTGAAATCGTAGTGCATTGGACTTAAGATTATGATTTTTGACTGCACATTCCCATGCTCGAAGAACCATCGATTGCTTGGCTTGAGGATGATTTATGAATTCTTGGATGGCAGTGCCTAAAAGTTGCCGTGATCTTGTATCAACCAAAATTGACCAACCACCTTCCCGAGCATAGTTAACAGGCTCAATCTCAGGAGGACCATAAATAAGAATTGGTGTTCCTGATAGCATGTACGGAACAATCTTGGTAGCAAAGCTATATTTATAGTAACTAATGGAATCATCTCCAAACCCATAAAAGGAAAACAACAAATCAAGTTCGCCAAGAACTTGGCTTAAGTCAGAAAAACACGGATGGTCGACAATCGATACAAATTGTCGATCTATAATTTTTTCCCTTACACTTTCTTTGTAGCTATTCGCAAGGTATAAAATGACTTCAATTTGACACGTAGAAGTTTTATTTAGATCTTCCACTACGTCCATCAAATCTAACAAGCTTTGAATTTGACTTTTTTCGATCGAGCCAACATACCCTATCTTTAAGTGTTTCTTTAAGAATAGTCCTTTCGTTGGTTTGGGCCACTCAGATGCATCGATAGCTCCCCTGAAAACATCGACAGAACATTCAAAAAGTTTGCTATAAGCCGCCGCCATTGAATCACTAATTGCTAGAACTCGCCGTGAATTATGAGTTAGCGCATAGATTCTCGTTAAGAACTCGGGGAATATTACCCTCTCACAATTAGTACTTGTCACTCTATCGATATGATTATCCATAAAATGAATAACGTGTGGACTATTTAAATTGCTTGCTAATTCTGCAATCGATTTCGTCCAAAACACATCAGAAGCCCATGCATAAACAACCTCGGGCTGAAACAGTTTAATTTCATTCATGACCGCCGCTGGAGGAGAGAAATAGCTAGATTGTTGAACGATTGACTTCAGGTCGACTATACCAAAAAGAGTCCTATCTGTTATGGATAGTCGGATAAGCCTATATAGATTAGAAATTATACTGGCTATATTAAAGCGGACCCAAAACCAACTAACTCTATACTCGCCGTGTCGCTCACCAAGATTATAGGGTTGATCTCGATGAATAAACTTTAAACTTGATTCTGGATAGTCGTGGAACAGATTCGATAAAAGGACTCCACCACCAGTGAACTTATGCCGTCTATTTTGCGCCACTACTAACACTCTAGGCAGCCAGCGATCATTAGCATTATCTTTCAAAGTCTTTTATCACCTACATTATCATAAATAATTAATATTCTCACAACACTGAGCCCATTGTTGAATCATTGATCGAATTCTAGAGTGGTATCAAACCTTTTATTTTTTTTCCAAGGTTATCATCATTTGAGCATTATGAAAGAGCACACTATATTCCGTGCAAGTAAATAAATCATTGTATAACTTTCATATACAGTAGTTATTACTACTTTAAACTTCGATTTACTTGCAGTAAGTCTTCTTGATTAGAGTTTAACCACCTTGCAATCGTCGAAATGTCTCTAGCCTCCTTCAACTCTTTGAAAGTGCCGACACCTAATTTGGTTCTTAAAGTAGCAAACTCATCTTGATCATAAGACATTTGGAATGAATCAGTTCTAATTGGCCTATGTAAGAATACCCCTGAAGCGAAGCGCGATGCTAATTCCTGTGAATTTTCTCCCGGTAAACCTAATGTATCAATAGACCCTAATGCTTCAAGATAGCTCTGTCTATTATCATAGTCATGCGTAAATCCATGTCTGTCATAGCGACCAGTTCCTGCTGTTAACACCACTTTACCCAGAAGCGCCGCTTCAATACCCACTGTTCCTCTAACAGTAAGACAATAGTCAGTAGCCGACAACAATGACCATGTGGATGTTATAGTTTCTGGCAGGATGACTTGTACGTGACTAGGCAATTTTTTTATCGAGCGCTCTAATGCCAAAATTTCTGATGATTTACCGATACGTCCATCACGCTTATCTTTCACTATATTAGCTGGGTGGATTTTAATTAACCAATTCACCCTATCATTGCGACACGCAGCACTTACTGTTTCCAAGAACCATTCTTCATAGTTGTCAAAAAGATCATCTCCCCAGAAAAAGGTTGCATCCCAGAAAATATGAGAGTAAATAACAGCCGTTTTTTTTGATTCATCAAGACTAAGACTGCGCAATACTTCAACCCGCTCAAGCAACCGTTTTCCAAATTGGGTGCCTACCTCACTATACCATTCGCCGGCGTTGTAACAATTTGTCAGCTCTTTTTCAACTTCAAAACGGCGCTCTTTGGACCACTTAATATCCTTAAGTTTCCGCCAGGAGCTTGCTGATAATGAAGACGGATGCGTCATTCTATTCGTTTGGGAATATCTTTTTAACATCAACGTGTTGTTTCGATGAGCAACATTCCAAGTCATTATATCAATACCGTCATCAACACAAACATCAAACACCTCTCCACAGGGTGTGTATCCGTGATCCACCATAACAAAGAGGCTTGGTCCTAACTGGCGGATTAATTCTTTGGCGCCACGAACAGCTGCAATAGAACGCGAGATACCTTCAGCTATCTTTGTTCTTGCACCGTCACTATTAAGATCGATATTGCCTTGTCGAGTTTTACGCATGTAAGTAGCGCTAACAAATTTCCCTACAGCAACCCCATCGAACTTATAATCGAGCAATGCTGTGGAATCTGCTAACCGATTTGTGATTGCAAGAGCTTCTGCCATGTCGGGTAGTGGCTGAAACTCACTAAACGAAACAACCTTACGAATGCCAAACACTTCATAGGTATAGCGAGCCTCATAAGTCGGCTCACCTATTATGACTAGGTTGAAACCAGCTAGCTCTATACTTTTACGTATCGTCGTCTCTGAAAAAATATAATCAAAGTGACTCCATCCAAATATAACCGCTGTCCCCTTTTTACCTGCACCTAAAGGCATAGCAGTAAAGTTGTTATCGAGGCTGCGAATGTTATTTACTAAAGATTTAATTTTCCTTGAGCGCTGACGATATGCTCGGCTAAACCAGAACTTTCCCATATGGTAAACACTATGTACAAACGGATAACGTTGGAGCCGAAACTTAATTGAGTTCAACAAAATTTAGTCCTTATTAAAATAGGGATATACCAGAAAAGTTTGACATGTTAATACGTGCAATCTTTATCAATAAGTGCCTGATCTAATTTTACTTCAGAAAGTATATTGCAGATTCTCAGAGAACTTTTTCCATCTCCGTAAGGATTCACTGCTCCGAACACCTTGCGCTGATAATCTGGGTCATTTAGAGCGAATGATATCATAGCTGCTATTTCTTCTTGGTCATAGCCAACATTGAGAATATTGTCGGCTTGTGGTCTTCCTCGCTGACGATTCCCTACGTTAATAACAGGTATACGAAAAGATGGTGCTTCCAAAATCCCACTTGACGAGTTTCCAACCAATGCGGAACAATTTGCTAGTAGTTGCAAATAAGACTCTCGTTCCACGTTAGACAATACAATAACATCACTAGATCGCGCTTTTTTGATAGTCTCTAAAATTTTCTTATAACCTTGATCGGAGTTTGGATAGATAATAAACGTACGCATACCACTCTTCTTACAAGCTTCTAGCGTCATAGTCACCTGTTCGCCTGCCTGTCCCAGTTCCGCCATAACCGGATGTTGAACAAGTAGTATATATGGCTCCGATAAGTCAAATGTCTGTGAACCAATAATCAGTGATTTTTTGGAGTAATTGGCATCGACGATATTGTCGAGCTGCGGTGCACCAACATTATAAATACGAAACTCTTGTTCACCCATCTTGGTTAAGCGTTTCACAGAATCCTCACAAGACGCCAAGTGAATATGTGCAAATTTACCAATCGCATGTCGCGCCGAGTCATCAATATGGCCAGACTTATCTCCTGCCTGAATATGAGCAAGCGGTATACCCATATATGCAGCCGCTATAGCGCACCCAAACGTCTCAATGCGATCGCCTGATAGCAATATGATATCGGGTTTAAGTGATTCAAAAGCTTCTGCAAAACCAGCGATACCAGCTCCTAATGCTTTAGACCAAGCACCACTGCTAGAGTCGCCACCATGCAAAGGCACGGTGGTGGTAATGTCAAACCCATCTTGGCGGATTAGATCTATGCTATTACCTAATTCAGGCACCAGGTGCATGCCAGTAACCAGAGTCAATATTTCAAGTTCGTCAAAACCTTGCATCACTTTCATAACATTTTTTGCGTAACCATAGGTTGCCCTAGATTCAAGAATTACAAGTATTTTTCGTTTACTCACTATTCTAACTCCTCCCAGAGTACTTGCTTATCTGCAGAAATCGATATCTTTGCCTTCATACCAATCACCTTAGGGAGATCTTTCGCGGGAATAGCTCCCGGACCTGGACTCGGACGCTTAACCCAAACCATATGCTCTTGAATTATTGTGCCCTGTGGAATATCTGTCTCTGTTACAACGCTCTCACGTGCCCACGCAATGATCGGTTCCTCTTCCGGGAAAATCTCTCGCTTATCGCCTCGCGCCAAGAAGCATGCATTGCAGCCTTTTACTAATTCACCGAGATCATAGGGCTCAAGAGAAACCTCATGGTCAGGACCAACTTGAAGCTTATCCAACGTAAAATGCTTCTCAACAACACATGCGCCTAACGCAACTGCACCTATGGAAGTGTAGATTCCTATAGAGTGATCGGAGAGCCCTACGGGCACATCGAATAGCTCTCTGTATTTGGGAATATTATGCAGATTTACACGTTCATAAGGTGTCGGATAGGCTGAGATGCAGTGCGTCAGTACAAAAGGGGTACCGATCGCTTTTATGGCATCTACAGTCTCCTGAATTTCTTCTATCAACGCCATACCAGTTGATATAATCATCGGCTTACCTTTGCCGGCAATATAACTCAGCAGCGGTATATTGGTGAGTTCACCAGAACCCGTCTTGAATGCACTTAGACCAAGCTCCTCGTCCAATATATCTGCGGCTTTAGCGGAGAAAGGCGTACACAAATAGTCAATGCCCAAGGTATTGCAAAGCGCTTGTAATTCTTTATGCTCATCAAGGGTAAGTTCAGTGTTTTTCAAGGTGTCATAAAGAGGCTCATCGAAATTATCGGATGTAGGGACATCCCTCAGCATTTCATTCTCGAGGACATGCATTTGAAATTTGATCGCATCACATCCCATGGCGTGAGCAACATAAACCATTTTTTTTGCTGTTGCAATCTCCCCTTGATGACTGACAGCAGCCTCTGCAATGACGTAAGGGGGATGATTATCACCAACGGCCCTTCCACCGATCTTAACTTTATCTACCATTATTTATCACTCCTGTGTTTAATTAAAAACTCTACATACTTAAAGTCATTTTCTGTATTGATATCAACAGCCTCATGATCTGCAACCACTAATGCCCCCCAACGGTCACATACAAGCGTACCTGTTTCGCGTAGATGGTCCACAGTAGAAGCATAGATTGTACTACTCTCAATGTAATAGGGAGCTCGCATTTGACGACGACGAGAGGCATTTGTATTTATTGGAGAGAAGACACCATCTTTGATAAACCCAATATTGTCTGTTGTTTGCTTCACAGCAAGAACAGATGTAAAGCCTGAGGCAATCATTTCAATAGCCTTTGTAATCGTCTCTTTGCTTCGTAACGGTGATGTTGGCTCAAGCACAAGGACAACATCGAAACAGATACCTAATTCTTGTTCAACTTGCTCAATGGCATGCATGAGAACGGGCTCCGTCGCCGCAGTGTCGTTGGCAAGATGAGCGGGCCTGATAACAACATTTGCACCACAATTTCGGGCAACTCCTGCAATTTCATCATCATCAGTCGACACTAATAAATAATCAATTTCCGTTACTCGAATAGCAGTTAAGCAGGTATGAACTAGTAGTGGCTTCCCTGCCAACAGCTTTATATTTTTCCGCGGAACGCCCTTGGACCCCCCCCTAGCAGGTACGATAGCAATCACATTGAGATCATTAAACATTAAGACACCCTATCATTGTGCGGACGGCCAATCATGATGAATTTTTACCTGAGAAGCGATGCGCCTGATACCTTCCTCTACCGTTATTTTGGGGTCATAGCCCAGTTCTTTTTGAGCAAGTGTCGTGTCGCAATACCGCGCATGGATCTCTCTTTCTGCAACACGATCCGCACCCTCAAAATCTCCAAGGACCTCCACTTTGAGGCCGGCTGACGGATTAACAATATCGATAACCTGCTGAGCTAGTTCCTTAAGCGTACGAATTTGACTAGAATTACCCAAATTATAGGTTTTTCCATTTGACACTGGATTCTCAAGGATGAGCTTTAGTCCGTCTGTTATGTCATCTACATGTCCGTATGATCGTACCTGCTCTCCATCACCGTAGACTATGGGGTTTTTACCCTGCATAACATTCATCACCCATTTAGTAAGTACAAATTGAGCGACTTGGCCCTCCCCATAAGTATTAAAGAAACGTACGATGGTATTTTCAACGCTCGGGTAACGCTGGGTATAACCTCTAGCCAGTTCTTCACCTGCCATCTTCGTCACACCATATACGGTCTTACCCTGGGTCGCTTGCTCCTCCGATATGGGATTTTTAATAGGCTCACCATAAACCTCGGATGACGACGCAAAAATCACTTTTTGAACGCTATGAGCAACAGCAGCATTAAAAACATTATCTGTTCCGGTGATATTTACCTCTATACACCCAAGCTTTTGAGCTTCTGTTTTTTGAACACCGAGCATCGCAGCCAGATGGAATACCACATCGATATCTGACATCGCCTCTCTTAGGGCATTACGATCTAGAATAGAACCAAATTTCAACTGCAAATTACCTACCTTACTGATCTCTTTCAACAAAGCAGAATGCCGCAAATGCTGTTCCGCCAAATCAAAACAAGTCACTTCGTAACCTGCGCTCAACAGTTTCTTGGTCGTTTCTCGACCTATAAAGCCTATCCCGCCTGTAATTAGTATTCTTTTATACTTATTCATAGCCAACTAATCCTTATTTTTCTGACGTCAACTCGTATTGCTCTTCGAAGATTGCATTGAGTCCGTGTTGCAAGGTCCATTTCGTTTTGTAACCAAAACTTTTCGCTGCTTTATCAGCTGAGCCCAGAGAATGAACAATATCTCCAGGACGAAATGCCAGATAATCTGCTTGCTTAAATTCTGAAGATTGGCCATATCGCTCTAGCGTTGAACGAATGGTCTCAAATAGCAAATTCAATGAAGTGGATTGTCCACTACAAACATTATATACTCCACTAATCTCAGCCTCAAAAATACCCAATTCCAAAATCAACTCACAAATATTACCGACATAGCAAAAATCTCTAGTCTGAGTACCGTCACCAAAAATTGCCGGCTTTTGTCCCGCCATCAAAGATTCGATCCATCTTGGTATTACCGCAGCGTAGTCACCATTAGGATCTTGATAAGGGCCAAAAACATTAAAGAAGCGCAATCCACAGATCTTCATGGGCTTGAGCGAGGAACGCAGATTGTCCGCGTAAAGGTCATTCATCAATTTTGATGTTGCATATGGGCTAACAGGAGAAGGTTGTACGAGCTCATGAATCGGCATCTCTTGAGTCTTACCATACACTGCACACGAAGATGCATAGATAAACTTCTCGACGTTTGCTTCTTTAGAGGCAAGTAACATATTGACAAACCCATCAACATTTTGCCGATTATTAAACATAACATCCGCGAAAGATTTCTGAACTGACCCTTGTGCGGCAAGGTGAATAACTATATCGATATCGACAAGCAGAGTGTCAATAAACGGCCTGTCAAGGATATCACCCTCCCAGAATTCAAATTGGACGCTTGATATTTTCCGCAGTCGATCAATATTAGCCAACTTACCAGTAGATAGATTGTCAACCCCAATAACATACTGATCATTCAGTAGAATTGAGCTTACAAGATTGCTGCCAATAAAACCCGCACAACCAGTTACAAGCCAACGTTTTTTCATACTTTTACTCACTTAATTAACCTAGTTCTTTTTAATTCCGTCAAAGACGACATAACTAAGACCTTTTAATTTTTTTATTATTTTATTTGAGTACTTTGGTTCAAAAGTGCTCCCGTCACTAAATAACTCTAGATTATATTCTGACATTGCGTTGCCGCCTATTTGTCTAGAGGTTGACAAATTCATCATAGTTAATGACCCCCCGACTTTCAGCGATTTGTGGATCATAGCTAAATAGTTGTTAACTACTTCTTGCTCCATTTCTTGAAACGATGCAATGTTGAATGCGCTATCTATTATTCCCGGCTCAATGAAATCAACCTGCGTAGGTAACATAAAAATAAAATCTGAAGATTTTAACAAGCTTAAAATTGACTTATTGGTTTTTATTGCAGTATTTATCTGATCTGGCAATACTATTGATGCATTAGGAAATAATGTTCGGAGCACAGAATAGCCAACGTATATAGTTTCCGGCAGATCGACAATAATTGCCTTCGATTTTGACTGCGAATAATTATGAGCTATATTCATACATGCCCCTGCGCCAACCTCCAATATTAACTGTGGCATTATGTGCCTTTTCAAGGAATTAACTTCTAATGCGCGATAGTAAGCGCCAGGATTTAACGCAATACAATTACGGTGTATGTCGTCTGCAGGTAGATATGATTGAGAATAAATTTCAGAGTATAATTTCCCGTGAGCTTTGGCATCGATGTCATGGCCCGAAAATAGTTTTCTACAAGCATAAATTAACTGCTTAAGTCTACCCGGCTGTGGTTTGGCACTGTAAGTAGTAAAGAAAAAGGGATTGTAAGAATTAAGCAACCTATGTCCGCTTTTTATCATCATATGAGAGCTGGAGAAACATACATAAGTGTCAGACAGCCATTGCTTCCATATATCTGATGGAGAGTATTTTCTATGCTTCAATATCTTGTCGTATTGCCCGTCAGTAATCAAAAAGAGTTGATAGTTTAAAATATCTTCCCGTTCCGCTTCACTGCATTCGAAAATACTGTAATAGTTAGCTGCATTAAATACTGAGTACTCAGCACTTTTCATAATCTTAATCCCTAGAGTTGTTAAACAAAACTTATAAGTTTTTAATATTGAGACATTCTAACTGACTGATGAACTATCTTTATTTGCATGTCCCGCAATATAGTTTTTGATACGAGACCAAATTCCAATGATCCACAAGTAAATAAATGAAGCACTCAAAAAAAACAAAATTTCATTTGAAAAAGTTGGTTTCAGAAACCAGTCCAGCGCCCAAATAATTATCAAAATGGCAAGGGATGCCAAAAACATTTTGTCATTTATTGCTACCATCCCGCTATGCAACGCAGCCCACCGCCTTGAGAATTGAGTAACTAGTGAGACAGATAACATAGTAACTGCAGCGCCGTAATATCCATATGTCACGATAGCAGGCCAAAGCGTAACAATGCCTACTAACGATGGTATTACTTGAGTGTACATTAGCAAATTGGTTCGTTTAAATGCGATTAGATATTGAGCATAAGGAATGCCAAAAGATGAACTAAGCGTAAAAAAGACCCACAAGATCAAAAGCGGGGCAGCGTCAGTAAATTTCCCGTGGGTAAGCATCGCGATAAACTCATCTGCAAAAAACACCATCCCTATTCCCAACACGCAAAGGAATGCAAACCAAAAATATAAAAGTGCCGAGAGCTCTCGCGCATCAGCTTCCTCAGAATAAACCTGCAATGTTCTAGGAGTTAGCACATTTGAAAAGGCCTGGGTCGCACTTTTCATAATCCCCAGGTATTGTTGAGAATGACTATATATCCCCAGTCCAGCGAGGGATACATGTTGAGAAATAAGAATTCTTTCAAACAATCCATTAGTAATTTCTATTGTTCCGCCAGGGATAGATCTGAGAAAATAACCGGTGATATTGCGAACTGATGTCATTGATGGCTTAGGTCTAACTTGGTCTTTAATAAACCATAATTCAAAAACCAGTGACACCAAATTTGCTGAGACGAGCGCAATAAACAATGCTTCAACACCCCAGCCTAAATGCCACAATCCAATAGCACTTACCAGTCCATTGATACAAAGCTGTACGACTAAGAAGATGGCATAAACTATGGCCTTTTTCTGAACAATCATTAAATAGGAAACTGTTGGCCAAATAGATCCCAATAACGACGCCAACAACGCTAAATGAAAAAAACTTAAATATAGATCACTTACCTCACCAAACGCCAATGCTAAGATCTGCTGACCCATTAAAAAATAAACTAGGACTATCAACGAACGAACCAAAAACTCAAACAATAATAAATTGAAAATCAATTCACGATAGTTGTCCTCAGTCATTCCTTTAAAGGTATTACCACCAATCACCCAACGAGAACTTGACGACCCCAATGCCTGGATCGGAAGAACCAACACCGTTATCAAAGCGAAAAGGCCAAAATCTTCTGCATCAAGGAAGAATGTCGTCAACGGTATTAAAACGACAAGTGATAAAATTGCTCGAAATACTAAAGGAAATAAGTAGATCAGAGTTTCATTATGCACCGCCATATTTTGACTTGGCTTTTTACTCACAAGATATGTTTCAGAATATTAACAATACCACTCAACTCAGCAACCCTATTCGTCGATAAGCTAATCCATACAACCCCCTTAATAATCGTGAGGGTGTTTTACAATGCATAAATTCCCATTTATCTATTTTCAGGTAAGCCTTCCGTATATCTGACATGGTCATATCCGATCTTGGACAATAGCCAAACTGATCTAAATAGGCTGAAGTCTTATTCGCTATAACACCAATTTCCCGTTCTGTGAGTATTTCCTCATAATTGTTATCGGATTGCAAATTTCTTACAACTGTGGCTGGCATGTCAACACCTTTTTTACTCGGATTTCCACCCCAATTCTTGCTGTCAAGATTGTGGAATAATGTCTGGGTTCCCGGACGCACTGGTGCGGAAACACCAAGGTGCTCGGCCACCCTCATAATCTCAGACTCAGAATGTAAGGTCAAATCCTCATATCTAACTACGATATGTCTTGGATCATTAGCTAGTCCTTTGAGATATTTTGCATGGGGTATCCAGCGTTTATCAAGCATGCATGATAGCCAGTCAAAACCAAGATATGATGCAGGAACTTTTTTATTTTCAAGTAACGAGCGTTTTTGGGAGCTACAAACATCGACAGGGTCGCGCACGATGTGAATGAATTTCATGTTCGGGAAACGTACTGCATATTCTTTGATATAAGGCGTTTCTATTGACTTGAAAAGATGATGTTGGAAAGTAATATCCGATCTTACAAGCTGTCCTAACTTGGATAGGTATTCTTCTATAAAATCCTCAACGAGATAATCCAGTTTACCAAGAAGTTGTTCAACCGATATACGTTCAAACGCTGGTAAATGTTCTTTTACTTTGTCGCAGTGTTTATAGAGCATAGAGAGACTCTGATTAAAATAGGCATTCAAAATTGGAGTTGTTAAATGTCCATCTAAGCCCATTAATTTATCTGAAACACAATTTTGCTGTACTAACCTACTTACTCGTTTATTTACCGACAAACTATTAAAAGCTGTAAGAAAACGCTCCTCCACAGGGTGTACATATGTCTTCCCAAGACCATCCAGTAGATGACTAATTAAAGAACTGCCATTTCGGCCTGTACCAAAAATTCCAATCAACATGCTATAGGCCCCGTAGACTTTTATTTCCCAAAACACAAGATTCAATTTGATCCAGCATTCTTGGCATTACGGTATCAACGGTATAGTATTTCTCGAAAGTATCTAGCCCACCGCGTCCAATTTTTCTTGCTAACTCAGGATCTCGTGATACTAATTTGATCAAATCAGCTATTTCCTCTGCAGTCTCGCCCAATAATGTATTTTCCATATGTTTTACTTCTGGCATAGCGAGCATACTATTCGTATGCGCGATAACGCAAACCCCCAAAGACCATGCTAATAGCAAACGCGTATTGCCAACAATGAATCCTTCAGCGTTGGTCAGTATCAAGAACGCATCAGAATTAACAAGCTCTTGATCGATGTCATCAACCCACCCTCTCAGGCGTATCTCGTCATGCTTTAAAACCTTTGCAACCTCAGGTCTTACGCTCCCTTCACCATAAATATCCATAATAAACGGTAATGTGGTAACTTGACGTAACGCAGGAATCAAATGCTGCCCTAGATAGTGAAGTCCAAAAGTATTACCGGTTGCAGCTAAGTGACCCACGCTTGCTGCTAATCTTACAGTTTTTCCACTCGTGGGCGCCAAGGTTCTTACTGGAGAAGTAGTTGCGGGAGGCCACATGTTCTGTAAATAAGAAGAGTTGGGATGACCATTTTCAGTATAGTAGGCAGCGTCAACTAACGAATTATTGGTCGTCATCTCACAGCGCTCCATCATTTTCAAATGCTGCACTTCCCGAGATCTGTTGATGTGCCGATACAGTTTAATTTTAAACTTACCAAAAAGTGAGTTACTATACATACCAAATAAATCAGCTGCGTCCAACTGAGATTCCAGAGGCTTATGATTTGGGTTCCCATAGTAAACATACTTAGGGATATCCTCGATATCAAAAAATAGTGCCAATGCCTCCCAACTCCAGATATTTACGATGATGTCTGGGGATGTAGCCTTGACACTCTTGTGAAAAACATTTTTTACAGCGAGCGCAGGGAAGAAAAACGGGTTAATTACCCTACGAAGCAACGGCAATCCACGCAATAAAGCCATGGCATAACCCACCAAGTTTTCTAATCGACTTGGTGCAGTATAGTAATCACCGATATAGATACTGGGTAAGATTTTCACATTAGTAAACTCTATAAGCGTCTGGCGTAAGGCTGCTTCACGTTTCTCTTGAACTACGGTTTTACCCTCTCTGATTATGGCTTGTACAAAAATCTCGTGCTTTGATGATGCTAGATACTTCACCACTTCGTAGCTGACAACATCAATTGCCTCGCCACTGCTGTAAGGAATTGCAGATAGAGCAATGAGTAATCTCATGTTACAGCTACCCTAAAGTTGAGCCAAACCACTAACATTGACGATCTTATCTATGTTTCTGCGCATTTGTAAACCATCTTTAAAATTAGGAAGATCAGGAACAACACCTTCATTTCGGACTGCACAAATAAAGTCTCTTACAATTAACTGAATAGAAGATAATATGGAGTCTCCATTGGAATTGCCAAGGTCTACACTAATGCTCTGACCGTCACGGACTATATCTAGTGACGCATCTTCTGATGTGAAAGGCCATTGATGGTGGAAGATTAGACAACCCAAATTTCCGTAGGCTTCAATCTTCATTCCAGATCCTTCGTTCTGACAATTAGTCACACGCGCGCTGAAAACAACACCACTTTCAAAAGATCCCAAAGTATCCGCCATGTCTTCACTTGTCACCTGTCGTACCGTCGAGTTAAGATCCTTCCGCTGATTGATAAGTATACGGCTCAACCCTGAAATTTCTACTAACTGTGATTGAGCCAACCAAGAAACAAAGTCCAGCACATGGGAAAAAAATGCATTCATTACACCCCCACCGGCCGCAGCGGAATGCTGCCAACTCCATGGTCTAGCTGGATCTGCTCGACCTGAAGTAATCCATGAGACATCAATGCGTCTAAGTCCACCTACATCACCTCTTTGAATCAATTGCCTCATAAGACTAATACCACGCTCATAGCGATACTGAAAACCGACGCCACCGATACACTTAGCCTTGACCTGAGCATCATACATAACTTCAGCTTCTTGCAGTGATAAACCAAATGGCTTTTCACAGTAAACGTGAACACCCCGTGCAAGAGATTCAATAACAATATCTTTGTGGTACTGTGGTGGCGTTGCAACGCTTATGGAATCTGGCTTGACCTGATCTAGCATGACGCGCCAATCGCCAAAGGCAAGACACGGCTTACTTACTAAACCTTGTGCCCGACCAGAACCACTATCAGTTACTGCAACCACTTCAACGCCATCTATGGCGTTGAACGCTGGCATATGATACTTAAGTCCGAAACCTGTCCCGACTACTGCGTGCCTCAACATGTTTAATCTTCTAATATCACTAGTTCTGGAAGAGGTAACACGATCTTGGATTTCAAGCCTTTCTCACGTAGTTTTTTCACTATTGGTTGCCAATAGTGCCAAGACAGCATCACTGCGTAGGTGGGCTGCTCCCTTAAGAGTCGCTCCTCATCAACGATTGGAATGTGTACACCGGGCATAAATAAGCCAAGCTTCAATGAAGTACTTTGTTCAGCGATATAAGTCATCTGATCAACATCAATATTACAATAACCAAGAAGAGTTGCGGCTCTACCAGGACTTCCAACACCAACGACCTCTTCACCATTTTCTTGTGCTTCAACGATAAGTTTCTGCAAATCAAGTTTAGATTGTCGAACTCTCTTAACAAAATCATTAAATATTTTCGCTTCTCCAATCCCCCGATTCATTTCCTCTGTCAGGAGTTGATTCACGCTGGAACTCACGTTTCTACCTTTACCCTTCATAGCGTAAACACGAATCGATCCACCATAGTTTGGGATACGATCAACATCGACGACGGTGAAGCTATAATCATCAAAAAGCCGGATTATAGAATGCATAGAATAGTACTTAAGATGCTCGTGATAAATGGTATCGTATTGAACCGTATCAAGAAGGTCTAAGAGGTAGTGAGATTCGGTCACAAACAAACCGTCATCGACCAGCAAATGCTCCGCACCTCTGATCAAACTCCCTAACTGTGCAACATGAGCGAACATATTAGCAGCAGTCACCACACTGGCGCTACCATATTTCTCAACAATACCCCTTGCCACGTCCTCTGTAAAAAATTCCTTAATTGTCTCTATACCATTGCCATTAGCTATCTCAGCAATATTCGTCGGCTCCACACCAAGAACCCGCAAACCTATGTCCTTAAAACCAGTAAGTAACGTGCCATCATTTGAACCAATGTCTATGGCAAGTTTCCCCTTAGCAATATTATATCGATTAACGATAGTCGAACCAGTAGAGCGCAAGTTGTCGACAAGCGTTGGAGTGATTCCACTTCTGTAAGGATATTCAGGGAAAAATAATTCTTCATGGTCAACCACATAATCAATTTGTACCAACGTGCATTCTGGGCATCTGACAAGATTAAGAGGGTATAGAGTCTCTGCTTTCTTTAGCTGTTCAGGCCACAGCAAAGAGTCACACGGCGCTATAAACCCTAAATCAACTATCGGAATAAGGTCTGTACATCCACAGATCTGACATTTCACTTGATGACCAACTTTTAGGTCATGTTCTACGTTTTTATTCATTTAGCCACACCTCATTTTTCTAAACTAACGGAATTTCTAGGGTTTAATGCAGACAAATGACTGCGCCTCATTAGTACTCACAAACTTCTCGAAGACGAGCTGTGGGTTCTCTGCTAGGAACTCCCCCCAAGCCCTCCTCTCACCTTTAGCAGGATCACCGTAAAAACAATTCCAATCATCAAAAACAATCACAGTTCCCTTTTGGAGAAAGGGTAGTGTAAATTTTAGCACTGGTATTGTGCTCTTATATAAATCACAGTCAACATAGATCACGGCCGCCTTGCGAGGCAAAAGGCTGGCAGCCAATTCAGGCGTAAGGGAGTCATCATAGAATCCCTTAACAGTCTTTATTTTAGATTTTGGCATACCACTCTTGGTAACTATATCAACGAAATCCAACTCCCCAGTCTTCAAGCGGCCTTTTTTCCAAATCTGTTGCTTATCGATACTCTCGATCTCAGGCAAACCTTCAAAGGAATCGAAAGCTATAAAGTCCCAGTCAAACAAATGACGGAAGTGTCTCCACGCCAATCGCATCGTTCGACCTTCATGCGAACCAAACTCCATATAATACCCATCGATCGGCCGATTAATGTGCGCAAATCTAGCTATCGACAAGAAAACGTATTCCATGTTCTTATAAGCAAATGCCATATACTCATCTTTAACCCATTTACGCGACAGGTACTGCCTTGTATATGGAATATTAGATATTACTTGCCATGCAAGTTTCCTTATTGGATGGTCTTTTTTAATCATCGTGTGTTAACCTCTAATGCTAACTATTGAACTCAAGAAAAAAGCTATATGTTTTAATCAAACCTTCAGCCAGGTTGACCTTAGGCCTCCACCCCAAAGATGTAACTTTATCTATACTCAGGAACTTTCTTGGAGAACCGTCAGGCATTGAGTGATCAAATATCATCTTTCCCCCATAATCGATTACTTCGCAAATCATCAAAGCTAACTCTTTGATTGTAATCTCCGCACCGGAGCCAATATTAATATGAGATGTCATAGGATTTACCACTTTACTGATGGCCTCAATAGGAGATAACGCTACTAAAAGTGCAGCTTCGGCCATGTCGTCGACATACAATAGATCCCGGTATACGTTTCCCGAACCCCATATCTCTACTTCAGAACTCTTCAACAACTTTGCTAAGTGAACTTTATGAATTAGACCCGGAATCACATGACTTGTTTGAAGATCAAAATTATCACCAGGCCCATATAGATTTGTTGGCATCACACTTCTGTAATCCGTACCGTGCTGCCTGTTAAAAGACTCACACATCTTAATGCCAGCAATTTTAGCAACAGCATAAGGTTCGTTAGTGGGCTCTAAATGACCGGTTAATAAATAATCTTCCTCCATCGGTTGATCAGCTAATTTTGGATAAATACATGAACTACCCAACAACAACAGACGTTTTATTCCAGCATCAAACGAACCCTTGATCAGATTGTTCTGTATCATCAAATTTTCGTAGATAAAGTCCGCAGGATAAAGATTGTTCGCATTAATACCCCCCACTTTTGCAGCCGCGATTATCACATAATCAATTTTCGTTTCAGAAAAAAATTTTTCTACTTGCTCTTGACGAGTAAGGTCAACCTCTGCACGACTGCGTGTAATAATGTTGTCGAAACCATTAATCTTTAGATTTCGAATAATAGATGACCCAACCATTCCTCCATGGCCCGCAACAAAAATCTTTAAGGAACGATCAATTGACAGTGAATCTAACGATGTGGTCATTTTTTACCGTCTCGATTAAAGCTCGCCTTATATTGTAAAAACTCCGCCTCCTTGAGATCAGACAAAACCATTTCACTCACCAGTTCCTCAAAGGTCGTTGTCGGCCTCCAACCTAATTTTTCAGCTGCCAGAGACGAATCTCCTAGGAGTGTTTCAACCTCCGTCGGTCTAAAATAATTCTCATCAACAGCAATAATTGTCTTTCCACTTTCTATATCTACTCCACGCTCTGCAATTCCAGTGCCTTCCCACCGAATTTTTATACCCAATTCAACAGCAACTCTTTCAACAAAATCCCTAACCGAATACTGAACACCAGTCGAAATTACAAAATCTTCAGCAACATCCTGCTGTAACATAAGCCACTGCATTTCAACATAGTCTCGCGCATGTCCCCAGTCCCGCTTGGCATCCATATTGCCCAGATACAAGCAATCTTGGAGTCCAAGCTTAATTTTCGACATCGCTTGCGTTATTTTCCGAGTAACAAATGTCTCACCTCGTATTGGTGACTCGTGGTTAAAAAGAATCCCATTGCATGCGAACATACCATAGGCTTCCCTATAGTTTATAGTAATCCAGTAAGCATACATCTTGGCCACAGCATACGGGGACCTTGGGTAAAACGGAGTCGTTTCCTTTTGAGGTGTCTCTTGAACCTTACCAAAAAGTTCTGAGGTTGACGCCTGATAGAACTTAGTCTTATCAACTAAGCCTAAGAGCCTGATTGCTTCTAGCAGTCTCAGCGGGCCTAAGGCATCGGAGTTCGCCGTATATTCTGGTTCTTCGAAAGAAACTGCAACATGCGACTGAGCAGCTAGGTTATAAATTTCGTCCGGTTTAATTTTACCGATAATAGCGATTAAACTAGAAGAATCCGTCATGTCGCCGTAATGTAAAATGAAGTTACGATCCTTAACATGCGGGTTCTGGTAAAGGTGGTCTATTCGGACCGTGTTAATCGAAGATGATCGTCGTTTAATACCGTGAACCTCATAGCCCTTATCTAACAAGAACTCGGCAAGATAAGCACCATCTTGTCCAGTAACACCTGTGATAAGCGCTTTTTTCTTTTCCATATTAATGTAGATCTCCAGAAATTAATTTTTCTATTTGAATTGCTATTTTGCTGGCTTGCATTTGTTGCCAAAGAGGGATTGGCCAATCTCCACCAGTATTTATAGCATTACCAAAAGCTATGAGTTCTTCGTATTGCCCTTTTGACGCAAATTTTGTGGATACCCCCATTCTGGGACGACCCGTAACTACAGTACTTTTATAATCATTCATAGACACGACTTGACCATCCACATAAAGATCAAACTGTTCTTTAGGATGCAAAGAACTTCCAAGAGCAGTGAAGGTTAATGTCGCGACTGACCCATCTTTAAAACCGATTGTGGCAATAAAGTTATCGTTTCTAGAATGATAGGTTGATGTTGGAGTTATTGCCGATGCTTGCACGTCAACGCACTCGGAATTTGCAAGATAAGTAAACAGATCGTACAGATGACACGCTTCCCCAATATTTCGCCCACCACCCTCTTGACCATGAACCCAATGGTTCAGCGGTATGTAGCCTGCATTCATTCTATAGTTCAGTATAAAAGGACCATTTCTTGCCTCAGCAAGTTCGTTTGCGACTCGAGCATGGGAAGAAAATCGACGGTTAAATCCAGTCAGTAAAAGGGGTCCTTCAGGGTTGGCTTGATAGAACTCTTCTATGAACCTCAATTCATCTAAATTCAGCGCTAGAGGCTTTTCTACTAGCACATGTTTTCTTGCTTCTAATGCACGGATAACCTGATCTGCATGCAGGTTATGCCGAGTGGCAATAATAATCGCATCGCAGTCCTTGTCACTTAGCATTTCTTGATAGTCAGTCGTTGCGTACTTAGCATCAAACTGACGGGACACTTCTAACGCATTATGACCAGATCGACTCATAATAGCATGAATCTCAAACTTATTTTTGAGCCTAACCAAATTCGGCAAGTGCATCGCCTTTGCGAAACCACTAGCTCCAACAATACCTACTCTAATGCGGCCGTTCTTCTGTGACTTTCGAATTGTTGGAATGGTAGTACGAGTTAAAATTTCTGCATTTCCTTTGCTTGGGTAAGCAAGCAAAGCAATTAATCCAGTACCACTTTGTTTCAGCTTATTATATAGATGAGGCGCCTCTATCAAAGGCGTCGTACTTGTAATGAGGTTGTCTAGTACGATCTTACCTTGCTCAATAAGTGATAGGTAATGAACCATGTTTCTATTTTCTGTCCATCGAACATAAGCTAGTGGATAATCTTGTCCGTTTTCTTCGTAACTCGGGTCGTAACGCCCAGGGCCATAGGATGTGGATACAAGAAAATCCAGCTCTTTGACATAAATATCTTCCCGCCGAATACCAAGACCTACATCACCCAACAATACTACCCTGGCTTTTTTGCGACACAGTTGAAACGCATCCGAAACCACTTCGTCTGATGTTGCTGACGCAGCTATTATTACGGCATCAGCACCATGTCCATCCGTCAAGCTATTTACTATAGATTTTGAGTCAGATTCTGTTGGAAGTATTGCAAAATCAGCCCCACATTTTGTGGCTAATGCAATTTTGTCACTATCGAGATCGATCGCAACTACTGTTACGCCATTTACTTTAAGTAATTGGACTAGTATTTGGCCAAGAATTCCCAAACCCAATACAACAACAGTCTCCCCGAGCGTCGGGTTACAGCGTCTAACAGCTTGCAAAGCTATGGCGCCGAGAGTTACCGTTGAAGCACCTGCCATATCTATACTTTTTGGGACCTTAACTGCCAAATTCTTTGGTATACACACCACTTCAGCGTGATGTGCACACTGAGCACCTGCACAAGCAACCCGATCACCCTTGACGAACTCCGTGACTTCGGCGCCGACATCAACTACCACACCGGAAAGTGAATAGCCGATAGCAAGTGCAGTATCCAACTTCTTAGTTACTTTTTCGTAAACCTGCTTTAAACCTTGCTCTTTAGCTAGAGACAATACTGCTCGAACTTGCTCAGGGCTTCGCTGGGCTTTCCTCCATAGTGGCTCACCTCCAGACTTTAGCCCGCTAATCTCCGTACCCACAGATATGCATGAGTAGTCAACCGCCACCAAAATAGAACCTGCTTGCACGCCAGGAGCTGGGACGTCCACAACGCTTACAATGCCATTTTTCATTAGTAACTGCTTCATCTGATAAGCTACTTACATCCTTTTTGGTCAAAAAAACCTTAAATTAATAGATACAAAAGATCTACCCAAATACCGGCAAAAAATCATGGAATCAGGCCCTGATTACTTTTGATTCAGAAGCTTGATAAACCCCACGAGTGTCAACTATTAATGATGCATACTCTAAAATTTTCTTGAAATCAATTTCATCGTGATCTGTGGCAACTAAAACAAGATCGTAAGAAGCGATTTTTCCAGCAGAAAGTTCTACGCGACTAAGGGTTTCATTATTAGCACCAGGCAAGCTAACCTTGCTAACGTGCGGATCTGCAAACTCAACCTCACCGTGGAGTGCCAGTAACATATTCAACATAACTAAAGCAGGCGATTCTCGGGTATCTTCAATATTTTTCTTATAGGCAACGCCTAACATTAATATTTTCGCACCTTTAACCGATTTGCCGATGGAGTTCAAGGCGTGAATAACACGTTCCACCACCCATTTGGGCATGTTGGAGTTGACTTCGCCCGCGAGCTCTATAAACCGAGTGTGCAGGTCATACTCCCTTGCTTTCCATGTAAGATAGAAGGGATCAATAGGTATACAGTGACCTCCCAAGCCTGGACCAGGATAATAGGGTGTAAAGCCAAAAGGTTTGGTGGCAGCCGCTCGAATGACCTCATAAATATCGATGTCCATTCGCGTTGCAACGATCTTCATTTCATTTATTAGACCAATATTTACTGCTCTATGGATATTTTCAAGCAACTTAGTCATTTCGGCAGCCTCTAGAGACGAAACTCCTACAACCTTATCAACAGCTTTCTCATAGAATAAGCTACCCGCAGCGAGGCACTCTTGTGAATAACCACCAATCACTTTAGGGATGGTGCCTATGCTAAATGATCTGTTACCAGGATCTTCTCTTTCGGGCGAGTAAACTAGAAACAAATCCTGACCAGCCACCAAGCCAACCGAGCTAATAGCGGGTAAAAACACTTCAGAAGTAGTACCTGGATAAGTCGTACTTTCCAATGAGAGTAATTGGTTTTTGCGTAGATATGGGGTTAGCTCTTCTACTGTAGATTTCACAAAGCTCAGGTCTGGCTCTCGATGCTGACCAAGTGGCGTCGGAACACAGATAACAAGCACATCGGCTTCAATTGCCATAGAAAAATCAGACGTAGCCTTAAAACCATTGGCATTTGCCCGCTGGACACTTTCATCGGAATACTGCTTTAGGTATGAGGACCCTTCATTCAGAGTAGCCACCTTACTTTTATCGGTATCTATACCAAGTACTTGGTATCCAACATCAGAATATCGCAGACACAATGGGAGCCCGACATAGCCCAAACCGACTACCCCAACAATTGCTGTCTTGTTTTTAATTTTTTCAATAATTATATTATTAAATTGTATCATTAAGATTATTCACCGTATCTTTCGCTATAACTATGTTTGACCGCACCATGTACAATAAATTTCTTGTTCTTAAATTAAATAATTACTTAAAAATAACGTTTTAAAAAGCCGGAAGAAGAGAGACACACTAAAAAAGGAAAATAAGAATATTTTGATCAATAATTAACTAAGTTAAATTGCAACCGCTTTATACCTTCTATCTGTCTGTCACACTTTAAGATAATTCACTAATCGTGGGTATCACTGCCGATTTCCATTAGTGCAAACGCAAGTTATACAAACTTGAATGTCGCCAAAACATAGTAATAATTATAAGTTGCCAGCAAGATTTTAACAAGCGTGGGAAGAAAAAACGAGGTTTAAAAAAAGCTTAAACATAACCTCCTAGCTTCCATAATATTTTAAAACCGTTTCCTATAATTTTGGAATAATAAAAACTTCGTAACTAAAGGATTAATGAAGCTCATTTTAACTGTCTACCATACAGATCTTCAAAGCGAACAATATCATCCTCACCAAGATAACTACCCGACTGCACTTCTATCAATTCAAGATCAACTTTTCCGGGGTTTTCAAGTGCATGGATAACACCAACGGGAATATACGTAGATTCGTTTTCAGACAGCATAAAAGTTTTTTTGCCATTTGTAACTTTTGCCGTCCCAGACACAACCACCCAATGCTCAGAACGATGATGATGCATTTGAACACTCAACTTAGCACCCGGTTTTACTGTTATTCTCTTAGCTTGATATCTTTCACCACTGTCAATCAAGTCATATTTGCCCCATGGCCTATAAACTTCTCTATGGTGCTCCCATTCAGTTCTTGATTCGGATCTTAACTGCTCCGCGACAACTTTTACATGCTGAACACTATCCTTGTGCGCCACAGCCAATACATCTTTGGTCGATATAATCACTAGGTCATCCACACCAATTGCGGTAACTAACTTTCCATCAGTTCTCACATAGCAGTTATTTGCTTTATGGAGCGTGACATCTCCATAAACGGCGTTGCCGTTCTCGTCTTTTTCACTTATGTCCCACAAGGATGACCATGATCCTACATCACTCCAACCAGCGTCTAATGGAACCACAACAGCATCATCTGTTTTTTCCATCACCGCACGGTCGATAGAATCACTTGGGCATGCACTGAACATCGCCTCATTGACTCTCAAAAAGTCATTATCTTTTGAAATATCCTTCATTGATAACTGGCAAGCCTTATAAATATCTGGACGATGACTTTTAAGCTCCTCCAAATAGCGGCTAGCCTTAAATAGGAACATACCACTATTCCAGAAGTAGTCCCCTGATTCGAGATACTCTTTTGCGACTTCAATAGAGGGTTTTTCTACAAATTCATAGACAGTAAATCCAGGACCATGAGATTCACCCTTCTTTATATAGCCATAACCTGTATTTGGCTCATGGGCGACGACACCAAAGGTGACAAGCTTTCCGGCCTTCGCTAAAGGGATTGCGTCTATTATCGTCCTAGTGAATGACTCCTCATCTTCAATCACATGATCAGCCGCAAGAACTAGTAATAGAGGATCCTCACCCTCAGGTAATGAAAGTGCGGCAAGTACAATTGCTGGCGCAGTATTTCTGCCAACGGGCTCTAAAATAATTGAGCCTAACTTGTCAATTTCACGAAGCTGCTCTGCCACAAAGAAGCGGTGCTCTTCGTTACATATGGTCACTGAGGACTGGATATCTAAGCCATCAAGTCGCTTGAACGTAGCCTGAAGCATGGTATCATCATCATGTAGCGCTAAGAATTGCTTAGGGTGCGAAGCTCTAGATAAAGGCCACAATCGTGTACCTGAGCCACCCGCCATAATCACAGCTTTAATCATCGTTTGTACCTATCATTTAATAACCAACTGTCATATTTGCATAAGTATATAAGGTAAAATCTTTCATCTTTAGCCACCACTTATAGATCAAGCCACTTAAACTCACCAACCTGGTCATCTAAGACATTTCAAGTTTCGATTGAAACACTTTTAAGGAATGCATGTTGCCAAGTTTCAATTTTGTGGGCTCATTAGTCCATTTGCCTCTAAAATGCATGAAAATCATAGACTAAGGAGAGGTCTATTTAGACCATTGGTATTTTTTTATAACCGCCTTAAATGTTTTTCCATCTAACATCTAATCTCCTTTTATGTTCAATAATCAATAATAACCGTTTTTACTCTCTTCATATCAAAAATCAATATCTTAACCAAATAGGTTTAAGAAGAATTTAATGTTGCTATCAAGTTAAGAGCTTTCTTATAAAGATGAAGTTAATTTGATGCACATGAATCGTTTTACTTACCTAAATTATATAAAATCGACTCAAAAGTTATAAATATGCATTACCGTCAAAACCGACACTAGAGAGCTAAATTCTATATTGAATATATATAATTTTTTTTAATATTGATATTCAATGATTGTCCCGAAAGTATTGAATAATATTAAGATATACTTTTTTAGCTAAAGCTACCGCACAGGTATATAATTTATAAACCAGCGAGTTATGTATAAATAATTATTTTAACAATTTCTACTTATGAACAAAATTAAAATATATATAATAATATAAAATCAGTTTAAATTACTTTTTAATTGGTGTAAATGAAATTGGATACGTTTAATTTAGATATATGAATATGTCGATTATTAAGAATGTTAAATTACTTGTAGTTCATTGCTCTGACACTAAGGATACTCAAGATTTGAGCGCTTTAGATCTGCATGAAATGCATTTAAAATTTGGTTGGGATGGCGTAGGATATCATAAAATAATCAACAGATCTGGAAAAGTGGAAAATGGGCGACCCGAATACTGGATTGGAGCTCACGTTAAAGGTAAAAATGATATTAGCTTAGGTGTATGTCTGATAGGAAGAAATAAATTTACAACCAAACAATATTTATCATTGGAAAAAATTTTAAGAAAATGGAAATCTTTACATCCTAACGCTAAAATAGTTGGACATCGAGATACTGGTAATACTAATAAAACTTGTCCAAATTTTGACGTGAAAACTTGGGCTAAAGACAAATTCACATGAACATTATTAATTCATCAGTATCTATGAAATCAGAACCCACAGAGAGATCCACTCTTGAAACTGAATGTTTATTTGGTGAAACTGTTGAAATTTTAGAGGAGCACTTAGATTGGGTTTATTGCAAATTAAGTACTGACAATTATTGTGGATGGATTAAAAAAGAAGGATTACACAAATTTAAAAATCCGACACATAGAGTTCTTGTTAAAAGATCTTTTATCTATGTTAATAAAGATGCAAAATCTAATTCCTTATTCTATCTGCCCATGGGTGCTAAAATATTAGTGGAAAAAATTAAATCTAATTGGGCAGAAATTAGTTTGTATTATGATAATAAAATACAAACTGGTTATGTCCCAACCAAGCACATTGTTAAACTTCAACATAAAGTTAAAGATTGGGTAGAAATTGCTCAACTATTAGAGGGTACTCCATATAAATGGGGAGGAAGAGATACCATTGGACTCGATTGTTCGGCTTTATTACAATTATCCTACCAAACATATGGAGAAACTATACCTAGAAATAGTTCACAACAAGTAAAGTTAAAAA